>Ga0209061_1002314_pt1 | contig 24920 bp, 20 predicted proteins | sample Coa_R1_10_FD_187157 | JGI IMG/M metagenome (GOLD analysis project Ga0209061, IMG submission 187157) | Surface soil microbial communities from Centralia Pennsylvania, which are recovering from an underground coalmine fire - Coalmine... | ecosystem: Environmental > Terrestrial > Soil >...
CTTTGATGCGGGCCAGGACTTCCTCCATATCGAAGGGCTTGATGATGTAGTCATCCGCACACGAGTGCAATGCCTGCACTCTCATGTGTACGTCTTTTTCTATCGATAGAATGATGATAGGTAAATCTGAGTGCCGCCGGCGTAGCTCTTCACAAACGCTCAGATCTCTGGCATCTGGAAGCATCAGGTCAAGCAGGGCCACGTCGATCCTGTGTTGATCTGCGACCTCCAGGGCCTCTCTGCCTCGAAATGCGATATAAACTTCGTAGCCGTTTTGCTCCAGATTACGTTTTAAGTGGCGAACAACCTCAGCCCTATCGTCGACGAGGAGGATCTTTGGCTTCATGCTTTACCCCTTCTGTCTCAGTGGTAGTGTGAACTTGAATCTGGCGCCGCCGCTATCTGGACTCTCTACCCAGATACGCCCATTATGGGCTTCGATGAAACCCCGGCACACGGCAAGGCCGAGACCTGTGCGATGAACTGGAGAAGTGAAAGGATCCCGTTGCAACGGCTGGTTTTCGTCCTCTACGATTCGGTAGAACTTTTCGAAGATGCGCTCTTGCTCGGCCTGCGGAATGCCTGGACCGTGATCGATGACGCTAATGTAAATCTGTTTACCATCGCTGTGCCCGTGGATCTCAATCGGGGACCCGGCTGGAGTGTAACGGACGGCATTCTCAATGAGGTTGACGAGTACCTGCTTAATCATCACAAAATCAACGTCTACGGGAGGTAAGTCCTCAAGCCCCTTTCTCACCAGGCGTCGTCCTTGCAGGAGGGCGCATATATGCGTTGATTCCACGGTAGCGCGTACAATTTCCTCAACAGGAAACAGTTCCTTCCCGATGTCGAGCGCTCCCTGCTCGATGCGAGATAGTTCCAGCATCCTGTTGATGGTACGTGTCTGTTCGTCAACTTCGTTGATGATTTCAGTCAGCAAGGAGCGGCGCTCGGCTTCATCCTGCCAGATAGCTTCGAGACTGAGTAAATTGCTGGCCGCAGCCCTGATCTGCGTCAGGGGAGTTTTTAGATCGTGGTGAACCGATGTGATAATCGTGTTATACAGTTCTTGAGTTCGCTCCCACAATTCTCGATCCCGATTTTCCTGGTCTTTAAGAGCTTGCTCGATCAATGCCTGCTCAATGAGAGACACTGCCTGCTTTAGCAATTCAAGCAGGAGATTAGATAGAAATTGTGAGCTGGATGATCCCGGCCGTTGAGTTTTCAGGCTCTTCTTAAAGGCTGTGAAGCGAGGATGCGTATTATCCGCAACGAGAAATCGCGCTCCTCCCACGACCTTTGTACCGGACAGAAGAGGAGTAATATAGCTGGCGCTGGATGCAACAGGACACGCTTCCGCCGCGCAGGCTGGCAGGTTCCAGCGCAAGTAGCTGCCTCTGGGCCGCGAGATGAGCGGGATGTCGGTGAGTTCCACAGGTTTTTCATGATCTATTGCCCACTGAAGGGACGATTCCTCTTCACGCGAAAGCGTGGCTCCCCCGCCTGGCCGGGTGGCTAGCATGCGTTGGGGCGATTTTCCTTCAAGATCAGGGTATAAAAGGATACAATCGTGTATGCCACAGGAGGAGAAAGACTCATCTATCTTGCGGGCGATGAAGCTCAACTGGTGTGCCAGATCTTTCTGCTCGCGCGCGGCCTGGATCGTTTCCGAAAAGATATGTAATTCGCGCTCGTGCTGATTTTCCTCGGCGGCCCGCAGGCGTTGCTCCTCTTTGTAAAGGAGGCTCGCTGCTTCCCCTTGCTCTTTTGCCATCTCCACGCGCTTTTGTAATCGTGTGTAAAAATAACTGAGTGTACATACGAAGCCCAGGAAAAGTACAAGGTCGAGCGCTTCCTCGGCCTGATTAACGTAAAAGGAGAAGATGGGCTGCACTAGAAAGAAATCGACAGTGACGCATAAACTCAGGGTGATGAGGATGGCAGTCCCCAGCCCTCGTTTATGAACCAGCAGGAAAATAATGAAAAGATACCCGAACAGGACAGTTGTTGTGGAGAGACGCGCGTGTAGAGAAAACGCCAGGATAATCAAGGGGAAGACAATGGTGATGGCTAGCAGGATATCGGCAAGATACTGTTGCCAGCGCAGCCTTCTGCCAGGTGCCATTGCCTGCTGTTGCTGTTGTGTCATAGCCTTTTGCCCTCTTCATCCTTGGAGAACAACCTGACATAACGATAGAATAGATGATATTGAGTGAACTGTCAATAGATAAGTTCACTCGCTACTACACTTTGATTGTTAACCCGCTCGATGAGAAAGACGAAAGGCTGTTCCATTTTTGCTTTGTTCGCTATTCCATAAAATATCAATCTCTATTTTATTCCGTTATGACTCGGCATCAGGAGTGAGCGGGTGGTATATCCTGGTTTGCTTGCGGTGACACGAAAAGTTTCCAGATGCCTGGAGTGTAGCCGGTGGTCAACGTTCTGCGCATGAGATCGCGAAGTTCATAATAATCGGCAAGCATGGCCTCACACGCCGGGCACTCTGCAATGTGGGCTTTGAGCGCATCAAGCTCAATGGGCGAAAGATCGTCCGGGTGCAGAGCCGCAAGCTTCTCTTCCCACTGAGAGCAAGAAGTAGATTGTGGTTCATTCATGCACCAGGTCTCCTTTTTCTAGCTCGTACTCGTTCTCCATGCGCTGGTAGGTCTGGCGTAACAGTTTGCGTGCACTGCTGAGGTAGGTACTGACGCTCTCCACACCGATGCCGATCATTGATGCTATCTCACGACGTGAGAAGCCGCACACATCCTGCAATAGAATGCAATCTCGTAGTTTGGCAGGCAGATGCGCCAGGGCCAGTTCGAGCATCTGCATCTGGATGGTGCGCTCTTCGGGACCGGGCGAACTTGCCACAACACTACTTTCCTCAAGGCTTTCCCACGACTGCTGATGGAACTTTTGCTTTCTCCAGAAATCGTAGACCAGATTTCGTGCAATCGTGTAGAGCCAGGGCTTGAAATGAGCTGCGTCCTGTAGTCTTGATAGGTTGGACCACGCTTTAATGAACGTTAGTTGAGCAAAATCCCGCGCCTCCTCACGATCCCCCAGCAAGCCGGTCAGGTAGCTGTAGACTCCGTGTTCATGGCGCTGCACAAGGATAGCAAAAGCTTCTTTGTCGCCGGCGCATGCACACTTAACCAGGTAAGGATCATCGTGCTGATGGACTGGCATACGGTAATCCCCCTCACTGAGAGATCCCCTCATTAAATACTGACGTTAATGAGAGGCTGATGTTTAATATTGTTTCTGACCAGGAACCGATCAGAGCGCTAGCCGGCGAACTGCCGAGATCCCTTTCAGGATCTACTGGTTTCTAGAACATATCTTACTTGCCAGTCATCAATTTGCGCTTAAAAGTTGCGGAAAACTCTCAATATTTGCTTACAGGGGGAAAAATTCGCACATCCGAAATGATGGAACGAATGGGCACCTTTTCCCTCCTGATCTTCCTTGTCACGTCATGAAGTTCGCCAGACACGCACGGTTCCGTCGAGGCTGCCGGTTGCGATAAGGCGCCCATCAGGGGACCAGGCGGCGGAAGTGACGCCGAGCGTGTGACCATGATAAGTGAAGATAGTAGCGCCTGTCGTGGCATCCCACACACGCACGGGCTTATCATAACTGGCAGAGACGATGTGCTTGCCGTCAGGAGACCAGGCTGTGGAGGTGAGCGCACTGGCATGTTTGCTATATGTGAGCAGGAGCTGGCCGCTCTTCGCGTTCCAGACGTGGGCAAGGTGCTCACCGCCGAGAAGAATATTGCCTTCTCCCGTCACCAGGCGCGAGCCATCGGGCGACCAGGCCAGCGCGCTGACGGCATTGTTGTGAGCGAGAGAGAGGATGGGCGTCGCGGTGCGCGGATCCCAGAGCTGTGCGCTCGTATCCTGGCTGGCGGAGGCGATGAGCGAGCCATCGGGCGACCAGGCCACAGCGGACACCGGCGCGTTGTGGCGGGTATAGGATATGATCCGTGTGCCACTGGCCGGGTCCCAGATCTGGACGGTTTTATCCTGGCTGGCGGAGGCGATGCGTGTGCCATCGGGCGACCAGGCCAGCGATAAGACCGGCTGCTGGTGGCCGCTATAGGTAGTGAGGAGCTTGCCCGAGGCCGCTTCCCAGACCTGCACCGTATGTATGCCGCCGAACAGGCCGTTGCCACCTCCACAGGCGACGCGTGTGCCATCGGGCGACCAGGCGACGGCGCTGATGGTCGTTGTATAGCGGCGATAGATGAAAGGGTGCGCGCCCGTCGTGGCATCCCAGAGCTGCACCGTATGATCGATCAAATCCGCGCTGGAGACAATACGGGAACCATTGGGCGACCAGGCTACCGCTCTCACCGTATCCGTATGCCCATAATAGACCACTAAAGTATGGGCGGTGGCGTGCAACGGTTGCTTATCGAGCTGAGATGAGAGGGTGAGCCGGGTGATGCCCGCTCCGGTCCCGGCGCCGATGAGCAGGGGTGCTCCGATCAGCAGAGCGCGCCGTGAAATGTGGCGTTGTCTGGTCGAATGAGCATTCGCTGACCGGCCAGGAGTCGCGGGAGCAGTGGGATACTCCGAAGAGGAGGTAAGGAAGAGTTGTGGAGTCTGCTCCATGCGCCGGTTCTCGGGGAGGCACGGTTGGAGTGCGGCCTGCTCAAAGGCGGATGCGAACTCGCTGATGCTGGCGAAACGCTGCTGCGGATTCTTCTCCAGCGCACGGAGAAGCACGCTTTCAAGTGCCGCCGGAATATGCGGCAGCTTTTCACGCGGAGGCGGTGGGGGAGTGGAGAGGTGCTGCGCGACGATTTCGGGCGCGGTGCCACGAAAGGGCGGGCTGCCGCAGAGCCATTCGTAAACGATTACCGCCAGGGCGTATTGATCGCTGGCCGGGCGCGGCTTACCTTGCAATTGTTCGGGCGCCATATAAGTCACGGTCCCGGCGATCTCCTGGGTATGCATGGAGCGCGAGCTATGGGCGATAGCGGCAACGCCAAAGTCACTGAGCAAGAGTTTCCCTCTCCGGTCAAGCAGCATATTCTCCGGCTTGATGTCCCGGTGGATCACCCTCTCGTCGTGGGCGTATTGCAGCGCGGCGGCGGCCTGTTTGAGATAGTTCAGGATGGTATCAGGCGCGAGAATAGAGCCTCTGGGATAGCGATGGCGCAGAGTGCCCTGGGCAGCATAGCTCATGACCAGGAAAGAGATATTCTCCTCAACATCAAAGTCGAGAAGCCGCACAATGTGCGGGTGTTCTAAACGAGCAATCGTGCGAGCCTCCGCGAACAGCCCGGCTATCGCGTTCCCAGCGATAGCCCCGGAGAGCACTTTGATCGCCACCTGTGTATTCAAACGGACATGCTCCCCAAGATACACCTGAGCGAAGCCGCCCTGGCCGAGCAACTGAACCAATCGATACTGGCCCAGGCGCCGCCCGATATGTAGACTCATTAAAGATCCTACCCTTCTGTACATTATTGCCCTGGACATTTTTCTTAGCATGCTAGAAAGCGCATTGTCAATAGGGCGGCATGCATTGAGACATGCGGGCTATGAAGCGGTTGTGAGCTAGTCAATAGCGTTTGTGAGTCGAATCTGTTATCTTACGATTAGAGTGATTGCTCACCTTGCGCATGGCTGGTTGGTGCAGGCAAATATGAAAGGAACATCGATGCATACAGATGAAAATATGCTGAACCGGCGCGCGTTTCTCGCGCTCTGCGGCCTGGGGGCCGTGGCGGGGCCTCTGGCTGCTTGCGGGGCCATGCCGGCGGGTTCCGCCAGCGCGGCGCCGAAACCCACGCCCACTCCAACGCCGAGACCGCTGCCTGGTGATGCTGATTGGACAACGCTGGCTCACCAGTTGCAAGGAACGCTGCTGCGCCCGAATAGCCCGCAATACCCGACGGCACGCCTGCTTTTCGATCCGCGCTTCGACAACATAAACCCTGCGGCGATTGCTTTCTGTACATCTCCACAGGATGTTCAGCGCTGCCTTGCCTTTGTGCAGCGCTTCAGCAAGCTGCCCTTCGCACTGCGCGCTGGCGGTCATTCCTATGCCGGATACTCGACGACCACCGGTCTGCTCATCGATGTGACGCGTATGAATGCGGTGACGGTGAACCAGAACACGGCGACGATTGGGGCGGGCGCGCGCCTGATCGATGTCTACTCCACACTCGCGCAGCATGGCCTGGCGCTGCCCGCTGGCTCCTGTCCGACGGTGGGAATCGCCGGACTGACGCTGGGCGGCGGTGTGGGCGTGCTGGGCCGCAAGTTCGGCCTGACCTGCGACAATCTGCTCTCGGCGCAGGTAGTGCTGGCGGATGGACGTATTCTGACCTGCGATACCAGCCACTACTCCGACCTGTACTGGGCGCTGCGTGGCGGCGGCGGAGGAAACTTCGGCGTCGTGACCTCGTTCACTTTTCAGGCGCACCCGCTCCAGTCGCTCTCGCTGTTCACGCTGGACTGGCAGTGGAAGGATGCCGCCGCCGTCCTGGGCGCCTGGCAGCGCTGGGCGCCCCCGGCTCCCGATGAGCTGTGGTCCAACTTCCTCCTGCTAACCACCGCCGATAAGAGCACCGATCCAATCGTCAGGGTGAATGGCACCTATGTCGGCAGCGTAAACCAGTTGAACGTGTTGCTGGGGCAACTGCTCAACGCTGCCGGGGCCGTGCCGGCGAGCCGCTACGTCTGGTCCGACACCGTGCTCTCCGCCATGCTGTACGAGGCGGGCTGCTACAACAGGAGCGTGAATGCATGCCACCTGCCCTCGCAGAATCCACAGGGCCAGCTCCAGCGCGCGATGGATGTTGCCAAATCGGACTATGTGACGAAAGTCTTGCCGGCCCAGGGCATCAACGCTCTGGTAAACGCCATTGCGCAGCGGCAGACTTCCCCGGTTCCTGGCGGGGGCGGCATCGGCATCGATGCATATGGCGGCGCCATCAACCGTGTAGCGGCCAACGCAACCGCCTTCGTGCATCGCGGCGCACTCTTCTCGATCCAGTACACAACTGCGTGGCCTGCTGGCGCTTCACAGGCCGTTATCGCGCAGAATCGTGCCTGGCTGACGAACACCTGGCAGGCCATGCGTCCCTATGCCAGCGGCGAGGCGTACCAGAACTATATCGATCCCGACCTGGCTAACTGGCTGCAAGCCTACTACGGCGCCAATCTCGCGCGTCTCCAGCACATCAAGGCCACCTACGATCCCGGGAACTTTTTCCATTTCGCGCAGAGCATTCCCCCTGCCTGATTAACGCCCTGTGCGAGTCTTCCTGACTGCTCACCGCTGCGCGGTTCGCCAGTGTTGTAGAGTCTGTGGGCACAGCGCCGCAGGCGCTGTGCCCGCAGACTCTACAACACCGGGTGCGCCGCAGGCGCACAAAAGCACGCGCAGCGGGTTAGCTGGCGAAATCTTCGGTGAGCCAGAGCGTGTGGCTGGCATCGATATAGATGCTGATGCCGATGCGATGAAAGTCCTTGCTGAGCAGGTTGCGCCGGTGCCCATCGTCGGGCGGCTTCTCGCCCATCATCCCCTGGTGGATCGCCGAGACAATAGTCCAGGCTTGATCGTTTGAGATGAGCGGCCCGCCCTCCCCAATATTCTCACCTACGGCCTGCCATTGCAACCCCTGGTTCGTTATGCGCGCCCCCAGATCCGGTTCATTGGGACATTGATGCATCAGCCCGCATCCCCCCGCCATCACCAGGTCGTGCTTGCGCGCGCTCCGTTCCAGCCGGGGTTCCCAGGTCAATGCAGGCAGCGCGTTCGCGGCCCGGTCCTTATTGATCTGCTGAAACAACCGCTGCGCTAGCTGCTGCTCTGTCGCAGTCCCCTGGGACGGAGAGCCACTGGCCGCTGCTCCGGGAGTTGCCTGGTCCGTCGTTATCCCCGGCAAAGTTGTACATGCCGTGAGGAGAAACAGGAACAGGAGGGCGGTCAAGGAGCGATATATCTTTTTCATGCAGTTATCCTATGATTTCATGTTAAAGCTACGCAGGATAAGCCGCTCAGTTTCAAGGGTAAGCATGTTTCCTTCCAATTCTTCAATGAGAAACAATGTTCGCGCGAATCCGCTGCGTAAGGGAAGGATCTCTCAGGAGGGGATATAAGAGGGCGCGTGGCTGCGCCATACGCCCTGTTATAGCCTCCTGAGAGCGGCGCAGCCGCGATGTGTGTTGGGATCCGCAAACTGCTGATAGTGTACCATATTTATTATTATGATCCAGAACATCAAGTGCTCGCTGATGGGAGGCTTCTTGCCATCGCGGGGAGTAGCGTGATAGGCTGAAAGAGAGCGGCCTGAACACAATAAACAGGTTCAGGAGACTGTCGCTGACATTACATTACAGGGGGATGATGAGTATGATAAAATCTCTTGCTCACATGCTGCTAGGGGCGATGTTTATCACTGGCGGCGCAAACGTTTTGAGGGAGCCGGGTGGGCGCGTGCAGAGAGTTGAAAAGGTTGGTATACCGAAGCCACGCGAGGCGACGATCCTCAACGCGACGATCATGGTAATCGCTGGATCAGCGCTTGCCCTGGATATCGCACCGAAGCTGGCAGCGCTTACACTCATAGGATCATTAATACCGACCACCTGGGTAGGGCATCGCTTCTGGGAGGAGCGAGATCCCGTGACGCGCGCCGGCCAGCAGACGCAATTTTTCAAGAACCTGGCGATGCTAGGGGGTCTGCTGCTGGTGCTGGTGGAAAAAGACGACGCATAGTTTCTCTCGTTTTTAGAAAGGGAAAATATTCGTGAGCGAACAGGAAGAGAATAAGGTTGCCATGGTGATATGCGCCCACGCCGATGATGCCGAATTTGGCTGCTCCGGCACGGCAGCACTGTGGACTCGTGAGGGCTGGGATGTCTACTACGTCATTTGTACCGACTGCGGAGGAGGTGGCTCCGATGATGCTACCGATGTAGGGCCGGCGGCGCGCCAGCAGGTAGTCGAGACGCGCAAGAAAGAGCAGCAGGCTTCCGGTGAGGTGCTCGGCCTGAAAGGCGTGGTCTTTCTCGACTATCCCGATGGGCAATTGCAGCCGACGTTAGAGCTGCGCCGTGATCTCGTGCGCCTGCTGCGCCGCTACCGTCCCGGCCGTGTCATCTGCCAGTCTCCTGATTATTCCTGGACGCCAGCGCTGAATATTCGCCGCTATCACCCCGACCACCGCGCGGCGGGGCGCGCCGCGCTGGACGCCATCTACCCCGCCTCGCAGAATCCGTGGGATTTTCCCGAACTGCTGATGCATGAGGGGCTGAAGCCGCACAAAATTTCGGAGATCTACATTATGGGGGCGCCGGTAGCGAATTATGCTGTCGATATCAGTACGACGATGGACATAAAAATGGCGGCGCTGCGTGCCCATAGCAGCCAGGTCGGCGACCACATCAACGAACTGGAGCAGCGGCTGCGCTCCATTGATGCCGAAACTGGCAAGAGGCACGGTGTGGCATACGCCGAGGAGTTTCATCGCGTCGAACATCGCTAACCGGCGCGCCCCTTGCGCTGCCCCTTGTTTTGTGGCATACTCTTTATAGAGACCTTCGGGGCAGGGTGCAATTCCCGACCGGCGGTAAGGTAGCGGTACCGGCGTATACGGTATCCATGCCAAGCCCGCAACTCTGTCGCTGGCTCCACGCTGGCGACGGACTGATTTCGGTGCGAGTCCGAAGCCGACGGTATAGTCCGGATGGGAGAAGGTTTATATGTGGACCATGAGAGCCTGCGTGTACGACGGGGACAGCCTCGCCGTCCCTCTACAGCGACGTAAGCAGCAGGTGGGTAGTCTCTATTGAGCGTGCTACTCACAATGGTCTTCGTTCATCTCCCTCAAGTGCTCCCCCAGGTCAGTTGAATTGGCGCATCTCTGTCTTGATAGAGATGTTCGTCGTACTGGCTATCGAGGGAAGTCTATGAGTGTCACAACCTCTACTTCAGAACTGGTATCTCTGGAGGAGATACAGGCGTATGCGCCGGAACAGGAACCGGGCGTCATACGCACAGTAAGCGGGCGCGCGCATGATGAGCGGGCCGCTCGCTTAAGAGCGCAGGGGCGGCTACTTAACGCCATTCCTCCTATCGTACTGGGTTTGCTGCTCCTTGTGGGCTGGTATGCGCTCGGTGCGTCAGGAAAAGTGAATGTCCTCATCTTGCCCGCTCCCGCCGATGTCCTTTCCAGCTTACTCAATGGCCTCGGCTCTGGCATGTACCTGAGCAACACGCTGGTGACAGTGCAGGAAAGTGTGCTGGGCTTTCTGCTCGCTCTGGCCGTCGCGCTGCCGCTGGGCTACGGTGTGGCGAAGTCACGCCTGCTAGCCAGCACCATCCAGCCCTATCTGGCGGCGGGCCAGGCAATCCCTGCCATCGTAATCGCGCCTGTTCTGGTGCTCTGGCTGGGCTATGGCTGGCTGCCCAACATGCTCGTCTGCGCGCTGGTGGTGCTCTTCCCGATGGTAATTAACACCATCCTGGGTATCCAGACCATTGATCCACAGTTTACAGACGCGGCACGAGTCGAGGGCGCTTCCGGCTGGTCGCTGCTATCCTACATCGAGTTTCCCCTCGCCTTACCATCCATTCTTGCCGCCATCCGCTCCGGCTTTACCCTCTCTATTGTAGGGGCGCTGGTCGCGGAGTTTGTCGCGGGGGGCGATCAGGGGCTGGGCGCTCTGATACTGATAGCGAAGAATCAGTACAATACGCCATTCATGTATGCCACGCTCGTCGTGCTGGCGGCATTAGCGGCGCTCTATTACGGCTCGACCTGGCTGCTCGTGAAGCTGGCGGCGGCCATCTATTAAGGGACATGCATCACATTCATTTCACATGGAGAGATACATCGATGTCTACACGTCATCGTTCATCTATCATATTGCCCGCTCTGTCTCTACTCATAACGCTGGCCCTTTTGCTCGCGGCCTGCGGCAGTGGTGGCGCTGCCACAACAACAAGTGGGGCGTCCTCCTCAACGGCAAAGCTGAAGAACGTCTCTATCGGTCTGGGCTACATTCCTGATGTACAGTTCGCGCCGTTTTATGTCGCGAAAAGCAAGGGCTACTACACGGCGGCGGGTCTGAACGTCACCTTCATACATGGCATAGTGCCCGACCTGATCGGCTCGCTGGTGGCGGGGAAGAGCAACTTTGTCTTCGCCGGCGGCGATGAGATGCTTACCGCGCGCGATAAGGGGGCGAAGGTAGTTGACGTTGCCACTATCTTCCAGAAGTACCCGGTCAGCCTGATCGTGCCTGCCGATTCGCCTATCAAGTCGCTGGCCGATCTAAAGGGGCATACCGTGGGCGTCCCGGGCGCCTATGGCTCGACCTATACGGGCCTGCTGGCACTGTTGTATAGCGCGCACCTCTCGCTCTCCGATATCAAGGTGCAATCCATTGGTTTCACGCAGGTGCCTGCGCTCATGGCGCGCCGCGTCGACGCTGTAATGGGCTACTCGAACAACGAGCCGCTCCAGTTGCGCGCGCATGGCTTTGCGGTGCGCACCTTCGATGTCTCGGATTACCAGCCGCTCGTCTCCAACGGCATCATCACGACACAGGACACCTATCGCGCTCAGCCACAGATGGTGCGCGGCTTCGTGCAGGCCACGCTCAAAGGCTTGAAGGATGTCATCGCCGATCCCTCAGGAGCTTTGCAGATTAGCAAGAGCTATATTCCCGGTCTGACCAATACGACTCAGGCGATGAACGTGTTGCAGGCAACAATCCCCGTCTGGCAGGGAAAAGGGAAACTCGGCTATAACGATAGCGCGACCTGGCAATCGATGGAGAGCTTCATGGTCGCACTGAAGATGATCAAGCCGATCTCCGATCTCTCGCAGGCATATACCAACCAGACGGTTGTATAACAGATTCGTGGGACGAAAACAGGCCACAGGCGAGCGACGCCCGCCTGTGGCCTGTTTTCGTCCCACGAATCTGTTTAGCTCAAGGCGTAGATTGCCAGGTTTTTGAAGAACACGTCCGCGCCGGCACCGGCGGCCAGGCCGAGCGTGCCGCCTGGATATGCCTCGCTCTGAGCGTATCCCTGCTCGGTGCCGTTGACATAAAACGTAAAGGTGTTGCCCTGCACGATGACATCGATAGTGACCACACCATTGATGTTCGCCTGGAGTGGGCGAATGACGAGCGGGCTGGCGCTGCCCGATGTGTTGTCGTAGGTGTAGGCTCCCCATGTGCCCGCCGGGTTCAACAGGAACGAATACGTGCCCTGCTGCGCGCCGGGCTGATTGCGGAAGAAGACGCCGAAGGCGCCATGCGAGTTCGGCGCGGCGCTGACCTGCACTTGTAGCACATAATTGCCTGGCACGGGCTTGCCGCCGGGGAGGGCATCCAGGAAGGCACCGGCGAGGTGGCTGGTATCCGTATTGACCAGCGCGGTTGAGTTCGCGCCGCACTGCACGCGTGCGTTAGCCGTGCTGCTCCAGTGGCCGCCGTGTGTGTCGCAGGTCGGTCCCGGCAGCGTGGTGCCGTAGAGCAGTTGTCCCGCCGGAACCAGCGGCGGCGGAATCTTCTCTGGCCGGTGTGCTTGCGCCGTACTGGTTACATGTAGCCCCGGCTCTGTACCGGATGCCTGGCGGAACCGAGGCTCGAAGTGGAGATAGGCAGCGAAGCCGGCTGTGACCAGGACCAGCGTCAGCAGGCTGCCAAGCAGCATCATACCCAGCGATTGATAGCCGGTGGGCCGGGAGGCGCGTGCGGGTTGATCGCTGAGTGATGGCTCCGCCTTGCGGGCCTGCAATGTCTCGGGACGGGTAGGAACCTCGGATATAGAGACGGAGCCGGCCCCGTCGTGAGCCACAGGCTGCTTCGCTTGAGCAGCGAGCGCCCCGGCCTTATCCCGGGTAGCGGCGGCTGCTGCCGGTTGCTGTGGCATTGGCCGGGCCTGTTCCTTCATCGTCGCCGCGCCATGAATATCGAGAGCGGCATCATGAATATCGACGGTTGGCAGGGCGGAAAGCGACTCATTGCCCGGCAGGACCACGGGAGTCAGGCGTTCCGCCGGCGCACTGGATAGCGAGGGCAAGGACAGAACCGGCTGATCGCCGTGGTTTTCATCACTGGCTGCGCGCAGGGCGCGAGCAAATTCGCCGGCGCTCGCATAGCGTTCCTCTGGCTGCTTTGCCAGCGCCTTCATGAGCGCGGTTTCTACGGAGAGCGGGATCGCTGGATTCAACCGGGAAACCGGGGGCGGATCTTCCAGCGTATGCCTGAGCGCAATAGCGACAGGCGATGCGCCGGTAAACGGCACGCGGCCCGTGAGCATCTGGAAGAGCACAATGCCCAGCGAATAGATATCGGTGCGATGGTCGATGGGCCTTGCCGTCCCCTGCTCTGGCGAGAGGTATTCGGGGGTGCCGACGATGGTGCCGGCGCTGGTAAGGGCCATGCGCCTCGTACTATCTTTGTCCTGCTCGGTTGTATCTTTGAGCACCTTCGCCAGCCCGAAATCGGCCAGCAGCAGGCGACCATCCGCGTGAAAGAGCATATTGCCGGGCTTCAGATCGCGATGCACGATGCCCTGGGCATGAGCGCAATCAAGAGCCGCCGCCGCCTGCTCAATAATAGTGGTGGCTTCGGGCAGCGGCAGCGTCCCACGCCGTTCCAGTACCTCGCGCAGCGTCCCGCCCGTAACGTAGGGCATGACAAGGTAGGCTAATTCCTCTTCTTCTCCATATTCATAGATTGGCATGATATGTATATGATCAAGCGCCGCCACTGCATCGGCCTCGCGCCGGAAGCGTGCTAAAAATGCGGCGCGCGTCTTCTGATCCATGACGACGCCGGGCAGAAGCACCTTGACGGCAACCGCGCGCCGTGGTCGGGACTGCTGTGCCAGATATACCGCACCCATACCGCCGCGCCCGAGAAGTCGCTTGAGCGTGCATGTCCCGAGCGCTCTACCAAGTAGCTCGTTGGTGTCAATTACCACGCCCGGCACCTCCACTACCTTTAGCCTGTCCACAGGCGCTTGCTTGCTGGCTTTCTATCCTCCTCTTCACCTTGACGAAGGATTGTAACAGATAATTGCACTTATCCCCCAGACACTTCATCGATCTTGTTCATCGCCTCCTCCTGCATTATAGACTTATCCCCCAAACACTTCATTGACCCTGTTCATCGCCTCCTCCTGTTTCGCGACGATATATGGGAGCCTTCATCTTGTCCGCGTTTGACCCTGAGGGCACTCGTTTGTTCTCAGGTGCCAGACTATCATCTAGCAGACACCCGTATCGTAGCATATAGCGCGCCATTGTTGAAACGGAAGGACTTTTGGAAGGGGCTGATCTCTGGCCGGCAAGGGATGTGAGCGGGTTATTCTCTTGGTGCACCCTCCCGGTAAACGAGATGGGACCGGTGTAGCGACGCAAGGCTCGTAGCAGTGGTCCAGCGCGATCCAGCAGCAGGCCGACGAGCAGAAAAAGAAAGCAACCCCTTTAAGAATGCTTGCTTACTTTTCAGCTTCTATGCCTCCAGGCTCCTGCATCGGGAGAAAGTGGCTTCCCGTGCGTTTCCAATAGCGCCATTCTAACCCGTGACCAATGAGTGCGGCCAGGGCAAACACAAGGTAAGGGATGCCGAAGCCACGATCAAAGAGACCGGTCACACGCAGTAGCATGAGGATAGCGGCGAGAAGAAAACCCGGACCGGTAATCATGCAATGATATTCGCGACATCTGAGATAGTTTTGGAGGCAGTACAGACCATACAGGCCGAAATACACGAGCGCTACAATATCACCGGCTCCTGTGTGGGTAGCCAGATTGAGGCCGATGTTGAGTGCCAGGATAATAAGAGTTGAGATCATGCCTCCCCAGAGCGTATGCCACAAGGCTATAAGCCGCATAAGGCCCTCCTTGTTCTGATAAGGTGATGGGGTAGCGTGCCTTGATTGACAGCATTCATAATAAAAAGTGACCGGCCATTTTTTATTATATCGCATCTATGAAGGATCTGCGCAAACACAGGAGCCAGGCTTACCCCCTGTTGCTCCGGCATGCTATACTCGTGCCATACCAATTCTTTGAGAAAGCTATAGCGGCATATGCAATATAGACAGACAGAAGTTTTGCAGATCAACGCCTTTGAACCGGAGCAGCACATCATCGAGCGAGCTGCGGCGCTGCTGCGCGCCGGCGAACTGGTCGTCTTTCCGACGGAGACAGTTTATGGCCTGGGCGCCGACGGCCTGCAAACGAGCGCCGTAGAGGGCATCTTCCTGGCGAAGAATCGCCCCTTTAGCGATCCTCTGATCCTGCACATCGCTGACGAAGGCGCGCTGGCAGCGCTCACGACGGATGTCCCGCAGGAGGCGCACCGGTTGGCGCGAGCGTTCTGGCCGGGGCCGCTGACCTTGATCCTGCCCGCTGCCCCGCGTGTTCCCAGGCTGGTCACAGCGGGGCTATCGACCGTCGCGGTGCGCATGCCGCGTCATCCCGTCGCCCTCGCGCTGATTCGCGCGCTCGGCTCGCCCATCGCCGCGCCGAGCGCCAATCGTTTCATGCATGTCAGCCCGACCACCGCGCAGCATGTCCTTGCCGACCTGGGCGGGCGTGTTCCGCTGATCCTGGATGGCGGACCGTGCACAGTAGGCGTCGAGTCTACGATCCTCGATCTCGGCTCAGAGGTCCCCAGGATTCTGCGCCCCGGCGGCGTGAGCCTGGAAGAACTGCGCACGGTGCTGCCAGAGGTGCAGCCACCACGGTCACGAGCCGTCGAACGAGAAGATATAACTGTGGCGCAGAAGGCCCCCGGCCAGATGCTCACGCACTATGCGCCGGCGGTCCCGGCGCTGCTTTTCGAGGGCGCTGTCCAGGAGATGCGCGGCGCGATGCTCGCCGAAGTGCGGCGCCGTCGCGCAAGCGGGGAGCGCGTGGGTGTGCTGGTGGCTGATGAGGATGTCGCGGCGTTCAGGGAGAGCGGCGCGCATATCTATGCGCTGGGCAGCGATGCCGCGCCTGAACAGGTAGCCACGCGCCTCTTTGCCGGCCTGCGCGCGCTCGAAGAGGCTGGAGTACAGGTGATCCTCTGCCGCAGCTTCGAGCCGCGCGGCATCGGCCTCGCCATCCGTGATCGCCTGCTGAAAGCCGCCGGGGGAAAAATAATTCTGAATTTTGGAAGGTAAAACTCATCATTGTACCTGTTTTTCGCCTGTATATTAACTTCAAACGCATGATATCCTGGGGAAATCGTTTTCAGCGCTTCTGGAGGTGATGAATCTTCAGCGCAATTTGCAATGAGAGGCGCAGCTCCGCATCTTCCAGGGAGCGGCCCAGTAGTTCCTCAATGCGTGTCAGCCGGTAGAGCAAGGAGTTGCGGTGCAGGTGCATCATCCTGGCCGTCTCGCTGAGATTGCCGTTGCAGCGGAAAAAGCACTCCAGCGTTTCGATAAGCAGGCCATCGCTGCGCGCATCGTGAGCCAGCAGTGGACCGAGCGTTTCGTGGTAGAAATCGGTGAGTTCGCTGTGGCCGTTGAGGTAAAAGAGGAGGCGATAGATACCCAGGCGTGCGAAGGAATGCAGCCTGCCCTCTCCGAAGAGGCGCCGCCCGATCTCCAATGCCTGCTGTGCCTCGCGGAACGATTGCGGTATCGCCTGGAGATCCCCGGCGATGCGACCGAGGCCGCAGGAATAGAGCGCCGTGTCTGCCGCATTGCCTCTGCTCTGTGCCATGCGGGCGTGAACGCGCTCCAGGCGCAAGAAGACGCCGCTATCATCCTCGCTGCCCTCCAGTTCAGGCAGCGGCAGCAGCGCCACGACGCGCCGCGGTTCTGCCAGCACCCAGCAGGCGGGCCAGACTCTGCGCAGTTCATCGCGTATATGCTTGCTCCACTGCGCCTGCGGGCTGCCCTCCGCGTAGTCCGGCTCGTCAGGAGACAGCTCGAAGATAGCCACCACCTGCGGTATCGTCAGATCGTAACCCAGCAGGCGCGCCCGTGCCAGCATCTCCTCCGGCTGCTGGTAGTTGCCCTGGAGCACGTCGGTGAGCGCCTCCATCTGGTAGCGGCTCTCAACCTCGCTGCGTTCACGCTCGCGAGCGAACTCCAGCGCGAGAATAGGAGCCACCTGGCCCAGAATAATGCGCTCAAGGTAGTCGAAATCGCTCTCGCTGCCGATCAGTGAGATATAGCCGACAACTTCGTGACGGATCTGAATCGGCTCAACCACGCGTGTCAGTCCCTGCTGGCGCAGAGCTTCATCGGTGAGCGGCATGGGCAGCAGGAGCACGGCAGCTTGCGCCGGGGCGGCCTGGAAGCGTACATGCTGCGCGGCATCCTGCACCAGCACCCATTTGCCCCGACTGTTAGCGAGATGCTGGCATACGCCCTGGATACCCGCGCCCTGCACGCTCAATTGCATGAGCTGGTGCGCGACTTCCGTCGCTTTGCGCTCGATCTCGCCGCGAAAGCTCACAACAAAGGTGATGACCTCGCGCTCGATCTCTTCGAGTTGCGCCGACGAAGGGAGCCAGACAAGAGGGAAATGAAGCTGATCGGCAAGCGCCCGCGACTCATTGGTGATCGCATCGACGGACTGCGCGGCAACAGCTACAGCCGCGACTCCTGCCGCGTGCAGTGTTTTGAGAAGATGGGGCAGTGTTTCATCGAGACGGCGCAACTGTGACAGGGCCAGCAGCGCGAGTTCTCCTCCCTGCACGCTCTCAAAGGCGGGCAGACGAGCGCGCATGCGACATGCCCACGTCACTCTACGCTCTAATCCGCTGGCGCCTGCCACCAGCTGGGCGTCGCGTGAGGTGAGCAGAGTCAGGATATTACGAACAGAAGCGGATGAAGGCGAAGGGGGCAGGCTGCTCATAGCTCACGCGCGATCCACAGCAGCGGCGTCTAGCGCCGTGTCGTCGAGGTAGAAACAGTGGCCGCCTTCGCCTGCGCCTGCTTCTCCTTGCGCTTCTTTGCTTTGGCAAGGTGCTTATGCCAGGCGACCTTCTTCCTTTTATTCATACGATTTTCCTTTCAAATTAAATTATTTACTCCTCGGCTTCGACGCCGCTCTCGAAATCGATCTCGGTCATATCGTCACTCTCGTCCCCGCCATCGTAGTACTCGTCGTCGTTGCCCAGTTCATCCTCATCCTCGCGGTCATAGCGCAGCATCGAGTCTTTGATGTAGGCCCTGATCTGCTCGCCGCCGCCCTGTGATGGGAAGCTAACCTGACCGAACATGCTGGGATGCTGGTACTCCTCACGGATAATGAGGCGCACCTGTCCATTCTCCATAGCCAGGATCGCGGCAGCGTAGCGGTTGCCCCCCTCCATGAATTTGATGAGGCGGCCAGCGAGGCGTGGCTCAATCTGCCCGATTTCCTCTCCGGCGCCGTTGTGAACCAGGAGCCTGTGACCATCGACATGCAGCTTTACCCTGTCCCCCACACCCACCTTCGCAAGAACGGAGGCCGGCCCAAGATTGATTAGCTCTGTCATGCCTGTCTTGCCGGTTTCCTCAATAAAGAGCCGGGGATCTATACGATGATCTACGCTGGTATGAGTGCGTACCGGCGTTTCCTGGAGCAGCGCCAGGCGCTCCAGATTTTTCTTCGCAATAGCATTATTGGGGCTATACTTCAAGGTTTGCGCGTATGCCTGCCGCGCCTCCTCGTATTGCCCCAATTCGCTATACGCCTTACCCAGACGGTTCAAGGCTTCGGGTTCAGAGGGGAAGAGGTTTAAAATGTTCCTGTTGGTCTCTACGGCCTCTGCCCACTGGCCTTCCTGCGCCTGACGGACCGCCTGCTCGGTCCATTGTTTTTTCAAACGCGCTTTTTCTTCAGCCGACTGTGCTTGCGTCATCGAACAACTCCTCCATCTCATCACAGGGATGTGTTTAATATAGTTTGCTTATTATATCGCAACGGCGCAACCCTGGAGGGACCAGGCAGTGGCTCGTTCGATACGCACGTTGACCAGATCGCCGGGTTGAATGGTACGGGGACCGCCGGACTCTTCCTCGGGTTGGGGGAAGAAAACCAGCTTGTTTGCGCGATTACGCCCTCGCCACTGCTGGCGTCCATGCGTCGTATTTGTCTCCTCAACCAGTACCTCTTCCGTCTTACCGAGATATGAATGGTTTATCTCTAAAGCGATCTTCGCTTGCAGTTCTTCTACAGCGTGCAGGCGTCGTTTCTTTTCGGCCAGCGGAATATCATCCTCCCAGCGAGCCGCTACCGTACCGGGGCGCACAGAGTAGGCCGCGACGTGTACGACATCGAAACGAACCTTCTCCAGCAGATCGAGTGTGTGCTGGAACTCCTGCTCGCTCTCGCCGCAGAAGCCGACAATTACATCGGTGGACAGGGAGATATTCGGCCACAGCTCGCGCACGCGTTCGATGCGCTCGCAGTACTCGCCTACCGTATAACCACGCTTCATACGCTTGAGCACAGCATCGTCGCCCGACTGCACAGGAATATTCAGGTGTTCGCAGACCTTTGGCAGATGCGCCATGCGCTCGATCATGCTATCGGTCATATGGCGCGGGTAGGAGGTCATGAAACGGATGCGCTCCAGGCCGTCGATCTTGCTCAGGTGCGTCATCAGGTCCGCCAGGTCGGGCTTTTCCGGCAGGTCCAGCCCGTATGCCTCAACCGTCTGGCCCAGCAGCGTCAGTTCCTTCGCGCCCTTCTCTACCAGCGAGCGGGCCTCCACGAGCAGTTCTTCGATGGGGCGGCTGCGCTCGCGGCCCCGCCGGTAGGGAACGATACAATACGTGCAGACCTTGTTGCAGCCCAGGATGACCGGCAGCCAGGCCGTCGGGCTGGCGCTGTGGGGTTCGATCTTTGTGGGATAGTGCGCGACGCGCTCGCCGGGTTTCGGCGTGATCGCCATTGGCAGCACTGAACGCTTGCCTACACGCACGGTAGAGGTCGCGAAGGTCGGGGCGGCGGGTGCAGCAGGAAGCTGCTCCTCGCTCTCGCCGGGCATCAATTCGATGTCGAGACAACCGGCCCCGGAGATAGGCGTCCAGCGCTCCTCCAGGAAGCGTGGGAGGATGTCAGCCTGCTCGACCTTCATGAACAGGTCGATGTGGGGGTAGCGCTGGCTCAGATCATCTATGGTCTTCTGGTTGCCGATCATACAGCCCATCAATGCTACCAGCAGATCGCCGCGCCTCTCCTTCGCCTTTCGCAGCAGGGCAAGCTGATTATGCGCCTTCTCTTCTGGAGCGCGACGCACGCTACAGGTGTTGAGGACCACGAGATTAGCCTGGTCCATGCTGCTCTCTTCCCAGCCGAGTTCTTCGAGCAGCGTCTGGATGCGCTGCGAATCGGCCTGGTTCATCTGGCAGCCGACAGTCCAGATATGATATTTCCCGCGTGGAATACTGGTCGTGGTCATTGCAAATGCCTCTCTTCACAGCCCTCAATTGTTGCCAGAAAATCTGGGATATCTGCGTATCTATCTAAGGTCGCTATTATAACACCTGGATATCATTTCTGTCACCATGAAAGCAAAGGGTAAATGGTGTAGTGTGGCTCAGGCGCTTCGCACCTGAGCCACACTACACCATTTACCCTTTGCGGCGGTCTTCTACGCGGGCGCTGGCTGTCTTCGATTCGCCGCCGCTGGCACGCGGCAGGCTATCGGCGGGCACCAGCTCAACGTGCGGCGTATTGCCCGTTACCGCTTTCACTGCCTCCGCCATTGCGTGGCGCAGCGTGGCGACGCGCTCCTCATGATCGAGAATGGCATCATCTTTTACTTCCACCTTCAAATCAAACGTATCCAGCCCGTCGCGTTTGTCCACGATGATGCGGAAGTTCGTTCCCGTTTCGGGGAAGCGCAGCAGCGCCGCCTCGATCTGGCTGGGGAAGACGATCAGGCCGCGAATAGAAACGGCGTCGTCACTGCGTCCCCTGATCGCGCCGATCTTGGGATGCGTGCGCCCGCAGGGGCAGCGCTCCTCCCACCAGGTCCGCGAGAGGTCGCGGCTGCGGTAACGGATCATCGCTGTGCCATCGGCAGCGAGCCACGTCCAGACCAGTTCGCCATCCTCGCCCTCTTCAAGTGGCTCGCCGGTCTCGGGATCGATGCACTCCACCAGGAAGGCATCGGCCCAGGCATGCATGCCGTCGCGTACCTCGCATTCGCAGCTCATGCCCGGCCCCAGCATCTCCGTCATGCCAAATTCATCGTAGGCCGTGATATTGAAGAGTTCTTGCAGGCGCTGCCGCGTCTCCCAGGGCCACGGCTCCGCGCCGAAGAGGCCGATCTTGAGCCTGGATGTGCTAAAATCAACGTCGCGCTCGCGCGCCTTGCTGCCGACGTAGATGCCCACCGATGGCGTCATGCACATAGCGGTAACGCCAAAATCGAAGATGAAATCGATGATGCGGTCATGCTGGCGGGCATCGGAACCCATCGGAATTGTCATCACATTCATTGCCATCGCGCCATAGTGGAATCCGAAGCCGCCCGTAGGCAGGCCGTAACCATAGCAGTCCAGCAAAATATCGCCGGGCCGCACGCCGGTCATCCACAATTCACGCGCATTGAGTTCGGCCCAGGACTCAATGTCTTTCTTCGTGGCGAAGACGGGCACGCTCTTTCCCGTGGTCCCGCTCGTCGCATGCACTTCCAGCGCTTCGCCGGGGGCGGCGAGCGCCATGCCATAGGGATAGGCAGTGCGCACCGTCTTCTTCTCTAAGAATGGCAGCTTGCGGATATCCTCCAGCCGCCTGATATCGGAGGGTTTTACCCCCGCCTGGTCATACAATGCACGATAAAAGCTATTCTGGTGATAAGCCCGCGCGACAATGGCTTGAAGCCGCTCCAGTTGCAGCGCTTTCAGGTTGTCTTTGGGCAGCGTCTCTATCTCTTCGTTAAAGAATCTGCGCTCACCGCTCACGAAATGTCCTCCAGGAAGCTTAAAAAATCCCACATATTCTATCACGGGGGAGCGAGCGCGTCTATCGACGTAGGCCGATTTATGCATGTGGTATGCTTGCAGGGATTATTTTCTGATGCAAAAACGAGGCGCTCTGCGTTCTCTTGCAGTAGAAAGGCAGATTCACCCGATGAATATCGATGCGCAAAAGCTTTTTCATGAGATGAATGGCAGCGAAGAGGGAGGCTTCGCGGCGATCCATTCGCCCGTTCGGCGCTCACCCGGTGGGATACCGTATCTGTGCGAGCCGGGGGTGGTCGTCCTGGCGCGCCCGCAGACCAGTATCGCTGGCATGGCAGGCTTTCTCGAAGGGTTTGATCCTGCGCTCAATTTCCCGCAATACGTGGATGATCCCACATCCCTGCCCGACGGCGCTCAACTCTGCAAAGCTGCCGGACAGCTCTGCTATATGAGCTTCGGCCCCAAAAAACGCTCGTACAATGCGCAGGCCATACGCTATTTCGATAACCTCAAGGCGTCGGGTCACGGCTCGGTGCTCGAACACGCCAGTTTCAGCCTGCTGCTCTACGGCATCTCGCGCAGCGTGACGCATGAGCTTGTGCGACACAGAGCCGGATTCAGTTTTTCCCAGGTGAGCCAGCGGTACGTGTCCGGTCGTATGCTGCGCTTCGTCGAGCGTCCTGAATATCGCAACGATGAAATACTGCACACGCAGTTTTTGCGCCGTATCGAACGCGCGGCCAGCGAATACGCGGAGATGGCGGAGCGCCTGCTGGAGATGCAGCAGGCCGGCGTGACTATCCTGAGCGCGGAGGAGCGCACCGACCTGCGCAAGAAGGTGCAGCAGTGCGCGCGCTCGGTGCTGCCCAATGAGACGGAGGCGCCGATTGTCGTTACCGGCAATGGCCGTTCGTGGCGCCACGTAATCGAGATGCGCGCTGATGCCCACGCCGAGACCGAGATCCGCGAACTGGCCGTGCGCGTCTTTCTCTGCCTGCGCCAGACCGATCCCGTGCTCTTCAGTGACTACACAGTAGAGCAGCTTCCCGATGGTACGTACACTGTTAAGACAGAATTCAGGAAAGTGTGAGGAATATTAGCGGGCCAGCCGGACGCCCACGAGGAGCGTCTCTACATGTTTCGGTGGTGCCCCATTCGACATGTAGAGACGAGGCTTGCCCTCGTCCTGATGCGTCCCTGCCTCTTTCTTGCTGTTACAATTCGCGGCGATAGAGGCGCAGACCCTCCGGCGCCGGCTCATCGGTGGGAAGCATCTCGCACTTCGCCGCCAGGCTGGCCGCGCCCGGATCGCGCACAGGAAGCAGAGCTTCGAAGTAGACGGGGATCCCTTCTGCTTCCGCTTCGAACTCGAAATCGGCGGCCAGGTGGCGCGCGTGGTTCATGGCGCCGACGAGCAGAATGCGACCTCCGTGCTGCCGTCGATATTCCGGCTCTACCGCGCCCTGGCAGAGCAGGTGATAGCCCAGCTCGTCGCGGCGCAACTGCACGAGCGTATACCCGGCAACCTCACCGCTCAGGCCGTCGAGCGTTTCACCCTGGCCCCAGGGATTCAGTTCATCGTCGTCATCGGTAATTACGAAAGCATTAGCTTCAGCGTCGAGTTCGGGATCGGTGAGCCAGGCTACAAAATCGGCCTCGCTCATGGCCGCGACGCCATCGGCCAGCGCAGCAGCCTGCTGTATCCGCACCAGCGATGGTATATGCTCTGGCCGGAGGTTACGTATGCGCATTGCTATCTCCTCCGAGCGAAATTTCCACGCGAAAACCTCCCGCGAAAGGTATGATATACTCAGGTATGTTCGTTGTTCTGATCACGACACGTTACCCTCTACCAGACGTGCCATATTTTCATCCCGACGCAAAGGAGTTGCAATTTGGCTGACCTCACACATATCGAACGTATCCGTCAGGAAATGCCTGCCACCACCGCGCACATCTATCTCAACACTGGCACCTTCGGCCCGCTGCCAACCTGTGTGATTCAGGCGATGCAAGAGCGTATGCAGCAGGAATGGCGTGATGGTCGCCTGGGAGCAAAAAGTTTCGATGACATTATGACCACCTATAGCGCTGCCCGCAGCAGCGTCGCGCGCCTGCTGCACGCCGGCGAGAGCGAGATTGCCCTGACCGATAACACCGGCGAGGGTATGAATATCATCAGCTATGGCTTTAACTGGCGTGCCGGCGATGAGGTTATCACCACCAATCACGAACATATCAGCGCCCTCGCTCCATTGTATCAGATCCGTGATCGCTATGGCATTCGCATTCGCGTTGCCGATCTCGGCCCCTCGGCTGACCGGCCTGTACTTGAGGCCATCGACGAGTTGATTACTCCGCGCACGCGCCTGATCTCGCTGTCGCATGTGACCTGGACCACGGGCGCGGCGCTGGATGTAGCTGCCGTGGGAGGCATGGGGCGCGAGCGCGGCATTCCTGTGCTGGTCGATGGAGCGCAGTCGGCGGGAGCCATCCCTATCGATGTGGGCACGCTCAACGTGGATTTCTACGCCATTCCCATGCAAAAGTGGCTCTGCGGTCCTGACGGCACCGGTGCACTCTATGCCAGCCGCGAGGCGTTCCATTATGTCACCTCTACCTACGTCGGCTACTGGTCGGTGAAACATGAAGAGGATATCGAGTGGGCATTACAGGATGACGCGCGCCGCTTCGAACTTGGCGGGCGCCAGACGGCTGCTGTGGCGGGCCAGTGCGCGGCGCTGCGCTGGCTGGAGGAGTTTGTCGGCCACGACTGGCTCTACGAGCGCATCGCGACGCTGCACAGCTATGCCTATCGCCAGTTACAGAGCGTCCCCGGTCTCACCATGCTCACGCCCAGGGCCGGCGCAAGCGGGATCGTGGCCTTTAGATTGGAGGGCCGCGACGATGCCGCCATCGTGAAGCAGCTCTGCGATGAGCACAATATCTATATTCGCAATATTCCATCCACAAAGGCGCTGCGCGTCTCGACGGGCTTTTACAATACCGAG
>Ga0209061_1002315_pt1 | contig 24916 bp, 28 predicted proteins | sample Coa_R1_10_FD_187157 | JGI IMG/M metagenome (GOLD analysis project Ga0209061, IMG submission 187157) | Surface soil microbial communities from Centralia Pennsylvania, which are recovering from an underground coalmine fire - Coalmine... | ecosystem: Environmental > Terrestrial > Soil >...
TCAGCCGCCGCTGAGGTCAGCTCGCGGCTCGGCGGTGAGAGCAACGCGAAGCGTCGCCGACCTGGCCATGGCTCGAGCGTGCCCCATCGCCCGGCACGAGCCGCACCCCCGTCTTCAGACACCCTCTAGCGACCAGGGGAAGGGTCGGAGGCCAGATGCCCTCGGTCGCAGCACCTCGCCCGTGCCCTTGTCTGGTCCGAGCTGTAGCTCGACTCCGGGCCTCGGCTGGATCCTCCCCACCTCGAGAGGTTTCGGATCGCTGCTCCGCTACGTCGCCGGGTTGGCCCATCGCTCGCCCGAGGAGCTGGCTCGAGCCCCGTCATTACCCTCTGAGGCGGCCCCACGCCTGGAACGATGCCCCTCAGGCTGTGGAAAAGGTGTTGATGAGGGTGGAAAAACCTGTGTAGACCTGCGGCATGCCTGAGGATCGTCGCCAGGACGCTGGGGAAATGCTGTGGGCTGGGCCGTAACTGTGACTGCCTGAGGCCCGCTCAGGACGGGTAGGCCTTCGTGTTCCAGGTGTAGCCGGGCGGGGGCTCCTCGAAGGGCGGCCCGATCTCGAGCACGATCTGCTCGTGAGACCGGAGGACGATGTCAGCCGGGTCCCCCGAGTACTGGCGGCCGTCTACCCAAACCCGCAGCGTCTCCCCTGGTGAGACCGGCAGGGTGGCCACCTGCTGCTGGCTCAGCGGTTGCTTCCAGACCGCGAAGAACTGTCCTAGGGTGAGCTGGGTCGATGCTGCCTCAGGGGGCAGGTGGACGGTGATGATCCCGTCGGTCCCCGAGGTGTGCAGCCAGTAGGTGCAGTGGGAGCTCTGCCCGATCTGGCCGGGGATGGTCACTGGCTGCTCCTTGTAGATGATGTCGAGGTGGACGTGGTACTGCTGCGTGTCGCCGCCCACGCCTTGGCACTGGACCCCGTCGATGGCGGGCGCTGAGGTGGCTCGGATGGTGCTCAGGTGGTAGGCGACGACGAGGGCGATGAAGACGGCTAGGAAGCCAGCGGCAACGGCGATGGGCAGCACCGGCACCTCGCTTCGGCCCGATGCCAGCCGCCGACCCCCCCGCTCGGCCGGTCGGTTCCGACCAGCCGCGCCGCGGGATGAGGCGTCGCGGGAAGTGCTCCTCTTGGGCTTGGGCGATGGCATCCCTCGGCGCCATAAAATACAGCCGTTCCTCTGGCCCTGCCGGTCGATCTCATGTTCGCTACGACTCGTGGCAGGGCTCTGTTGCCCATGGAGGAGAAGGCCCTTGCCGCGCGACTACGAGATCCTCTACATCGTTCGCCCTGAGCTCGATGAGCAGCAGGTGCAAGAGGCGGTTGCCTCGGTCAATCGGCTGATCGAGAATGTCCAGGGCACCGTGCTCAAGACGGACGTCTGGGGCAAGCGTAAGCTGGCGTATGAGGTCCGTCACCTCCGCGAGGGCACCTATGTCCTCACCGATTTCAGGGTCGAGCCGGATCGGATCCCCGAGGTGGAGGCCACGATCAAGATCTCGGACGCGGTCTTCCGTCATCTGATCGTGCGCAAGCCCGACCGGCCGCGGCGGGAGAAGCCGCAGCAAGCCAAGCCGGCGAGCGAGAGGGCGGAGGCGCAGGAGATGGGGGACGAGGTGCCTGAGCCCGTCGCCGAGGAGCAGGTGGACGCGCCCGCAGGGGAGGCAGAGGAGGCCGAGGAGCCGTGAGCTTGAACAAGGTGATGTTGATCGGCCGTCTCACGCGCGATCCCGAGTTGCGCTACACGCCGAGCGGGACGCCGGTGACGACCTTTGGCTTGGCCACCAACCGATACGGCACTGGTGCCGACGGCGAGCGACGTGAGTTCACCGATTTCCACAACGTCGTGGTCTGGAACCTGGGGAAGCGCAACCTGGCCGAGGTGGTGGCCCAGTACACCAAGAAGGGATCCCTGATCTACGTGGAGGGGCGGCTTCAAACCCGTTCCTGGGAGGGCCAGGACGGCCAGAAGCGCAACCGCACGGAGGTCGTGGCCACGGAGATCCAGTTCCTGGACACGAGGGGTTCTGGCTCCGGGCCAGCCGGGGCTGGCGAGGAGGCACCGCCTCCCGATGAGCCGCCCATCCGCGACGTCGACCCTGACGAGATCCCGTTCTGAGTCTGGCGAGAGGTACCCCCTCTCCTGATCCGGTATTGAAGGAGGCCATGAAGAAACGTTCGAGTCGTAAGGTCTGCAGCTTCTGCGCCGAGCGGATCGACTACATCGATTACAAGGAGGTCAGCCGGCTGCGGCGCTACCTGTCGGAGCGAGGGAAGATCCTCCCCCGCCGGATCACCGGCACCTGCGCCAAGCACCAGCGGCGGCTGACATCGGCGCTGAAGCGCGCTCGTCACATCGCATTACTCCCCTTCACCACCGATATCCTGCGCTGACCATCCCGCGGCCGGCGCGAGACGCAGGAGCGAAGCATGATCTACCAGCAACAGCTGCGGATCCCTGGTCCTACCCCCCTCCCGGAGCGGGTGGTGCGGGCGGCAAGCCAGCCCATGATCGACCATCGCGGGCCCGAGTTTGCTGCCCTGCTGGCCGACGTCTGCGCCGGCGTGCGTCGAGTGTTTGAGACCGAGAACGAAGTCCTGGTGCTGACCTGCTCTGGCAGCGGAGGCCTGGAGTCCGCGGTGGCCAACCTCGTATCGCCCGGGGATGAGGTCGTCGCCTGCGTGGGCGGCAACTTCGGTGAGCGTTTCGCCGGCATGGCCGCTGCCTACGGAGCCCAGGTGGTGCGGCTGGAGGCGGAATGGGGGCAGCCGATCGATCCTGACGACCTGCGCCGGACCCTGGCTGCGTACCCGAGGGCGCGACTGGTCCTCATCACCCACAACGAGACCTCGACCGGCGTCACGAACCCACTCGAGGAGCTCGTGCAGGTCGCGCGGGAAGCGGAGCGGGTGGTAGCGGTCGATGCCGTCTCGTCGGCCAGCTCGATCCCGGTTGAGGTTGACCGTCTGGGCATCGACGTGGTGGTGAGCGGGAGCCAGAAGGGGTGGATGGCCCCGCCCGGCATCGCCTTCGTCGCCGTCGGGCCGCGTGCCTGGGCCCTTACGGAGCAGGCGCGCTCGCCGCGTTACTACCTGGACTGGCGTCGGGCCCGCCAGGAGGCGGAGAACGGCATGACCCCGTGGACGCCCGCTATTGGCGTCCTCTACGCCGTCCAAGAGGGCATCCGGATGCTGGAGGAGGAGGGGCTGAGCCAGGTCTATGCCCGCCACCGCCGACTCGCCAACGCCACTGCCGTCGGTGTGGAGGCGCTGGGATTCCAGCTCTACGCGGCAGAGGGCTACCGCTCCGCAACCGTGACCGCGGCCGTGCCCATGCCGGGGCTGGATGTAGGTGCCTACCGACGCATCCTCCGCGAACGCTACGGGGTGGTGATCGGCGGTGGTCAGGGCAAGATGAGCGGGAAGATGGTTCGAATCGGTCACCTGGGTGCCGTCACCGATGGAGACATCGTCCAGGTGCTTTGGGCCATGGAGCGGGCCCTGGAGGACCTGGACGTGGCCCCGGCCGACGGGCGTGCCCTTGTTGCCGCCCGTCCCTACCTGAACTCGGAGTCGGCCGTCGTCGCTGGGTGGCGTTAGCCATGGGCTGCCCGCGGGTGCTGGTTGCCGATCCGCTGGCCGAGGATGGGCTGGTGCGGCTGCGCCAGGCCTCGCAGGTGGAGGTGCGTACGGGCCTGACCGAAGCGGAGTTGGTGGCCGCGATCGGCGACTTCGATGCCCTGGTGGTGCGCAGCCAGACAAAGGTCACGGAGCGGGTCCTGGAGGCCGGGCGGCGGCTCAGGGTGGTGGGCCGGGCTGGGGTCGGAATCGACAACATCGACCTTGAGGCCGCCACGCGTCACGGCATCTTGGTGGTGAACGCGCCCCGCGGCAACGTGATCGCGGCTGCGGAGCATACCATCGGTTTGCTCCTAGCGCTGGCCCGGAACATCCCCCAAGCGGACGCCTCGGTTCGACGTGGGGAGTGGCAGCGCTCCCGCTACGTCGGGGTCGAGATCCGAGGCAAGACCTTGGGGATCGTCGGGCTGGGGAATATCGGCTCGGAGGTGGCGAAACGCGCCCAGGGGCTGGAGATGGAGGTCATCGCCCACGACCCGGCGGTGCCCCCGGAGCGAGCGGAGCAGCTCAACGTGGAGCTGGTGAGCCTTGAGGAGCTCTTCCGACGCTCGGATTTCGTGAGCATCCATGCCCCGTTGGTCGAGGGCACCCGCAACTTGATCGATGCCAGGGTGCTGGGCCTGTCCAAGCCTGGCCTGCGGCTCATCAACGCCGCGCGGGGAGGGATCGTGGATGAGGCAGCGTTGTGCACGGCCCTGGTCGAGGGCCGGCTCGCTGGGGCGGCATCGGACGTGTTCGTCAGGGAGCCGGTCGGGGAGAACCCTCTGCTGACGTTGCCCAACTTCATCGCCACCCCCCACATCGCTGCCTCGACGGTTGAGGCCCAGACCTCGGTCTCGGTGGACGTGGCCGAGGAGGTGCTCGCCGTGCTTAGGGGTGAGTCGCCACGGCATGCGGTCAACGGCCCCTCGCTCCCCCCTGAGGACGTCGCCTTCCTGCGTCCCTTCGTCGTCCTGGCCGAGCGGCTGGCCGCTCTACATGTCCAGCTGCAGGGGGGAGGGGTGTCACAGCTTGAGATCGAATACCAAGGCGAGCTCGCCGAGCGGGACGTCTCCTCGGTGACCGCGGCAGCGATCAAGGGGCTTTACCAGCCCTACACCGAGGAGCGGATCAACCTCATCAACGCCCGTTTGGTGGCCAGTAGCCGTGGTCTGCGGCTGGTGGAGCGGCGGACCCCGCGCCCTGGCCCGGGCTACTCCAGCGGTGTCGTCCTCCGGCTCAATGGCAGTGAGCTGGCGGGCACCGTGCTCGCCGGCGAGCCTCGGGTCACCCGTGTGGGCGCCTTTCGGGTCGATCTGGTCCCGACCGGTCGTTTCTTGGTCTCCAGGCACGCCGACCGCCCCGGGGTGGTGGGCAGGATCGGCACCATCTTGGGTGAGGCCGACATCAACATCGCCTCCATGCAGGTCGGTCGCGATGCCCCGCGTGGGCGAGCGATGATGTTCCTGACCGTGGACGAACCGGTCGGGGAGGAGGTGCTGGAACGGCTTCGAGCCGTCTCGGGCATCGAGGACCTGCGCTATGTCGAGCTCGGCGCCGGGGATGGCTGACCTCCGCCCCTTCGTCGGGCTTCGCTACTCGGAACCCTTGGGCTCGGTCGTGGCCCCTCCCTATGACGTCCTCAGCGAGGAGGAGGTGGCCGCTTACCGGGCCGTGTCGCCGCATAACGTGGTCCACTTGACCCGGCCTGGCTCGGATTACCAGGGCGCGGCCCGCCTGCTTGAGCGATGGTTGCGGGAGGGGGTGCTGGTTGAGGAGCCTGAGCCGGCGATGTACCTCCACCGGACCGAGTTCGTCGCCGCTCCCCGCCCTGGTCGGCCTGGTGGACCGAGGACGCGCCTCGACCTCCTGGCCATCCTCCGCCTGGTGCCGTACGAGGAGGGAGTCGTACTGCCGCACGAGCTCACCCACCGTGGTCCCAAGGAGGACCGGCTGGCGCTGCTGCGGACCACCCGTGCCTGCCTTGAGCCGATCTGGCTCCTCGCGGAAGGCCTCCGCCCCCTCCTGGAGCGTGCGCCTGCCGGTGAGGAGTGCAGCTTCGAGTTCGCTGGGGAGCGCCACACCCTGCGGCGTCTGACCGAGATCGGCTGGCTGGAGGCAGTTCGGTCGGCGCTAGCCGTCAGGTCCCTCCTCATCGCCGATGGGCACCACCGATACGAGACGGCGCTGACGTATGCGCGAGAGTCCGAGGGACGGGAACCGGGATCTGGCCCCGGAGGAGGCGGGCATGAGGTGGCCGCCGGTTTCACCTTGGCCCTGGTCACCGATCTGGCGGATCCTGGCTTGATGGTTCTCCCCACTCATCGTCTCCTCCGCGCCGGGATCGCCGTGACCGGTGGCAGGGAGGTCGGCTCGCTCGAGGAGCTGCTTGGTGCCCTGGAAGGCCAGGTAGCAGCCGGCACCTACCGAGGCGGCAAGTTCCAGCTCCTGCCTCTGGAAGGAGACCTGGCTGTCGTGGAGTTACATCGACAGGTGATCGACAACATCCTGGGCAGGCGCGACCCTGAGGAGTACCTCGCCTACACGCGGGACGCGGAGGAAGCGGTCCGTTGGGTGGACTCTGGCCGGGCGGTGGCCGCCTTCTTCCTGGGGGCGCCCGACTTGGCGATGGTTTTGAAAGCCGCCCGGGAGGGTAAGACCATGCCGCAGAAGAGTACCTACTTCCACCCGAAGCCTCCTTCGGGCATGGTGCTCTATCGGTTTGAGCAGAGCTGAGCCTCTGCAGGGTAGGAACGGCGAAGGAGAAGGGTTCAAGGAGAGATGCCGATCTACGGGTATCGCTGCGGTCAGTGTGGGCACGAGCTCGAGGTCTTCCAGAGCATGGCCGATGAGCCCCTTCAGGTGTGCAGCGAGTGCGGTGGCGCGCTGCACAAGCTGCTCTACCCGGTTGGGGTCCACTTCAAGGGGAGCGGCTTCTACACCACCGACTACAAGGGCAATGGCAGCGCCTCGCGCGATGGCTCGGGTGGATCGGGCACAACCTCCAGCTCGGAGAAGCAGCCCGAGCCGGTCGGTGAGAAAGGCTCATGAGCCAGGCGGATGGAGGCGTCGGAGCCGTGACCGACGCCGAGTTCGAGACCAAGGTCCTGGGCAGCGACCGTCCGGTGCTGGTGGACTTCTGGGCGACCTGGTGCGCCCCTTGTCGCATGGTCGCTCCGGTGGTCGAGGAGGTGGCGGCCCATATGGGAGATCGGGTTCGGGTCCTCAAGATGGATGTCGATGCCAATCCGCAGACCCCGGCTCGCTTGGGCATCATGTCCATCCCGACCTTGATCATCTTCAAGGACGGACAGCCCACGGAGCGCATGGTCGGCTACCGCCCCAATCTCCGAAGCCTCCTTGAGGAGCGGCTTGAAGCCCTGCTCTGAGGACCGGATCACAGCCCGAGAGCGGCGATCCTCCAATGAGGAGCGGGGCGTCAGGTTGCGTCGGCCAGCGGGGTGACCTGGTCTCGGCGGGACGGTTCGTGCTCCTTCGACGATGGTGTGGGGAAAGAAGGCGACGTTACGTCATCGGAGGGGTGCGGTGATGAGGGGCTTCCTGGGGGGAGCTTTCCCGAGCCGGGCGGTCTGGCTGAGCTGACCCGGGAGATTGTCTCCTGCCGACGCTGCCCACGGTTGGTGGAGTGGCGAGAGGGGGTTGCCCGGGCGCGGCCACGTCGGTTCGCAGACCAGGAGTACTGGGCACGCCCGGTGCCTGGCTTTGGCGACCCGAGGGCGCGGCTGTTGGTGGTGGGCCTCGCTCCGGCTGCCCACGGTGGCAACCGCACGGGCCGGATCTTCACGGGCGACCGCTCGGGGGACTGGCTGTTCGCAGCCCTCCACCGCGCCGGGTTCGCCAACCAGCCCCACTCGTGCCATCGTGACGATGGGCTGCGGTTGACGGGGGCCTACGTGGTGGCCGCGGTTCGGTGCGCACCTCCGGCCAACCGACCGCTCCCAGAGGAGCGCGATCGATGCCTGCCCTACCTGGTTCGGGAGATGAGTCTCTTGGCACAGGCCAGAACCCTGGTATGCCTGGGAGCGTTCGCCTGGGACGCGGCCCTTCGGGCTCTGGCGGCGCTCGGCCACCCGGCCCTTCCCCGGCCTCGATTTGCCCACCTGGCGGAGGCAACGGTCGGCCCTTACTACCTGCTGGGCTCGTATCACCCGAGTCAGCAGAACACGTTCACCGGCAAGCTCACCGAGCCCATGTTCGACGCTGTCTTTGCCCGCGCTCGGGAGCTGGCTGGCGTCTGAACTCTTGGCCCAGCCTCGCTCTGGGGCTTGCTTCGTATGCTGTGGGGGATGGCCGAATCAGAGGATCGCAACCGGGCTCAGCCCCCTGCCCTGGTACGACGCTGGGAGTCGCTGGGGGTGGGGACTCAGATGGCGATCGCCGGGCCGGTGCTGGTGGCTCTGATGTTCTTGCTGAACGTAGGGGCATTCGCTCAGCCGCTCTGGCGCTCGGTCCTCTACGGTCTGATCGAGGGTGGGTTCTTCACTGCGCTGTTGCTGGTGGCAACGGCGAGCGAGCGCAGTCGCCGAGACGGTGGTCGACGGGCGGGCGGGGGAGGGGCCGCCGGTCGAGAGTGAGGCTTCTCCGGCCCGGCGCAAGAGGCGAGTGGCCCGGGGCCTTCTCCCCGCAGGGCTGCTCGATCTGGGCACCGGCGCGATCGTTGGCGAGCGTTGCGGGGGACTGAGCGAGAGCCCTGGAGGGGGCGGCGCATCACGCTTGCCTTCCTCAAGCCTCCTCGCCCCGAGGCACGCTGCTCCAAGGCCCGGCGTGCCTCGGTGTATGGCCACCGCGTCCCTGGTTGTGACCCATGAGTGATCGTGCCCGCCTTGGGGGACGACGACGGTCATGGCCACACCGAGCCAGCGCTCGCCTCGCCGGCCGTGCCCGGGCTCTGCCGCGGCACCCCCACCGAGGCCCGGATTTTAGGAATCCGGTCTCGTCCAGGACGCCCATCCCCTGGGGTCACCGAAGGTCTCACGCACGAAGGCCTGCCGACGGTCCCGGGCGGCATCCCCATTGACCCGATCAAGCCGCCGCTGCCCGGGGTCCGGGGTGGCATCCCCCACCGTCTCGGCCGCCTGCCGGCCGTCGTGCGCTCGACCGGGGCGAGCAGGCCCTGCAGGCCCTTGGCGAGTACGGTTGACCGTACGCACGCCGCTCGCCCAGATTCGCCCCCGACGAGGTCACGAGCCTGACCACCTGGCCGAGGGGATTGGCGGCTCGTAACGCTGGGGCCACCGCCGAGGCCCGAGGGAGACGGTGACCACCGGGATCGTCTCCGCGACGCCGGGGTGATCGTCCAAGCCGCTCCCCGAGGGCGGCCTCGGCCCCTGACCGGTTCGCCTCCTTCTTGCCGACGACCAGGGCTCCTCCATGAGGTCGAGCCTGCGCACCGTCCGGTCGACTCACGGTCCCCGGGCCGGACAGGCCATGGCAGCCGTGAAGAGGGAACGAGAATGCGAAGCCCTTCGCTAGGCTCAAGCACCCGGGGAGGGGAACGGTGGCACGGCTGGCAGGGATGACTGGATGTGGTCACGGTTGGCGAAGTAGTAGCGAAGAACGTCACGAACCACTGGTAACGCGGTTAGGTTCCCTTCACCGCCGCCCCGAATGAAGGCGGTCACCACCACCTCCGGGTGGTCGAGCGGTGCAGCTGCTGTGTACCAAGCGTCGACGTGCGTGCCCGGAGCCCCCGGATCCTCGGCACTGCCGGTCTTGGCTCCCACCGGCATGGGAAGGGGACCGAGCCCGGCTGCGGTGCCGCTGGTGGCGGCCTCCAGCATGCCCGCGCGCACCGGATCCAGGCCGTTGGCAAAAGGCAACGACGTGCCTTGCGACGAGGTAAGGGCGATGAACTGCCCCGAGTCACCCTCGTAGGCGAGACCCAGGTGAGGCGTTGGTAGCACTCCCGTGGTGACAGCCGCGGTCCAGCATGCGTCCTGGAGGGGCGTCGCCACCACGTAGCCTTGGCCAATGCCCAGGATCACGGTCGCCCCCGGGTACCAGGTCTCACCGAGCCGGGCGACGGAGTCGGGGGTACCCAGGAAGCCAGGGTTTTCACCGGGCAGATCGATGCCAGTCGGCCGACCAACCCCGAGCTGCGCCCCTACCTGGTGGATGCGGTCGGGGCCCAGCGCCAAGGCCAGCTTGTAGAAGTACACGTCGTTGGACCAGGCGATGGCTTGGGACAGGTTCTGCGGCGGCAGCGGCCCCCACCCGTGGAAGGTATGTCCCCCAAAGCTGAAGGTGTAGCCGGTGGGGATGACTTGTGCTGGAGGAATGGCATTGAAGACCGCATCGGCGGCGGCGACGACCAGCTTGAAGGTGGAGCCAGGGGGAGCGGCGACCTGGGTCGCGTGCTCCAGGAGTGGGTCGCCAGGCGCATTGGCCAGCTGCTGCAGCGCTGTCAGGTCCGCCGGTGGCCCGTACACGTTGTCGTCGTATGAGGGCAGGCTGGCCATGGCCAGGATGGCTCCGGTGCGCGGATCCATGACCACCACCGCGCCTAGGTCACCGGCCGCTTGGCCGGCTATGCCGTGCATCACCGAGGCCAGCGCCGCCGTGGCCGCCTGCTGGAGGCCAAGGTCGAGGCTCAAGCGAAGCGTGCTCCCGGGAACGGGCTCCGTCAGGCTCTGCACCGCCACCGGACGACCGGTGGGGTCCACGTAGAAGCACTCCTCCCCATCCCCGCCCCGAAGCAAAGCATCGTACTGGAGCTGCAGGCCAGCTTTCCCCACCACTGCTCCGAGGGGAAGGCTCGGATCAGCGGCCATATCCTGCGGCGAGGCAATACCGGTGAAGCCCAAGAGTGGCCCCAGGAGCGCCCCGTACGGGTATTGCTGCCGCAAGGAGGGCACCACCACCACCCCGGGAAGGTTGGCGGCCTGAATGCGGCTGGCCACCGAGGAGGGGACGTTGGCCACGTCAAGGGCGAGGTCGAGCTGGTGCCCTTGGAGCCGCCCCCGCAACTGCTCGACGGACAACCCCAAGAGGTGCGCGAGGGTGGTCATCCGCCCGGAGTCCGAGATGAGGAGAGCAGGAGCCACCAGCACCTGGGACTCGGGGACGTTCACCACCAATGGCGTGCCATGGCGATCGGTGATGACCCCGCGGGCAGCGGGCAAGCGCACGCAGCGAGTCATTTGAGCCTGGCCGTAGCTACGCCAGGTCGAGCCGTTGCTGGCTTGGAGGTGCCAGGTGAAGGTTCCCACCAGCACCACTTGGGCAGCGACCGCCATGGCTAACGTCCGGGTCAAACGCGGATGGCGCCGCGCCCAGCTCGGTGGGGCCCACAACCGCCTCTGGCCTGCATCGCGCCGGGCGCTCAGCACCAGCCCCAAGGCTGCCAGGTGCGCGGCAGCCGCGGTGCCGCCGTAGCTCACCAACGGGAAGGGAACCCCCGCCAGTGGCAATAGCCCCAAGTTGCCGGCCCCGGATACGACGGCCTCGATCCCGAACAAGATCCCGAGCCCGGCTGCCACCAGGCTGGCGGGGCGGGTTCTGGCGACGACGCTCGCCGCTGCCAGACGCCAGACCAGGAGGAGGGCGGCGAAGAGGACCAGCCCCCCCGCCAGCAGGCCCCACTCCTCGACCAGGCTGGCATAGGCAAGGTCGTTCTGCCTTGCCGGTAAGTACTGCGCCATCAGCAGGTGGACCGGCTCCCGCGCCACGCCGAAGAGTCCACCTGAGGCGATGGCCACGTGGGATTGGATCAGGGACCAGCTTGCGTCGCTGCTCCCGCTGCTCCCTCCGTGGAGGAAGGCATCCAGACGGGCCAGCTGGTAGGGGCGAAGCAGCCGCAGGCCAAGGGGGGCCATGGCTCCAACCGCGGCCATGAGCGCGGCGATCGTGAGCAGGGGCACCCGGGCCAGCAACAACATCGCCACCACGGTCGCGCTCAGCAGGAGGGAGGTGCTCAGGTCAGGCTGAAGCAGCGTCAAACCGATGGGAGGGGCCGCCAAGAGCAGGGCGACGAGGACTCGCCGTACCGTCGGACGTCCCGACCCCAGGACATCGGCCAGCACCATCAACAGTCCCAGCTTGGCCAGCTCCGAGGGCTGGATGACCACCGACCCCACCGCCAGCCAGCGTCGAGCCCCATAGGCACGTGACCCGGCCACGAACACCGCCAGCAGCATCAAGAGCGCGACCACGTACGCCGTCCGGCCCAGCAGCGGGAGGCTGCGGACGTTCATCCGACGTAGCCCGAGCAGCAGCACCAGACCGGCCAGCACCGCCACCAGCTGATGCAGGGCGAGGCTGGGCTCGCCGATCGCATACAAGTTGAGCAGCCCAGCTGCCACCAGCCCAGCCACGGCCAGGAGCGCAATGGGGTCGAGCCCGGCTAGCCAGGAGAGCTCCCGACGTGCCCGCCAAGGTCGCGCACTGGAATTTCGATGCTTTACGGCCAGCATTCCCATGCCCTCTAGCAGGTTGGCTCCCCGGCCGGTACCAGCCAGGGTGCCGATGCCGCTCGGGCAGGTTCGCTGGTCACGGCGACCACGGCCAGCCCGTGCCCCTCGGGGAGCGTGGGGTAGGAGGTGTCGTAGGCATAGTTCCACCCCGGATCTGCGCTCATTTGAGCCCCCGGGAGCTCTGTGAGCGACCCCGTGCAACGGTCGAAGACCTCGAAGCTCCAGGCCAACGGCACCCTGGTTGAGCTCGGCACGAGCCGTACCGTGACCCGAACCGCGCACTGGGCTCCGGGGCTACAGTTGCCCAGCGGCTGCAGCTCGACCGCTGTGACCGGACCGGCTCGATCCGGAGCTAGCACCGGCACCGGCCGCGGCGTCGAGGTAGGGAGGGGGGAGGAAACCGGCGGAGGAGCAGACGCATGGACCATGGGGGGATGACTGGCTTGGGAGGGGGGCTTGGTAACCGACCCATGCATCCCGCGGACGGCCACGGCACCGGCCAGCACCAGCACCGCGGCCCCGATCATGGCTGCGTACCACGGGCCACGGGGGCGAGGACGCGAGGCCGGGGAGGGGGCGGCCACGGCTCGGTCCTCGTTGGCGGTCGGGCCAGCGAGTGCCGATGCGGGCCTGGATGGGGCTGAAGACTCAGGCCGCGGGATTGCAGGCCGGGGTTCCAGCCGCCGAACAAGAGCCCCCAGCTCGGCCGCCGTCGTAGCACGAGCGCCCTCAAGGCAGTTGGCGGCCGTTCGCTGCAGGGACTCAAGGGCCGTCTCCACCCCGGACGGGTCCCCCGCCCGGCTGAGCGCATCGATGGCTTCGAACAGGGCCAAGGCCTGAGATGAGCGCCAGACCGGGCCAGCCCGACGGCCCGTCTCAAGGGCCTGCCGGAAGAGGGCGGCGGCGGCCGCCCCATCGCGGAGCCTCCAGCTCTCTGGGGATGGCTCTGGCTGCTCCTGCGACCGACCGATGGCGGCCATCAAGGGAACGATCCCGGCGTCGCCGAGCCGGATCGTGCCGTCAGGCGCAACATGGACGTTGTGGGCGTGCAAGGCACCATGGGAGAGACCGGCGAGGCGAAGAACCTCTAGACCACGGCATACCCCCTCGACGATCGTCGCGACCTGGGCTGGCGTCAGCGCCACCACCACCAGCAACCGGTGGAGGGGGACCCCGGCGGCGAGCTCGGAGCACACCCACACCTCGTCCCCCGCGGCCACGACCTCTCGTGCCGGCAGCAGAGCAGGGTCTCGGAGGCCGGTCAGCGGGAGCAGCGCCTCCCGCACCTCGGTTGGCTCATAGGCCGGTAGGAGGTGCAGGCGCTTGGCTGCCAGCCATGCTCCCCCCCTACGGGCAATCCAGGTGTCGCCCAGGTTACCCCGACCCAGCAGCTGCAGCAGTTCCGGTACCTCGCCCGGGCGCGTTCCCTGGCCACCGCCCGGCGAGACGTGCCAGCCCTCGAGGAGCGACATACCTCCACCCGCTTGCCAGTTTTCCGACCCAGGAACGACCCCATGTCTAGACTACGTCCCCGAGGCGGTCCAGCGACGGTCGCTGGTGGGCAACCGCAGATGGATGATCCCGCCCGGGCTGCTCGACGCTTCGGTGGTTGCGGGCGATGAGGGAGTGCTTGCCCGGAACGTCGATCGGCCAGCCCGCCGGATGTCGGCGGCCAGGCCGAGCAGCCGCGGCGCGAGCCGCGCGAGGACCCGGCCAGGATCCACTGTGCCACTCAAGCGAGAGCCAGCCCCTCAAGGCCTGCATGACGCTCTCGACCCATGGCCGCGCCGGGCCAGTGGCCCGCGTCGGGGTCACTCGTCCTTGTGGTCGGGCCACGTGGGCGGGCTCCGAGCGGGGCGACGTGATCCTCAAGGAGGCCGTCCGAGGGGCCCTGGTCGCGGCCGACACCTGACCCGGCTGGACGCGGCCCGGATCCCAGAGCGCCCGGGCCATCTCTCGCTCCCGGAGCTTGGGGTCTGCCAGGCAGCAGGCGATGGGCATGCCCTTGGGGGCGGTGAGCGGGGAGCGCTTGAGGCCGCGGGAGGAGCGAGGGGAGGCCTCGCCGGAGCTGGCCCGCCCACCCACGACCGAGCGCTGGGCCGTCCTCGCAGCGGGCGGCGCAGGGAACCGGGGTGGCATCGAACCGGCACCGGTTGTCGCACCCGAAGGGTGTCGGGCGGTTGTACACGCCGTCATTCGGCGCCCTCTGCCCATTGGGTAACCGACCATCTGGGGCCCCGACCGTGAGCGAGAGGAAGGGAGGGAGGAGAGGGTCAGGTTCAGGCGCGGGTCGAGAGGAGCTCGGCCAAGGTCGCCGAGAGCTGCGCTGGGTTGGTCTGCGCTTTGAGCAACGAACGGGTCACCCCCCGCGGCGGCCGCTCGTAGGAGGACTGGTCGTTGGTGAGGAGCACCACGCAGGCTCCTGCGGCTGCGAACCGCTCCGCTAGGGCCTCGCTCCCACCGCCCGGCAGTCGGACGTCTAGGCACACCACCGCAGGTCGCTCGCGCTCGAACATCTCGCCGGCGCTGGCCGGGTCGCACGCCACGCTGACCTCATATCCATCCATCCGAAGCTTCAACGCGTACAGGTCTGCGATTACGGCGTCGTCCTCGACGAGCAGAACGCCGGCCATCATCTCCTCCGTTCGCACTACGATGGCTCTGGGAGACCAGAGGTGGATATCTTGAGCGCCCACGCAACGGCCCACCCCACCAAGGCAGCTCTCATCTGCGGCGACGACGTGCTCACCTACGCCGGCCTCGAGGAGCGAGCTTGCCGCGTTGCCAACGTCTTCGCCGAGCTAGGCCTGCAGGCTGGGGATCGGGTGGCCACCATGTCGTTCAACTCCATCGCTAGCTTCGAGGTTTCTTCCGGCTTGCGCAAGCTGGGGGCGGTTGGGGTGCCGGTCAACTTCCGGCTGCAGGGCGAGGAACTCGCCTACATCCTCAACGACAGCGGAGCAGGGGCGGTCTGCGTAGGACCGGAGCTGGTGGAGCGGATCGAGGCAATCCGCCACCTTCTGACCGGGAACCCGGTGCTTCTGACCCTGGCCAACGCGCCCACCCCCGAGGGCTGGCTCAGCCTGGAAGGGCGTATGAGGGCCGTCTCTCCCCTGATCCCGGCCCCACCGAGCGAGCCCGGGACTGGGGCCACCATGATCTACACCAGCGGGACCACCGGGCACCCCAAGGGTGCCTACCGACCTCAAGGCCTGCCGGTCGAGCAGGTCCTGCAAACGATCGAGCTGTTCACGTTGCGGACAGATGACGTTCACTTGATGGCTGGTCCCGGCTACCACAGCGCTGTGGGCTTCTTCGCCAGCCTGACCCTCGCTTGCGGGGCGACGATCGTGATCATGCCTCGCTTCGAGCCCGAGCTGGCCCTCCAGCTCATCGAGCGGCATCGGGTGACCACTACCTTCATGGCGCCGATCTTGCTCCAGCGCATCGTCGACCTGCCGCCGGAGGTACAGGAGCGCTACGACCTCTCGTCGATGCGAGTGATCGTGGTCGCGGCTGCTCCATGCCCGTTCTCGCTCAAGCAACGCGTCATCGAACGGTTCGGGGAGGTCCTGTGGGAGTTCTATGGGGCAACCGAGACCGGCATCAACACCGTGCTCCGCCCCGAGGAGCAGCTGCGGAAGCCGGGCTCGGTCGGCCGAGCCGCTCCCGGCCACGAGATCCTGCTCCTAGACGATGAGGGGCGCCCGGTGCCTGAAGGGACCCCTGGTGAGGTATGGGTCAAGAACGCGTGGCTCGCTACCTACTACAACCGGCCGGACGCTACCGCCCAAGCGATGCGCGACGGATACCTCTCGGTGGGGGACGTGGCCTATCGGGATGCGGAAGGCTACTACTACATCTGCGACCGCAAGGTCGACATGATCATCTCCGGAGGGGTGAACATCTACCCAGCCGAGATCGAGTCCTGCCTGGCTGGCCACCCGGCGGTGGCCGATGTGGCGGTGATCGGCGTGCCCGATGACCAGTGGGGCGAAGCGGTGAAGGCGCTCGTGGTCCTACGGCCGAGCGCCAGGGCGACTGAGGAGGAGCTCATCGACTGGTGTCGCCAGCGGATTGCGGACTACAAGCGACCGCGCTCGGTGGACTTCGTCGACGAACTCCCCCGGGACCAGGCCGGGAAGCTTCTCAAACGTCAAATCCGCCAGCGCTACTGGGCGACCAGCGGCCGCTGGATCTGACCTCCCTGCTCACGCCTCAACGACGCGCACCTTAGGGATCTCAAAGTCAAGCTCCACGGTGGCCGTGCCCCGACGGAAACACCAGCAACCATGGCCGCTCGGCACCCGCTGGTATGGCCCGCGCAATCGTTTCTTGATCCGGATGAGGTCCCGGGTGAGATTGAGGAGCGAGTTCGGGTCCCGGCGCTGATCGGCGACGTTGCGTAACCGGAAGTCGCCCAGCGGCAACCACGGGTCGCCGCTGGTGAAGCCGCCGTTAGTAGCATCGCTCCAATGCATGGGAGTCCGCTCGGGGTCGCGTCCCACCGGATCTTGGCGACGCTCGGGAGGCACCGGCACGTCCTCCATGCCGATCTCATCTCCCTGGTAGAGGATGCAAGCACCAGGCAACGTCAGCAACATGGCCAGTGCCACTCGTACCAGGCGGTCATCTCCGCGGCACCACCTGGTGGGGAAGCGTGAGAAATCGTGATTGGAGCCATGCCAGAGCGGCACCGCCCAGGGCGCCTCAGCGAGCGCGGCAAGCGATGCCTCGGCGACTTCCGATAACGAGGCCGGTTCGAAGGGGGCGAACTGGAACCGAAAGTTGGTAGCCAGGTGGAGCTCGTCCCCGCGGCCGTAGTAGGCCGCCCACGCTTCAGGCTCGCGAACCATGACCTCGCCGAGCAGCACGCGCGGAGGCCAGTGGGCATCGACGATCCGACGCCATCGACGCAGGACCTCATGGGTCTCCGGGCGGTAGCGGTTGAACACGAAGCGCTGCCCACGGGGGCGGGGCGTCCACTCCTCCTCCGGGGAGGCCGGAGGGTTGTCGCGTAGCCATCGATCCTTGACGATGCCGTCGGCGACGTCGATCCGGAAGCCAGCAACTCCCAGGGCAAGCCAAAACCGCAGGATGCGATCAAACTCGGCCCGCACCTCCTCGTTCCACCAGTTGAGGTCGGGTTGCTCTTTGAGGAAGTTGTGGAGGTACCAGCGCCCAACTTCCGGGTCGTACTCCCAGGCCGACCCACCAAAGCTGCTCACCCAGTTGTTGGGGCGGTCGGCCCAGACGTACCAGTCCCGACGGCTCGGGTCGCGAAACCAAGGATGGCGATCGCTGGTATGGTTCGGCACCAGGTCGAGCAGCACCCGGATCCCCCGTCTTCCCGCTTCGGTGATCAAGACACGCACGTCGTCGAGGGTGCCGAGGGCTGGGTGCACGGCCAGATAGTCGGAGACGTCGTAGCCGAAGTCGTGGTCAGGCGAGGCCGTGATGGGCGTGCACCAAATGGCATCGACCCCCAACCACGCGAGGTGGTCAAGCCGGGAGACCAGGCCGGGGAGGTCACCGATTCCGTCGCCGTTCGAGTCAGCGAACGAGCGAACGTATACCTGGTAGAGGACTGCGTTGCTCCACCAGCTCACCGTCGGCGTGGATCCAGGCTCTCAGGTCGTCGCCCCTTGACCTGAATCGGTGACAACGATGGTCGGCTTCTCCTCCTTGTCCTTGGCCGACCTGCGACCTTGAACCCGCTCCTCCCAGTACCGACGCACCTGTCGGCGCCGATCCTTCCCGCTCACCGGGTCGAAGAAGTAGGCGAGCGCAGCCCCGGCCCCTGCAACCATCAGCATCCTGGTCAGACCCATGCCTCAACCTTACCTTGCTGGCCCAGCCGCCGACGACCTGGAGCGTGATCGTCGCCGCATCCGTCAGGCGACTGGACCCGACCGCGCTCCCCCCGGAGGCTGACGGCCACCTCACCGGGGAGCAAAGACGACCTCGATGGTGGTCCCCCCTGAGCTCCATGCCGACCACAGGCGCCCTGGGTCAGCGAGCACGTCCAAAGGCAGCCATGCTGCTGGGACCTGGGCCTGGAGCTGGTCAGGGAAGAGAGGATAGGGGTCGAGGAGGCAACGGCCTCCGGGCTGGAGCTCGACGTGAAGGGATACCCACCGAGAATCCGAGCCGGTGCCCACCGGCGTGGCCGGATAGTCGACGGACCATCCCGTAAAGCCACGTCGGCAAACGTCAAGGGATATCCGGTCCCAAAGCTGGAGCCACAGGTAGTTGCGGCGTAGCTCCGCCTCCCGCTCCGGCCCGACCCCCAAACGATCACGCAGGCGGTGCTGCCGTGCCCGCTCCCGGTCCAGGAAGCGGCTCACCGCCTCGCGTTCCTCGCCCTCCAGCTCAAGGCTAGCCCTGTGGCGCCATCCCCAATGACTGGTGAAGAACCCGGAGAAGTGGAGCGACACCAGCAGCCCCGCGTATTCGTCCAACGTCTCGACGGCGTCGATGCCACGGGCGTAGAGCTGGGTGGAAACCGCCCGGCTCACCTCCAGGAACGAGAGTGGGCGGCCGTCGGCTCGACGAGGAAGGGTCTCGTCGAAGCTCGCCCAAGCGAGATCGTGGTAGCGAGCCCCGACCACCACAGAAGCGCGCGGCTCGGGGGCCACCCATGGCGGCTTCCCCCAGGCAGCGGCCAACATCCCGGAGAGCAGGGCATGGTCGGCCTGGCGCACCAGCAGGAGACGGTCGCCCTCCTCCCTGACGATCACGACCCGGCCACCATGGCCAGCATACGCTGTCGCTTTGAGGGTCAGCCCGGCTCGCTTGAACTGCGACAACCGACGCACCCACGCCACACTTATCGGCGATGCGCGGCTTCGAGCGATTCGGCATGTGGGCCAACCTGGGCGCCCGGGTACTCGAGGAGGAGCCGGGGGAGGCGGTGGTGGAGGGGCTCTTCACGACTGACGCGCATGGCTTCCCCACCTCCCGCGGCGCCATCGTGCACGGCGGGGCCATCGCCGCCCTGGCCGACATGGCGCTAGCGACGGCGGGGTCTACGGTGGCTCCTGATGGCCAAGTCGTGACCACGGTCGACCTCCGGATCGACTTCCTCCAGGTGGCCCGCCCCGGTCGGCTCGTCGCTCGGAGCACGGTTCGCCGAAGGACACGCCGACTCTGCTTCGCCGCGGCGACGATAGAACAGGCCGAGGATGGAACGGTGATCGCCGAGGCTCGCGCCCTGCTCACCTACGTGCCCCGCTGAAGATCGGGCAGAGCTGCCCATCAGGTCACCTTGAAGGTGACGACGCCGTCCGCCGTACCGGAGACCAGCTCGGTGTCCCAGCACCCGGAGGCAGGGAAGACCAGCGTGGACGGGAACTCGCGCTCGCCCCCTACGACCCCGGTGCTTGGCACCGACTCCCGATAGACCTGCCGGGTCCCCTCCCGGACTGCCTGAATCTGGAGGGTGTCCGAGGCTTTCCTGGCGTCGACCAGCCACCGCACTGTCAGCGGCTGCCGGGCGGCCACGGTGACGGTGCCGCTCACGAGCCCGCTGATGTCGGACTCGGCAGGGCTGGCGACCACCCTCAGCAGGGCGCCCGTCCGCTGCGGCCGGGTGGCGGCACAGGCAGCAGGGCTGACAGGCACTTCAGGGCCACAGGCGACCGTCAGCAAGATGGTCAGCGCGGCCAGCGCCGCGGGCCATCGCCTCCAGCCCAGGCAGGTACGGCCATGTCCGTAGCCCATCTTGGGGCTCAGTCTGCCAGGCTGGTAGCGATGGCTGCTGCTCAGCCACGGCTGGCTCAGGTCGATGATGCGGACGCCATCGCCCGCGTCCACGTCGAGAGCTGGCAGACGACCTACCCCGGCTTGATGCCCGACCGGTTCCTGGCCAGCATGCGGGTGGACGAGTACGCGGAGCGATGGCGCCGCATGCTGAGCGGCTGCCCGGCCGATCGTCCCACCTTCGTCGTCGAGGAAGAGGGCCGCATCGTCGGGTTCGCATCCGGCGGTCGCGAGCGCGAGGATGGATCACGGCGGGGCGAGCTGTACGCCATCTACCTGCTCCGTGAGGTGCAGCGGCGGGGATATGGTCGTGCCTTGATCCGGGCTGTGGCCAGGGCGCTCAGGGAGCAAGGGCTGTCCTCCCTGATCGTGTGGGTGCTAAGGGACAACTTCCCCGCCCGAGCCTTTTACGAACATCTCGGCGGGGTCTACGTAGGCGAGCGGCCGCTCGACTTCGGCGCCGGCTTCACCCTGATTGAGGCCGGGTACGTCTGGCCCGATACTCGCCAGCTGCTCGACGTCGGCAAAGCCGGGCCCCACCCCCAGGGTCGTTCAGGCGGTGGGGGCGTCGCTCACGGCCCATAATGTGGCTCGACGATGCCAGCCGTTGACCTGAACGCTGATCTGGGAGAGAGCTTCGGCAGCTTCAAGGTCGGCCAGGACGAGGAGGTGATCCCGCTGGTGACGTCGGCCAACGTCGCCTGCGGCTTCCACGGTGGTGATCCCCGGGTCATGGACCACACCGTGCGGGCTTGCCGCGCGGCCGGCGTGGCGGTCGGTGCCCACCCCAGCTTCCCGGACCTGGTCGGCTTCGGGCGCCGTGCCATGAGCGTCACTCCCATCGAGGCGGAGACCGACATCGTGTACCAGGTGTCGGCGCTGGCCGGCTTCTGCCGGCGCAATCAGGTCGGCATGCAACACGTCAAGCCCCATGGGGCCATCAACAACCTTGCCGCCCACGACACCGCTCTAGCCCAGGCGATCGCGATCGGGATCGCATCGCTCGACCCGGGGCTGATCCTGGTCTGCCAACCAGGTACCGAGCTGGCTCGCGCGGCAGCCCAGGTGGGCCTGAGGGTGGCCCGCGAGGGCTACGTGGACCGAGCGTACGAGGCCGACGGCACGCTGGTCCCCAGGCATCGAGAGGGAGCGGTGTACCGGGACCCCGAACGTGCCGTCCGACAGGCCCTCCGCATGGTCACCGAGGGCACCGTGGTCGCCGTCGACGGCACCGTGGTCGAGCTTCAAGTCGACACCCTTTGCGTCCACGGCGACAACCCGGAAGCGGCGGCGCTCCTTCGTCTCCTCCGACAGGAGCTGGTGGCGGCCGGGATCGAGTTGCGGCCTCTGACAGAGGTGCTGAGGCGGTGAGGCTTCGGCCAGGAGATCTGGCCCCAACGTTTCGACTCCCAGATCAGGACGGCCGACCGGTCGCCCTCGATGACCTGCGTGGTCGACGGGTGGTGGTGTACTTCTACCCCCGCGATGGCACTCCAGGGTGCACGACCGAGGCCTGTCAGTTCAACGACGTGCTGGGACGGTTCGCCTCCCTTGACATCGAGGTCCTGGGCGTCTCCAGCGATGACGCCACCAGCCATCGGGCCTTTCGAGATCGCCATGGCCTTCGCTTCCGGTTGCTGACCGATGCTGATCATCGGGTAGCGATCGCCTACGGGGCCTTTGGGGAACACCGACGGTACGGTCGATTGGTCACCGGGGTGATCCGCTCCACCTTCCTGATCGACGAGGCAGGCAAGATCGCTCAGGCTTGGTACGGGGTGCGGGCGAACGGTCACGCCAGCCGGGTGCTGGCCGAGGCAGGAGGCAACCGTCGCACCTGACACGGCCCCCTTCGGGAACCTCGCCTGGCAGCTGGTCATGCCCCGACCCCTGCCCGCCCACCTCCAGATGGCCTTGGAGGAGGTCCTGCTTGAGCAGGTGACGGCCGGACGTCGGGGGCCGACGCTTCGCTTCTGGGAGTGGTCCGAGCCGGCCTTGGTGTTGGGATGCAACCAGGTGCTGGCCAACGAGGTGGATCTCGACGCCGCACGTCGCCTAGGGTTCGTCGTCACCCGGCGACTGAGCGGCGGGGGGACCATGATCGTGGAGCCAGGGCGGACGATCACCTACTCCTTGTACGCGCCGGACCACCTGGTGGCGGGGATGAGCTTCGTCGAGTCGTTCGCCTATCTCGACGCCTGGGCGGTGGAATGTCTGCGCTCCCTGGGCGTGCCTGCCCAGCACCGCCCGATCAACGACATCGCTGCCCCAGAGGGCAAGATCGGAGGCGCCGCCCAGACCCGCCGACGGGGCGGGGTGCTCCACCACACCGCCATGGCCCATCGAATGGACCCCGGGCTCGTAGGGCGGTTGCTCCGCCTGGGCCGCCCCCCGGTTTCCCCGCGCGGCGTGCGCAGCGCGGAGCGAACGGTGGCTCCCCTGAGCCTTTGGCTCACCCTAGAGCGAGATCAGGTGGTCGCCGCCTTGGCCGCCTGCTTCCGCAGGAGGACTGAGGCGGTCGAGGGAACGCTGACCCCTGAGGAGCTGAGCCGGGCCGAGGCGCTCAGCCGGGAACGGTACGCGACCCAGGAATGGATCGACCGCCTGCGTTGACTGGATATCCTCACCCGTCGGCCCGCCCTCGATTCGACGTGCTCCGGGCGCGACCGGTCTCGGCCTCCCAGAGGCTCGCCCCCCGTTGCGAAGCCGACGACAGACCGCTGGGGGCCGACAGGCCCGAGCTCGAGCTCGCGAACGGAGACGGCCGGCCAGGGCCAACGGCCGGCAGCGCCCGTCAACCCCCAGCCCGACCACAGGGCAAGGCGGTCAGGCGAAGGCCTCGCTCATCCCGCTCCACCGGCATGGCGAAGTCGAAGCGATCCGGGGTCAGGGCAAGCTCCAGGTCCTGGGGCGGAAAGCCAGGCCAGCTGCCGGCAGCTAGCTGCCGATAGCGATCGCTGGAGCGTAGCGGCTCAAGGAGCCGACCCAGATCCGGTTCGCCACCGCGCAACCGGCCCTCGATGTACTCGGCACAGGCTCGATCTTCGGGATGGCCGCGGTCCTCGCCCGTCGCCACGAGCGTCACCACATCGGGCCCAGCCGCCTGCACGACGCGGGCCGTAGCCTCGGCTACCACCAGGCTGGCGGCGAAGAGCCGCTCGGCTCGGCTCGCAGCGGCGATGCACTGGGTGCCGGCACTGGTGCGCTGGACCAGGGTCCGGCCTCGAAGGTCGACCTCCCGAATCATCGAAGGGGAGTTGCTAATCGGCACTCCCTCGACCGGTAGCCCTGCCTCCTCTGCGGAGAGAACGGCTCCCTCCAAGGAAGCGACGAGACGCCGTGCCTCTGCCATCTCGGCAACGAGTCGGCACTCGCTTGCCCCCGCCGCCAGGGCGTAAGCACTGACGGTGAAGGCACGCAGCACATCGATGACCACCACTGTCCCGACCGCTGCTCTGGCCCCCTCCAGGCCCCTAGCGTGGACGATCAGCATTGGGAGCGATGAGGGTTGGTCAAAGCACCGCGACCCAACGCCCGACCCCCTCCTGGAGCGCCCGTCGGTAGATGAGGTACGCGGCTGCCGCATCCTCGCAGGCATGCCCCACGGACTTGAAGACGGTGATCTCCCCCCGGGCCTGACGGCCTGGGCTGACGCCGGCCAGGACCTCGCCCAACTCGGTCGCCATCGCAGGATCCATGCCCTGCAGTTCCACGCAGCCGGCCGGGGGCGGGGAGAAGGCATGCCGAGACTCGACGAACAGCTTCCCTCGAACCACGGTCTCCGGATCCAGCTCCGGTCCCTCCTGGTTGGCCCCCACCGAGGTCACGTGGGTCCCCGGGTCCAGCCACTCGTAGCGCAGCACCGGGGTGGCAGCGTCGGTGCAACAGCAGACGACGTCGGCCCCGCGTATGGCGTCCTCGAAGCTGCACATAGCGCGAGCCCGATGATCCGTGCTGGCCAGCGCCTCAGCATGCTCCCGGGTCCGAGAGGCAACCCTCACCTCATGGAAGTCACGCACCTGGACCAGTAGCCGCAGGTGAGCCTGACCCTGGACCCCGGCCCCCAGGATGGCAAGGATGCGGGCGTCATCCCGGGCCAGCAGGCGGACCGACACGGCCGAGGAGCCAGCGGTGCGCATAGCGGTGACGTACGTACCATCCATCAACGCCAACGGGCGACCGCTTCCCTCGTCGAACAGCACGAGTAGAGCCTGGTGAGAGGGCAGGCCGTGGGCGTGGTTGCCGGGGAAGACGCTGATCAGCTTGGAGGCGAGCCCCAGGCCGGGCACGTAGCCAGGCATAACCGCCAGCATTCCGTAGCCTGAAGAGACCGCCACCCGTGGCGGCGCCGAGACCCGCCCGATGCTCACCTCCCGAAAGGCGACCGCCAACTCGTCGAGGAGCGCCTTGAGGTCCAAGAGGTGTTCGACCTCGGCCCGACCCAGGACCAGCAGCTCACCTTTGCCCAGCCTCTCGGAGATGGCCACGCGGCGATGATAATGCGGCGGCAGATGGAGCACCGACCTCTGGGATGGGAACGCATCGCTGACTGTGGCTCGATGCGCGTGGTGGGCCTGCGCCTCGCCGCAGGACAGCGAGTGCCTGAGCACCGCAACGCGGTGCCACTGGCGGTCATCGTCACCGAAGGGGTGCTCCACTACAGCGAGGGGAGGACCGTCGGCTCGGCCCGGGCCGGGGAGCTGGTGTTGATCAACCCTGGCGAACGCCACACGTACTGGGCAGAGGAAGAGACGACTGCCTACATGGTGTTCGCCGGCCTGCCGGGGGTACGCTCTCGGCCATGGTCGTTGCGCCGTCGCTGACCAGGTCCGCCCACGACCCGTTGCACCCCGGTGAGCGTGGGTGAGCCACTCGGTCGTACCTCCCGGGTTGCCGTTGCCGCTGAGTAAGCGATAGTCTCATACGGCACCCCTCACGGGGTTGCCCTTGCGGGCTTCGCGCTTCCTCGCCGCGTGCCCGAGAAGCCTGGGTCTTACCGCGGCTCTGCGCTTCACGAAGGCTCCAACTGAGCCTACGGGCGGGGCCCCCACCAAGCCAGCTTGGTGGGGTGCCCCGGGCGAGTACCTCGCCAGGTTGATCGCGGCGT
>Ga0209061_1002318_pt1 | contig 24899 bp, 28 predicted proteins | sample Coa_R1_10_FD_187157 | JGI IMG/M metagenome (GOLD analysis project Ga0209061, IMG submission 187157) | Surface soil microbial communities from Centralia Pennsylvania, which are recovering from an underground coalmine fire - Coalmine... | ecosystem: Environmental > Terrestrial > Soil >...
TGCAGCTGGAACTTCTCGACCGGAAGGCATGGAAAACCAGGAAAGAGCTTGCGAACGCCATCTTCGAATGGATAGAATGCTGGTATAATCCCAAACGGCGGCATTCCAGTATCGGAATGCTCAGCCCCGCTGAGTTCGAGACACGACTCAGGTCGCCAGACCCTGGCGCCTGACCCCACACCCGACGTGTCCGGCGAACGGGGGCAAGCTCAGCTCAACTATCTGGCAGCGCTCGCTGAGGCGTTCGTCATCAGCAGGGTTCCGCGCTACGACATCCGCGGACGGGCGCTGCTCGCTACCGATGAGAAGCACTACGTTGGCGACCACGGCATCGTCCACGCGCTGTTCGGCTACTCCGATCGGCGGCTCCCCGGAGTGCTGGAGAATATCGTCTGGCTCGAACTGCGCCGCCGAGGCTACGAGGTCACCGTCGGGAAGGTCGGGACGACCGAGGTCGACTTCGTCGCCCGGCGTCAGGAGGATGTGATTTACGTCCAGGTCGCCACCACCATCGCCGCCTCGGCCGAGACACGGCGGCGTGAATACGCGCCCCTGGAAGCCATCGCCGACAACTATCCCAAGTACGTGCTCAGCCTGGACCCGATCGCGGGTGACAGGAGCGGTGGCATTCACCACCTGCGGATTCCCGACTTCCTGCTCCTTGACGCCTACTGACCAACGGGGACCAACAGCCTGGACCAACGCCATGTCTTTACGGGATTTCAGCTGAGACTGGCCGCGTGACCTGGCGCTTTGCGCTGGTTTGGAAGCTGGACGGGACCCCTGGTAGGCCAGGGACCCGGCAAAGTCGTTCATGCGACCTGAAGCAGCTGTAGCGTGCGCTGCGGGTCGCGGGCGTGGTGGCGGCTGGCGGCGATGCCGGCCTGGCCGTCCAGGTGCAGCAGGCTGATGGCCAGGCCGCGCGGTGACGCCATCACGCGGGGCGTGTTTCCCGTCCTGGCCAGCGCTTTATCCTCTTGGCAGGTTACGTCCCCGACCCGGTGAAGGCGGTTTTCTATCTCCCGGTGGCTGCGGGCCCGGGCGGCCAGGGTGTCCGGGCCGGCGTCGCGGTCGCTGGTGATCAGGTACACGGCCCCGGCGGTCTTCCGGCCGTTCTTGGTGACCGTGCGGCGCAGCCGCGCGGCCTGGGCTGGGCCCCGAACCCGGTCCGGGCCGGGCCGGCGCGGCCTTGATCGTGCGGCGGGCCCGGCGGCCGTGGCCGGTGCTCACGTCCCAGACAGCGGGGATGCCGGCCCGGGGCGGCCTCTTGAGCTGCCTGTACAGGGCCGGCATGTTGGCTTTGACGGTCATGACGCAGCCGGCGTGTCGGCTGGTGACGGGCTGCGCGCTGTCATGCCGCGCGTGCATCGCGCCGGTCGTGATGACCGCGCCGGCCAGGCCGGCGAACGCCTTGGGCAGCTCCCGCACCGCGGGAATCTGGTCCGACGTCTCATCCGCGGCGCCCTGGCCCAGGACCGTGCCGATACCGTGCACCAGCGCCGCGGCCGGGTGCGGCGCCTTCCCGTTCTTGTTCTCCGCGCCGGGGACGGTCTTCCCCCCGGCCGCGGTCGCCGGCCGGCCGCCGGCCCGCACGGCCCCGGTCCGCGGCCAGGCACCGGGGACCCGGCCGGGCACGCCGGCGCTGGCCAGGGCGAACGCGCGCCGGAACGTGGACTCCCCCGCCGCGCCGAGTGCGGCCGGCACGTCCGGGCCGGCATCGCCGGCCCGCTGCCCGATCGCGGCGAACGACCGCGATCCCGCGATGACCGCCGCGGTCCCGGCGGCCAGCAGCCCCGCCAGCCCGTGCCGGCGGCCGCGCCTTTTCCGCGGGCCCGGGACCCGGGCAGGCAGATCGGGCAGGTCCTGGCTGCGGGCAGCAGAAACAGGCGAAGATGTCATCGGCGGGCGGGCGTCCCTCGCGGCAGACGACGGCGAGCGTGAAGAACTTCCATCGTTCCGCCCGGGCCCTGCCCGCCGCCCGCGGACACGCCGGGCTCGTCATCCGCTGCTACAACACCGCCGGTCACAGCCTCAATTCACGACTTTGCCGTGTCCCTGCTCTGGGTGGCGTCCCATCTTCGGCGTAAATGACTGGGCGCAGGACCTCTCGTGTTGCTGGTGATGTCAGGCGACGGCGTCGGCGCCGCCGGGGGCGTAAGCGGATACGGGATCGCGGTCCTCGCACGCGCACCAGGCCGGCTGACGCCGCTATATCCGGACCCTCGCCGCCTGGTCCCGCCGCGGGTCAAGCGACATGACGGTCAAGGGCGGTCCGGCCCGCCCCCGCCCGGTCCCGGGGAGCCCGGTCCCGGGGAGCCCGGTCCCGGGGAGACCGGCATGGGAGAGGGAGAAGCTGGCGATAGCGGTGCCTGCGAACGTTGCCTCGGCGATGTGGTCGCGGCTGCCCGTGGTTACCGGACAGTCCCGCGCGCGTACCCGCATCCGCATGTCGGTGAGCACCACGCCATCGGCGCCGAGCCGCTTGACCTCGCCTTCCAGCCGACGCCTGGCGTGGTGCCAGGACCGGTTGACCAGTTCCGTCCAGCCGGAGACCTCGGCGTTGCGCATCCCCCATCGAGCCTGGCGGGCGGTCGTCCAGTCATCGTGCCGGGAACCGATCGAGATGCCGAACGCGAGTCCCACCGGGATCCAGCCCGCCGTGATCAGCTTGGCGAAATCCTGCCCGGATACATCGCAGGTGAAGGGTGCTCGCTGCCCGGACGCGACACCCGGCGCGCGCACCGCGGTGCCTATCGCCGTGAACTGCAGCCCGCCGAAGGGGAGCATCCCCTGAGACAGCCGGACACCGACCACCCCGTGCCCGCCAAGCTGAGCGCACTCAATGGCCATCCGGTCGATGGCCGCCCGCCGTGCCTGGTACATGGCCTGCGCCAGCGGGCCGAAAGGCTCCGGCTCGCCAGCGGAGACCCACGCTCCGGGGCAGCTGGACGCGCTGGCGGATCCGGCGGCATAGACGGCCGCGCCGAACGCCTGGCCGACTGGTTCGAAACCCGCGCCACGGATAGCGGCGAACTCACCCGTGGTCACCATAGGCCCCACGCGCCGCGACCGCTGCGGCCTCCGCCCATGCGTCGTAGGAGTAGATCCACCTCCGGTCGGTCAGCTGGCTGCCGGAGCTGTCGTAGCCGGCGCCGTTCCGGCGCGAGCCGAGCTGGATGCGCGCTGTCCGGTCCAGCCGCAGCCTCTCGTACGCCACCAGCGCCCGGGGAACGTCGGCTGAACTCGCGGTGGTGCCTAGCAGCGTGGCCAGCGCCACGGCGTCCTCAAGAGCTTGGTTAACACCCTGGCCTAGGTGCGGCAGCATGGGATGCGCCGCGTCGCCGAGCAGCGTCAGCCGCCCGCTGCTCCACCGGGAGAGCGGCGCGCGGTCGTACATGCCCCACTGGAACCCGCTGCCGCCCGGCCCGCTGATCGCGGCGATAATCCTCCCGATGACCGGATCCCAGCCCGCGAAGTGCGCGGCCAGCGCGGCCGGGTCGCCGGGCGCCGACCACGACTCCCGGACCGATCTGTCCGACGGGACGAACCCAACGTAGTTCAGCAGCTGCCCGGACCGCACCGGAAAGACCAGGAAGTGCTTGCCCTCGCCGACCCACATCCGCATCGTGCCGGCCGGGTACTCATCCAGGCGCGGCACCAGGCCGCGGTACGCCACCACCCCGGAGAACACGGGTTCCGCCGGCTCCACCACGAACCTTTGCAGAACGGAATGGATGCCGTCCGCCCCGATCACGACGTCTGCCGTGGCTGTCGCCCCGTTAGCGAAGCTGACCATGGCGCTGTCGGCGTCCTGGCGGAAGCCCGTGCACCGGTGCCCGGTCCGCACCGTGCCGGGCGGCAGCCGCGCTGCGAGCAGCGCGAGCAGGTCGGCGCGGTGAATCCCCACGTTCCGGCCGGCCTGGGCGAACTGATGGGGCTCGTGGCGGGCGGGCTGACCGTCGGAGAGCCTGAGCTGGGTCGACAGGTGCCGCGCACCTAGCCGCTCAACCCCCTCGCTGACCCCGAGCCTGTCCAGCATCCGCAGCCCGTTCGGCGCCAGCGACACACCGGCCCCGACCTCGGTCAGCCGTTGTGCCTGCTCATACACCTGGACAGCGATCCCCGCCAGCCGCAGCGCGACCGCCGCCGCGATCCCGCCGATCCCGCCGCCGACAACCACCGCCCGCAGGGCCACGCTCTCGTCCTTTCCCGAACTGGCCTCCCGGACGGGCATCCCGGACTGGCCGGAGCCCGACTGGCCAGGATCGTCTCTCCATTCTCCAGCCGCGGGGTGATGAAGGGGAGGGGCGCCGCGGGTGATGGGGGGAGGCAAGGCGTGCACAGGCAGCGGCGGGCGATGCGGCAGCGGCGGGCGATGCGGCAGGGGCGGGTCGGTCACGAGCGCGGGTCCTCCGCCGTACCGCGGCTGCGAGATCGCGCCCAGGCTCAGACACGCGCCCGGCACGGGCGGCGACCTGAGGATGTAGCCGGCCGCTTCCGTTCCCGGCAGGGCCCGTTGCGCATTCAGCCTGGCGTCTCGCGTCGTGAGATGAGGCAGCCTTCCCTATGCCGATGGCGCCAACGGCATGCTCTAGCCAGGCCAAAGTAACCATCGGCAGAACGAGCCTGCGCCCGGCAGAACGAGCCCGCGCCGCAGCCCGGTATGTGAGACGACGCGCACATTCTGCAGCAGCCCCGGTCCTTAGAACGTCTGTCCGGCCACGCGTGCCCGGAGGCTTTCGAGCAGGTCAGCCTGGCGAGCCGCCCTGGAGATGAGTTCGTCCAGCCGGACGGCGTCGAGCCGGCTGTCCCGCTCGGCCAGCTCGCGGAGCGTCCGCCACCCGGCGGCCTTCCCTTCCACGCTCAGCCGCATGATTTCCAGCTCCACAAGGCTGCTGAGGGGGGACCGGGTCACCAGGTGGCCGTTGGGCTTCAGGCGTCCGAGCTTCTCGCCGGCCCAGGCGGCGAACACCTTGTACCCCTGGATCTTCACGCCCAGGGCGGTCATGATCTGCACCAGCGCGGTCCGGTCCGCCGCGGCTTGGCTGGCGAACTCGGTCAGGATGGCGGCGGACACCGGCAGGTGCCGGGCCGACGCCACCAGCCGCCGCGCCAGTTCGGTGCCCACGGTGGAGCCCGCCAGGTGATCGTTCAGGTAGACGGCAAGGAGGTCGTGTGCCTTCGCTGTCATCGGCATTCCTTTCCGGGTAGGTCCTAGTGCGCGGGTCCTTGTCCCCCCGCGTGGCGCCAGCCGCGGGCCAGCCGTTCCAGCGGATGCGGGCGCACGCCGGACGGCGCCAGGACGATGCCATCCGCCCGTACCGTGGGGGCCGGCGGGGGCAGGCCGCGCAGCGCGTCCTGCGTCAGCCGGTACATCCGCCGCTGCACGTTCCGGTAGAAGCGCTCCTGGGTCCAGCGGCCGAACGCCCGGAAGCCCCAGCGGATCACCGGGTTGGGGATGCGCGCCTCCCGGGAGTAGCCGGCGACGCGGAACTTCACCTCGCCGGTATCCAGGTTCTTGATCACCTCGTAGCTGAGGCGGCCCTGCTCGAGATGGCCCTGAAGGGTCTGGTAGCACCAGCCCCAGACCCGCTCCCGGCCGCAGCCGGTGTCCCGCGTCTCGTCGATCACCCCGGTGACCCGGACGCCGAGATAGAAACGCAGCCCGTAGAAACGGGCCTCCAGCAGCATGTCCCGGCCCAGCAGGTCATGTCCGCCGCGGTAGACGCCGCGCAGGATCCGGGCATCGGCGAACTCGTACTGGCTCACCAGCCGGCGCCCGGTCTCCCAGGGGCCGCCGGGCGCCGGCGGCCCCGGGGCCTCGCGTCCGATGACCGTGGCAGCCGAGTCGACATGCCAGTGCCCCTCGGCGCGGCCGTCTTCCGGGGCATGCGCCGGGTCGTAATTGATGTCAAGATCGCCCAGCTCATCGAGCGCGGCGGCCTCGTCGACCGAGCCGAGCAGCCGTTCGCGCACCTATTCGGCGTCCCGCAACGCGTCGCCGATCAGCCAGAACATCGGCGGCCACAGGCCCACGAACAACGCCCTGCGCTCCGCGTTGCCGCGCTCATCCTGGTCGACGGTCTTGGCGCGGATCCACAGCCCGATGCACAGCGCTATCGAGCCCAGCGAGGCCGCGTGGAGGTGCGTGCCGCGCACCCCGGTCCGTCGCAGTGCTCCGGTTACGGTCATCCGGCACCCCCTCGCGTGCCCGCGTCGGATGATCACTGCCCGCTGTGCGACCATCTACTCATGGCGACGATAAGCCGCTCGGCCCGGCTGCGGACGGTGCTGGGCTGGCCCATAGGAATAGCGGTGGTCAGCTGGCGCTACATGTGGCGGACGATTCCGCTGCACCGCTCCGAGGAAACCGGGAGTCAGGCAGAACTGCCGGCCCACCTGCGCGAGGAGGCAGCACACGGTGCCGGGGTCCAGGGGGTCGAAGCGGGTGTCGGCCCCCTGCTGCACCGCTCGTACAGCGTGCGGATCGTCCGCACCACCATAAGCCCGGCGGCGCTGATGGATATGGTGGCGGCCGAGCTGAACAAGGTCTCACCGGAGGTGGCCGTGTTCCGCAAGACCCGCGGCGACGAGGGGCCCCTGCGCGCCGGCGACGAGTTCGTGGTGCGCATGCCCGGCCCCTGGGACGGCCCGGTGCGCGTGGTGCACCGGGACGCCACGTCGTTCCGGCTCGCCACCCTGAAGGGCCACCTGGAAGCAGGGGAGATCGAGTTCCGTGCCGAGCCGGCCGGCGACGCCCTGCGCTTCGAGATCGAGTCCTGGGCCCGGGCCGGGGACCGGCTGGCGGACTTGCTCTACAACAAGGTGCGGCTGGCCAAGGAGATCCAGCTCAACATGTGGTCCCACTTCTGCGTCCGCACCGCCGCGCTCGCCGGCGGCCGCCCCCGGGGCGGGGTCACGATCCGCACCCGCTGGGTGGACTGGGGAGGGCAGCCGCCGGGCTGCGTTCCCCGGTAAGGCGGTGACTCCGTTGCTGATCATCCCGAACGTACGCGGCTGTCTCCGCAGGGCTCAGCCGAACCCGCCGTGCCGCCTGGACTCCCGCCTTTCCCGCACGTGCTCCCGCCGGGCTTCCAGCCGCTCGCGCCGGTACTCCCGTCTGGCCTCGGGCCCTTCCCGCCGGTAGTCCTGGCCCGCGCCGAGTTCCTCATGCCCCCCGGATCCCGCCTCCCGCCGGCTGGGCTTCCGCGGCGGCTTCCGCTTGACCTCGACCCCGCCCATGAGGGCCACCCCGTTGACGATGATCGTCGGCGCGCCGGGCTGCCCGCTTCCGCTGGACGTGTGCTCGAAGGCGCCCATGACGCCGATGCCGGTAACCCGTACCGTGGCGTCTTCGGGAACGGTTATCTCGATGCCGCCCATGATGGCTACCGCGTGAATCGACACCGTGGGCTCGGCGAAGCGCGCTTCCCGCAGGTCGATCTCCCCGCCGCCCATGATCGCCACCGCGGTGAAGTCTTTCGGCGCCACCCAGTCGCCCTTGCGGGAGAAACCGCCCATGATGGCGACCGCGCCATGCGACGTCGGCTCTCCGCCGAACCGGGCGGGGCCGCCGGCCGGCGGCGCGGCCGGGGCCGGCGCGCCCGGGGTCCCGGAAGCCGGCAGGTCACTGGTGATCGGCTCGAGCTCGGCGTAGGTCTTGGCCGCGTACACGGCGTCCAGCCGCTCGTCCAGTTCCTCCATGGTCAGGCGGCCGTCCCCGGCGGCCTGGCGCAGGATATCGGCGACGCGCTCGCGGTCGGCGTCGGAGGCGCGCAGGTTGCCTCTGCCCGGGACTGCTGGCGGGGTGCTCATAGGTAGAGCCTAGGCGGATTCGGTGGCATAGGTACAGTTCCAAGCGCCCGGGCCAGCGGTCGCCACGGAACCCGCGCCGGGAAGGGGGGAACCACGCCTACGTTCGGGATGACCATGGGAAGCTCAGGGGCGGCGGGCGTCAAGCTGCGCCTGAGCATCGGCCAGCACTTTCACCACATCGCGGCCGAAGCGGACGTCGCACGGGTGGGCCGGCCGCCCCGCGGCAGCGCCCGCGGCGAGCTCGGCGGCCGCCGTGCGCAGCGATTCGACCGGCTCGGCCAGCGCGGCGGGCATGACGGAACGGCCGGCTTCGCCCCACACGAACAGGTTGCTGCCCGACGCGGCCGGCGGCGCGCTCAACGTCACGGTCGCGGTGCTGCTCGCGCCGCTGGCGTGCCGCAGGACCAGGTGCGTCACGTCCGCCGCGCCGGCCACGGCGGAAACCGAAGCGACGGGCCCGAGGCAGGCCCACAGCATGGACACCACGTGCGGGCCGAGATCCCACAGGGCGCCCTTCTCCCGCCGCCACGGCGTGTTGAACGGGCTGTCCGGCCGCAGCGCCGAGCCGAGCCAGACCGCGACGCCGCCGGACCAGCCCCCGCCGGACCAGCCGCCGCGGGCGTGCTCGTCGGTGAGCCAGGCGCGGATCTCGGCGTTGAACCGCAGCGTGAAGAAAACGACCGAGGCGACGCCGGCCGCCTCGACGGCGGCGACCAGCTTGTCGGCATCGTCGAGGGACAGCGCGACCGGCTTCTCAAGCAGCAGGTGCCTGCCGGCTTCCGCCGCCCGGATCGCCAGCGGCGCCTGCACGTGCGGCGGTACCGCGAACGAGACCGCGTCCACGGCGTCCAGGAACGAGCCGAAGTCTTGGTACGCCACGGCGTCGTGCGCGGCCGCGAGAGAGGCCGCCGCGCCGGCATCCCGCCCCCACACCGCGGCGAGCGTGCCGCCCGGGGCGGCGGCGAGGGCGGGCCCGTGCGTGGTCCGCGCCCAGAAGCCGGTGCCGGCCAGGCCGAACCGCATCAGACTTCGGCGACCTCGTAGATCATGAGCGAGGAGCCGCCGGTCGCGAACTTCTGCACGTCGGCCGCGGTCTGCTGCCCGATCTCCGAGGCGAAGGCAGCCTCCATGGCTTCCCTCGACTCCCAGTCGAGCTCGGCGATCAGGTAGTACTTCGCGTCGCCGCCAAGGTTCTTGCTGACCGTGTACCTGAGCAGTCCCGGAAGCTGCTTGGCCAGCGGGATGTGGTTCTCGTTGTAGTAACGGTCGAAGGCCTCGGGATCAGTGGGGGTGTTGTACAGCACCAGAACGCGGACCATGGCACCGATGCTACGGCGCGCCGCCGCGCGGGCGTAAGGTCTGAGGCGTGCGTGTCGTTCTCGCTTCGTCTTCCCCCGCCAGGCTCGCCGTGCTGCGCGGCGCCGGCCTCGATCCGGAGGTCATCGTCAGCGGTGTCGATGAGGACGCCTACGAGGCGCCGACGACCCGGGATCTCGTCGGCCTGCTCGCCGGGGAGAAGGCCCGCGCGGTCGCCGCGGGCCTGGATGACGGCCTGGTGATCGGCTGTGACTCGATGCTCGACCTCGACGGCCGCGCCTACGGCAAGCCGGCCAGCGCGGACGAGGCGGCCGCCTGGTGGCGGGAGATGTCGGGCAGGACCGCCACGCTGTTCACCGGGCACTGCGTGATCGACGCCGCGAGCGGCGGGAGCGCGTGGGGAGTGGCGTCGACGGCGGTGCGGTTCGGCACCCCGTCGCAGGACGAGATCTCGGCCTACGTCGCCACGGGCGAGCCGCTGAGCATGGCCGGCGCGTTCACGATCGAGGGTCTCGGCGGGTGGTTCGTCGAGTCCATCGACGGCGACCCGGGTACCGTGATCGGGATCTCGCTTCCGCTGCTGCGCCGGCTGCTCGCCAACTTCGGCGTCACGATCCCGGCGCTGTGGGGTCAGTACAGCAGCGTGGAGTAGTGCCCGGGCGAGTAGTGCGCCTCGAGTTCCTCCAGCGTCTCCGGCGGATCCTGCACCGCCTTGCACAGCGCGGCCGTCGTCGGCACCGCGTCCGGCCGCCACGTCGAAGGCCGCCAGAGCCGCGACCGCATGAACGCCTTGGGGCAGTGCGAGAACACCTGGTCGATCTCGATCACCATGGCGAGCACCGGCCGCTGGCCGCGCACCGCCAGGTCGTCGAAGAACGGGGCGTCCCGCACCAGCCGGGCACGGCCGTTTATCCGCAGCGTGTCGTTCCGGCCGGGGATCAGCGAGATGACACCGACGTGCGGGTTGGCCAGGACGTTGAGGTAGCCGTCGGCGCGCTTGTTGCCCGGCCGTTCGGCGATGACGACGGTGCGCGGGTCGAGCACGTGGATGAGGTGCCCGGCCGGGTCGCCCTTGGGGGAGGCGTCGCAGTTCCCGGCGGCGTCCGACGTCGCGATCACGCAGAACGGGGACGCCTTCAGCCACTCGATCTGGAGCGGGTGCAGCTGGGGGCGCACCTTCGTCGCGGCACGGCCCGTCGCGTAGCCGCCGATCGCCTCGCGCAGCTCGTCTTCGGTGGTGATCTCGGTGTAGCCCATCAGAACCTCTCGAATTCCGGCGCCTCCCGCGCGAACGCCGGATACCCCGCTGGCGTGCAGGATCCCAGTACCCCCTCCACGCCGGCCCGGTTGTACCAGGACCGGCCGGACAGCACCATCTCCCGGCGTGCGGCAGGCGGGTCGCATGCCGCTCTTCCCGGCCGCGCCGCGGCCCTCGAACCGGATCACACTACCGCTAGGACAGCACACCGAGGCGGCCGGGTCACCAGCGGCCGGGTGCGTAATCCGCCGCCGGGTATCCGGGCCGGCGCGACGTGACGGCGATAGCCTGTCCGGCATGGGCGAGGCCGTGATCTACACCGACGGGGCGTGCAGCGGCAACCCGGGGCCGGGCGGGTGGGGGGCTGTGCTGCGCTACGGGACCGCGGTGAGGGAACTGCACGGCGGGGACCCGGTGACCACGAACAACCGCATGGAGCTGATGGCGGCCATCCAGGCGCTTGAGGCGCTGACCCGGCCGGTGCGGGTGACCTTGCACACCGACAGCAGGTACCTGCTCGACGGGATCACCAAGTGGCTTCCGGGCTGGCAGCGCAACGGGTGGCGGACCGCCGGGAAACAGCCGGTCAAGAACGTGGACCTGTGGCAGCGGCTGGTCGCGGCCATGGCTCCGCACCAGGTGACCTGGCGCTGGGTGAAAGGCCACGACGGCGACCCGGGCAACGAGCGCGCGGACGAACTGGCCAGGCTCGGCATCGCCGAGGCGGTCGCCGCCGCCCGTTCCTGAGCGCGGCCGCCGCCGTTCCTGAGCGCAGCGGGGTGAGGCGCTGAAAGCCGTCAGGCCGCCCGCCGGGAGTGCGGCGGGCGGCCTGACGGTAACCGGTGGGGAGTTAGGGGGTTTGGCGGGGAGGGAAGAGACAGGCTGTCAGCAGCGGCCGGCGTACGCGCCGCTGGTGTAGGTGGTCCACGGGGTCCAGTCGGTGCCGTCGTGGGAGATGATGACCGCGGCCCGCGCGTTGCCGTAGGCGTCGTACGTGGCCAGCGCCCCATTGGAGGCGTTGATCTGCCAGTACCCGAAGTCGTTGGTCGGGCTGTGCGCGTACTGGTTGCCGCCGGACTCCGCCATCGCGATCTCGGCCGCGATGAACGCGTCGGCCGGGTTGCCGCCCGCTTCCTCCCATAGCCGCTCCAGACCGGAGCAGCCGAGCGTGCCGCTGAGGGTCGTGGATCCCGAACCGGAGGTGTCGCGGCTGACCGTGCGGGCGGTCGCGGTTCCGCCGCCGGAGGGCCGGCTCACGGCCGCGGCGGGCTTGGCGTGCCGCGGCACGTAATTACCCAGCGCGTAGTGCGCGGGCGGGTCCGCGGGAACGAACAGGATCTGGCCCGGGTAGATCATGTTCGGGTCCGGCACCGTCTTGTCGTTCTCGCGATAGAGCCACTGCCAGTCGTCGGCGCGGTGGTAGAAGCGCTCGGCGATCTTGGACAGCGTGTCCCCGGCCCGCACCTTGTAGTACGTGTTCCCGGTCACGGCGTGCTGCGCCTTACGGGTGCCGCTGATCACGACGCTGCGCGTCGTGATCGAGTCCAGCGTCGCCGGCGCGCCGGACGCCCCGCGCGCGGCCGCGTGCGCCTGCGCGTCGGCCGGCGCGGCCGCGGTCGGCTTGGCGGTGGCGGCGAGGGCGTGCTGTGCCTGCGGCGACGCGACGAGCGCGCCGGCGATGGCCACCGCCGGGGCTGCCTTGCCGGCCTTCTCCGCTACCTTTTCCATCTGCGAAGGAGCCTTGTGCCGGCCCCTGCGCCTGATCCTCACTGACCGGTTCCCGGTCCGCTTATCGGTCATGTTCTCCCCAAGGTCGTTGCCTGCCCCGCCTACGCGGCCACGCGTGCCTCTCGGCGGGCCCCTTACTCTCAGCCGGCCCGCTTCCGTCCCGGTTTTAAACGGTTTGCGGGCTTATCGCGGCCAAGCCATCGCAGGAAGCATTGCAGGGAGTTGCCGGCCGCCGCAGGGAAATCGAGTTTTTTCTGTGATCTTTCTGTGACCAAACTTGAATGAATCACGCACCGCATCTATAAAATGGCAATGAGTGGTCATTCTTGGGCGCAGTTAGGCGCAACCGCGCCGCTGGCGCTCACCGCGGGTTGGGATACTAGCGAACGTGACTGACCTTTCCGAGCGCGCGACCTGGTACTTCGAGGATTACGTTCCGGGGCTCACGGTCGACTGCGGGAGCTTTTCGATCAGCGAGGCGGACATCATCGCCTTCGCCAAGGAGTACGACCCGCAACCGTTCCACATCGATCCCGTGGCAGCGGCCGGCGGCCCGTTCGGCGGCCTCATCGCGAGCGGCTGGCATACGATCAGCATGACGATGCGGCTGCTCGTGGAGCACTTCATCAGTCCGGAGACCGGGCTCGGCGCGGCGGGCGTGGACGAGATCCGCTGGCCCAGGCCGGTCCGCCCGGGCGACACGCTGCGCGTGCGCGCCACGGTTCTCCAAGCCCGCCGGTCGAAGAGCAAGCCCGACCGGGGCATCATCAGGTCGGCGACGGAGGCCGTCAATCAGCATGGCGAGACGGTGCTGCGGCTGACCGCGATCAACTTCGTCCTGGCCCGCGATACGGCGGGATAGCCGGCGCGGCAGACGGGGACCGGCCGCCGGCCCGCGGCCGCACGTGATCCGGTATAACCGGCCGTCGGCCCGCGGCCGCACGTGATCCGGTAGAACCGGCCCCGCCCGCATTACCGGACGCCCGCGGCCGGGCATTACCGGACGCCGCCCGCGGTCGGGCATTACCGGACGCCGCCCGCGGTCGAGCGGCTCGCCGCGGCTGCGGCGTGATCGGCCGCCGCGACGGCGAGCGCGCGGATGACCGGGTGCGGGTGGGTGCCGTCGCCTTGCAGCTCCGGCTGGAACAGGGTGCCGAGGAAGAACGGGTGCCCGGGAAGTTCCGCGATCCGGACCTGCCCGCTGTCGTCGAAGCCGCTGAACCGCAGCCCGCCGCCGGTCAGTACCTCCAGGTACGCCGGGTTCAGCCCGTAGGAGCAGTTGTAGCGCTCGGTCCGGCGCCCCGGCCCGGTGATCTTCGCGGCCAGCGTCCCCGGAACGACCATGACCGCCTCTTCGTGGCCGACTAGCGAGCATTCGAGCGGGACGATCAACTGGTCTCCGGCCTCCGGCGCGATCTCCGCGTGCTGCACGGCCAGCCGGCCGCAGACGTTCCTGGCGTACTCCAGCAGGGCGTGCTGGAAGCCGCCGCACGTGCCGAGGAACGGGATCCGCTGTTCGCGGGCGGTGCGCACGGCGGCGATGGCGCCGTCGGCGCTGGCATACGGGCTGCCCGGGACCACCCAGATGGCGTCGAAGCCGCGCAGATCGCATTCCTCAGCTTCTGGCGTGGCGACCCAGTAGCTGTCGAGCGCGATGCCTTCGCGCCGCAGCAGGGCCTCGATGAGCACGGGGATGCGGGCGTGCGCCCTGACGTTCGCCGAGCGGTCGCCGACGAGCGCGACCCGGGGGATGTGGTTCGTCATGCCGCCATCGTGGCGCGGGAGCAGCGTTAAGCGCCAACGATAGTCTTTTGTGCCTCCATAAGGGAGGCTAATGACATGGACACGCACCTGCTCCGGACGTTCGTGACCGTGGCCAGGCTCGGCTCCTTCTCGGCGGCCGCGGCCGAGCTCCGCTACACCCAGGCCGCCGTGTCCCAGCAGATAGCCGCGCTGGAAAACGACCTCAAGGTCACGCTGCTCACCCGCCGCCCGGTCGCGCCCACCGAGGCGGGCGCCAGGCTGCTCGAGCACGCCGAGCCGATCCTGCTGCGGCTGGACGCCGCCCGGGCCGACATCACGCGGATGACGCTGGCGCCGCCGGCCTGCCTCGTGGCGGCGCTGACCCCGCTCGCCGGGGGCTGCCCCGCGGCCGCCCCGGCGCTCGCGGCGCTCCGCCAGCGGATGCCGCGGCTCGACGTCACCATCCGGGTGGCCTCCCGGGCGGACGTGGCCGCCGGGGTGGCGCGCGGCGAGTTCGACATCGGCCTGATCGACGGCCTGGCCGCGCCGGGAGACCCGCTTCCCGTGGCCGCTCCGCTATCCGGCGTCGGGGTCATCGAAGAAGAGGCCGCGGTCGTGCTCCCGGACGATCACCCGCTAGCGGCGCGGGCAGGGGTGCGCCTCGCCGATCTCGTAGACGCGCGCTGGATCGACGCGCCCGGGGCGTCCCCGCCGCTTTCCGACGTCCGGCGAGTAGCCGGTGTCGATGGATTCCGCGCGGCACTCAGCTACGAAGGGACAGACATCTTGTCGCTCATCGCGCTCGCGAGGGCAGGCCACGGCCTCACCCTGCTGCCGGCGCCGGCAGCCGTCGGCGCCGGGTTCCCTGCGGTGCGGATCACAGAACCCCGCATGGTCCACCGAGTGGAGCTGGTGCACGGCACCTTGCGCGCAGGTTCCCCCGCCGCTGTGCTGGCCGGCTTGCTGTTAACGCGCTAGGCGGCCGGCCCCTTGCCGTTGCCGATGGTGCCGGTACCGTTCGCGTTCGATCCGTCGGTGGGCGGCGCCCCTACGCTCTTGCGCACCGACTCCAGGATCGTCAGGCCCTGGCTGACCAGGCCGGCCGCGATCTCGCCGAGGCCGTCGGCCCCGTTGAGCACGCTGACGTTGGCGCCGGCCAGGCCGGCGGCCGCCTCCTTGACGATCTGCGGCAGCTGGGCGATCAGCATCTGGTCCAGTGCCACCCGGTTGTTGGACGCGGCGGCCTCGGCCGCGATCCGGGTCCGTTCCGCCTCGGCCTTGGCGAGGATCTTCACCTTCTCCGCCTCGGCCTCGGCGGGCCTGATGACCTCGGCGACGAGCTGCTGCTGGCGGAGTTCGGCCTGATGCTGTGCCAGCTCCGCCTGCGCGGCGATGACCGCGCGCTGCGCCTCGGCCTGCGCCAGCGGGCCGGCCTGCGCCGCCTCCGCCTGCGCCTTGTCGATCTCGGCCTTGTACTGCGCCTGGACGATCGCGGTCTGCCGGGCGAACTCGGCCTGCTTGCGGGCCGACTCCTGCTGCGCCTCGGCCGCCGCCTGGTCGGCCTGCGCCTGGGCGATCTTCGCCTGCCGCTGGATCGCCGCGTTGTTGGGCGCGGCCATCGCGGCGATGTAACCGGCGCCCATGTCGTCGATCGACTGGATCTGCAGCGAGTCCACGGAGAGGCCGAGGTTCGCCATCTCCTGCTTCGACCCGTCGAGCACCTCGGTGGCCAGCTTCTGCCGCTCGGTGACGATCTCCTCGACGGTCATCGAGCCGATGATGGACCGCAGGTGGCCGGCGAAGATCCGCCCGGTCAGCACCGACATCTGGTCCTGGTCGGACAGGAACCGCTGCCCGGCGTTGACGATGGACTCGGGGTCGTTGCCCACCTTGAACGCGATCACCGCGCGGACGTTCAGCGCGATGCCCTGCTTGGTCACGCAGGTCTCGGATACCTCTGCCTCCTGCATGGCGAGCGTCAGGTACCGGACCTTGCGGAACATCGGCATGACGAAAGCCCCGTGGCCGGTGACGACGCGGAACGGCGCCTCTTTCAGGCCGTAACGACCGCCGGAGATGAGCATTGCCTCATCGGGGGCGGGAACTCGGTAGCCGAACATGGTTTCACTCTCCTGAGCGAGGAACTTCCGGGGGACCGGGGATTGTGGGGGCCTCGCCGAGCGGGTCGGCCCATTCCATGACGTCGACCGTCCGCGGGCCGCGGTGGTCGATGACAAGGACTGTGGCGCCCCTCGGGAGCGGGGCCTGCGACCAGGCCAGATAGTGCTCGGAACCGCCGCGGATCTTGATCCGTACCTCGCCGGGGCCGTTCGCGCCGCGGGTGGCGACGGTCAGCACGCCGACCGTGCCGATCGCGGATTCATCGCGTGCCAACGACTGCCACCCCCCGTCCTGGGAATGCCGGGAAGAAAGCCTAGTCCCGTATGGCGCAAAATCCACCGTTCGTTAGGCTAAAAAAATGGCTCTACCGCGGATACTCCGGCCCGCCGACGGCAAGGCCGCAAGCGGCGGATCGCCGCGGACCGGTCTCGCCATGATCGTGATCATGTCGGGCGTGCTGATGACCGCGATCGACACGACGATCGTGGTCCTCGCGCTGCCTGAGATCCAGCGCAGCCTGCACATCGCGCTGTCCGCGGTGGTCTGGGTCATCATCAGCTTCCTGCTCGTCATCACCTTGCTCGCCACGCAGGTGGGACGGCTCGGCGACATGTACGGCCGGGTACGGATGTACGAGGCCGGTTTCGCCGTGTTCGTCCTGGGATCGCTGCTGTGCGCGCTGGCGTGGGACGAGGTGTCGATCATCGTGTTCCGGATCGTCCAGGGCGTCGGCGGCGCGCTGATCATGGCCAACAGCGGCGCGGTCATCGCCGACCTGTACCCGCGGGAGCGCCGTGGCCGCGCCTACGGGCTCACCGCGCTCGGCTGGACGGTGGGAGCGGTCGTCGGCATCGTGCTCGGCGGCCTGATCGTCACCTACATCTCGTGGCGGTGGATCTTCGGGATCAACGTGCCGCCCGGCGCGCTCGCCGTCGCCTGCGCGCTCCGGGTGCTGCGCGACTCCGGTGAGCGCGTGCGCCGGCGGCTGGACCTGCCCGGCATGATCACGCTCGGGCTCGGCCTGTTCGGCGTGCTGTGGGCGATGACAAAGCTCGCGAACGGGCCGCTGGACGCGTCGCTGGCGGGTTACCTGGCCGGGGGCGTGGTGCTCATCGGCGTGTTCGCGGTGATCGAGCGGCGCGCCGCCGCGCCGATGCTGCCGCTGTCCCTGTTCAGGGTGCCGACGATGACCGCGTCGCTGCTGGCCTCGCTGTTCCAGGGGCTCGCCAGCTACGCGGTGCTGTTCCTCGTGCTGATGTACTTGCAGGGCCCGCGCGGGCTGTCGCCTATTCACGCCTCGCTGCTGCTGGTCCCCGGATTCGTGGCCGGCGCCGCCGTCGGACCGCTGGCCGGCCGGCTGGCAGACCGCCACGGCCCGGTGGTGCCCGCCACCGTGGGCCTGGCGCTCCAAGTGGTCGCGCTCCTGTGCTACGCGCAGCTGACGCTGTCCACCCCGCTGGGGCTGATCGTCGTTATCAGCCTGGTCAACGGCACCGGCACCAGTTTCTTCTTCCCCGCGAACAGCTCCGCGGTGATGAAGGCGGCGCCGCCGGACATGTTCGGCATCGCGTCGGGGATCCTGCGCACCTTCGCGAACATCGGCATGGTGTTCTCCTTCGCGGTGGCGATCCTCGTCGCGTCGCGGTCGATCTCCCGCGGCCTCGCGTTCGCGATCTTCGTCGGCACGGCGTCGCTGCACGGCTCGCTGGCGGCGGCGTTCACCACGGGGCTGCACGCGGCGTTCTACTCCTCGGTGGCCTTCATGGCCATCGCGGCGGTGCTCTCCGGTCTGCGAGCCGGATGGCGGCCGCGCCCGGCCGCCCCCGGCCGCGAGCCCGTCGGCGGCCGGGGCCGGGAAGCCGCCGGGAAGTTAGAGCCAGCCCGCCCTGACGCCGCCGGCTCCGGCGGCGGGGGCGACGCCGAGTTCACCGGAGCGGACCTTGTCCAGCATCACGCCTGCGACGCCGGCGATCGCCGGCGCCATGTCCCGCAGGCCCGCCGCGTCGCCGGGATCGGCGATGTCCTGGGGGACGCCGGCCCGCTCCAGCACCGCGGGCAGGTCGGACAGCTGCCCGGCGAGCCAGCCGAGCGGGTCCGCCGACAGCTCCCTGACGAAGACGCGCGGGCCTGGATCCCAGCCGGTGAACTTGGGGTGGTGGTGGGTCCGGTTGAAGCTGCCGGGCCTGCCGTCCACCGTCTCCAGCAGGTCCACCCGCCATATCGGCAGGCCGACCTCGATCGGCGTGGCGGAGTAGATCGTCCCCTTGAGCTCGCCCCGGCCGAAGACCCGCAGTTCGAGCCGGACCCCGTGCTCGGGACCCTCCTGCCCCGGGCGCGGATCCGGATCCAGGAAGTACAGGTCGCCGGCGACAACGCCGACTCGCTCGAACACGAAGGCTTGCAGCATGAAACCACCTAACGTTCGCGCCGCTCGCGGGCTGTTCCCACTATCACCCGGCCGGCGGCCGGGCGTCCAGCCCGTCGCCGCTTGCTCCCGGCGCGGCCCGGGCCCTTGCCGCGGGGCGCGCCGGCGTCCGCGGACGCCGGGCGGCCATCGCGAAGGATCCGCCGTGGGTTCCGGTTCCCGGGGCGGCACGGCGTCAGGCGGACGTCACCTGTAGACGAACACCTCGGTGCCGGGCGCCTTGACCAGCTTGTGGAAGAAGGCGGCGATGTCCATGGGGATGCGGATGCAGCCGTGGGACGCCGGGTAGACGGGCACGAACGTGTCGCCGTGGATCGCGTAGACGGTGCTGATGAAGAAGACCGGGTTGTACATCTGGCCGAGCGGGACGGTGACCCAGCCGGGCATGTACACGGTCGTCCGGAACCTGCCGGTCGGGGTAACCGCCCAGGCGCACCCGCCGCCGCTGCAGTAGTAGTACCCGCCGCCGCTGGAGACGTGGCTGATCAAGGCGATCTTGCCGTCCTTGTACAAGACGAGTACCCGGACCGTGAGGTTGACCTCCACCCGCGTCGGATTCTGGTGCGGGTAACGCGCCGTGTAGGTGCGGGGGTGCGCCAGCGCCCGCGCGGTGGCCGTGTTGATCACGCCGGTCGCCGCAATCCCGTTGACCTCCTGGAACGCCCAGACCGCCTCCAGAGTGTCGTTGCCGAACGCGCCGTCGATCGGGCCGGGGTAGTACTTGAGCGCCGCGAGCCTGCGCTGGAGCGCCTTGACATCGGTCCCCTTCATGCCTTCCCTGAGGGTGCGCGCGGACGGGGTGTAGCCAGCCGCCGCGGATGACCGTGCGGCCGCGGATGACCGTGCGGCCGCGGCGGCGGGTGCGGCCGCAGCCGCGGGCCTCACCGCCGTCGCCGCGGCCGCTGGGGCGCACCCTGCCGCGGCGATCGCGGTCATCGCCGCCGCGGTCGCGCCGAGCCTGGCCAGCCTGCCGTGTTTGCGCGCGCGCATAACGTTCCCGCCCTCCGGGTAGTCGGAATAATCCCGAACTGGGGACGCTCCAGCCAGCGGCCAGGTTGCCGGCACGCCGGTAACGAAACGATCGCTGACCACAGCCCGCCGCCGGCGTATCCGGGATACCGGGATCTCGGAGCATCCGGGATACCGGGATATGGTGGGGACATGAGCCCCACCGGTGACCGGCCGAGCGTGATCGACGGCCTGCTTGCCAGCAACCTGCGCTACGCCGAGGCGTTTCCCGGCGCGCTGCCGCTCCAGCCGGCGGCGCACCTGGCCGTGGTCGCCTGCATGGACGCGCGCCTCAACGTGTACGGCGCGCTCGGGCTCGCCGAAGGGCAGGCGCACGTCATCCGCAACGCGGGCGGCGTCATCACCGATGACGCGATCCGCTCGCTGGCGATCAGCCAGCGGCTGCTCGGCACCACGGAGATCATGCTGATCCACCACACCCGGTGCGGCATGCTGACGTTCACCGAGGACCAGTTCCGGGCGGCGGTCGAGGCGGACACCGGCATCCGCCCGCCGTGGGCCGCCGAGGCGTTCAGCGACCTGGACGGTGATGTCCGCCAGTCGATCGCGCGGATCAAGGCCAGCCCCTTCGTCCCGCACAAGGAGCAGATCCGGGGCTTCGTCTTCGACGTGGACACCGGCCTGCTCCGCGAGGTGCGATAACCTCAGCCTCAAGCGTTAACCCCAGTATCGCCCGGCGCCAGGCATCTCGATTGGTCACGATTCGCGTATCCAGCACCACTGGCAGCCGGTGCCCTGCTGTCGCCTGCGCGGGGCGCCCATTGCCGCCGAACTGTGACTTGGCTCACGCGAAAGGCCCGCAGACGCAGAGTGGATTCATAGCCTCTCCGCGCATTCATAACGACGCCATAGGTAGATATAAGGACTGGTAAACGTACATCGGGAAAACTAGGCAGTGATCGGAAGGCTTGCGGACGGAAGGCAGGCCGAAGGAGGCGACGATGACTGCCGAATTCCTGTGGATCAACATCCCCCTTATGGTGCTCGCGTTCGCTCTGTGGGTCGGCGTGCCGATGTGGATGGTCCTGCGGCACCCGGACCGGCATCCGCGGGAAACCCGTACGGTGCCCGTCTACCTGCGGCAGCGCGGCATGGTGCCCGCAGCGGACGCCGCGCGGGAGCCGGGATCCGCGCGGGAGCCGGGATATGAGCGTGACGACGCCGGGCGGCGCGAGCTGGTGTCAGCCTCCCGGTAACGGCCCGAGGGGCGGGACGCCCCGAAAGGCCGCGCCGCGGGGCGATTCCAAATCGCCCGCGGCGCGGCCTTTTCGGCATCCGAGATATATGGATGAGCTCCTGCCCGGAAAGGCAGGGATAAACCTGCGGCCCGGAACTTTACCGCCCTGCCGGAAGACGGGCTACGGCCGCCGACGGCCGTATGATGCACATTGCCCTTGAACGTGCATATGCCATTTCCGCGCTTTGGCGCACGTCTTGTGACCATCTCCGGGCCGGCGGGGCGGCCCTGGGCGGGACCCGCCTGTGCCAAGCTTCCTGTGTGCTTGGACTCGCGATCGCATGTGCCGTCAGCGCCGCTGCCTGGGCATACCTGCTGGCGGCACACGGCGGGTACTGGCTGACCGGCCAGCGGCTGCCGCCCGGCGAGGAGGCGCCCGGCGAGGAGGCGCCCGGCGAGGAGGCGCCCGGCGAGGAGGCGCCCGGCGAGGAGGCGCCCGGCGAGGGGCCGGCGGCAGAGCGGTGGCCCGCCGTGACGGCGGTCGTGCCGGCCAGGAACGAGGCGGACATGCTGCCGGTCACGCTTCCCGCACTGCTCGGGCAGGACTATCCGGGGGAGTTCCGCGTCCTCGTGGTGGACGACGGGAGCGACGATGGCACCGCGCAGGTAGCGGCCGAACTGGGCGCCAAGTCCCTGCGGGACGGCGGCGCGCCGCTGACGGTCGTCGCGGGGCAGCCCCGGCCGCGGGGATGGGCAGGGAAGGTGTGGGCGATGGCGCAGGGACTGGCCGCCGCGGCCGGGCCGGGCACCGCCGCCCCCGCCGCGGGCACCGCCGCCCCCGCCGCCGCGGGCGGGGCGGGCGCCGCGGACGGATACGTGCTGTTCACCGACGCGGACATCGCGTGGGCTCCCGGCGCGCTGTGCGAACTTGTCGCGGCCGCCGAGCGCGGCGACCGGGCGCTGCTCTCGCAGATGGCCCTGCTGCGCGCCGAGACGGCGTGGGAGCGGGTGATCGTGCCCGCGTTCGTCTACTTTTTCGCGCAGCTTTACCCGTTCCGGCGGGTCAACAACCCGGTGAGCCGGACCGCCGCCGGGGCCGGCGGGTGCATGCTGATCAGGAGGGCCGCCCTGGACAAGGCGGGCGGCCTTGCGCCGGTTCGGGGCGCGCTGATCGACGACGTGGCGCTCGCGAGGCTGCTCAAGCGAGACGGCAACCGCTGCTGGCTGGGCCTGACCAGGAAGATCACGAGCGCCCGGCCGTACCCGCGGCTGGCCAGCCTGTGGCACATGATCGCCAGGTCGGCGTACACGCAGCTCAGGTACTCCCCGCTGCTGCTCGCGGGAACGATCGCGGGCCTGCTCCTGCTGTACGCGGCGCCCCCGGCCGGGGCGATCGCGTGGCTGATAGCGGCCGCGGCCGGCGGGCCGGGGGCGCTCGGCGGGCCTGCCGCGGCCGCCGGGATCGCCGGGCTGGCCGGCTGGGCGCTGATGACGGTCAGCTACCTGCCCATGCTCCGCTTCTACCGGCTGTCGCCGCTGCGCGCCCCGTCCCTGCCGCTGATCGCGGTGCTCTACGCCGCGATGACCGCCGACTCGGCGCGGCGGCACTACTCTGGCCGGGCGGTGTCCTGGCGCGGCCGCGCCGCCGCACGGGCCTGAGCCGCCGCACGGGCCTGAGCCGCCGACGGGCGCGGCCAGCCAAGGCCGCTGCCGCGAGCCAGCGCGGCGCCGATTGGCACTGTCGATTGGAACTTAATCGCCAGGCGGTCCCCCGAGTAGGCTCAGCGTCGTGCGAGTGCCGCAGACGAAGCTCTGGACAGCCGGGCCGGCGAGCGACCACGACGGAGGACTCACCAGCGACGGAGAACTCATCAGGGAATTCCTGATCGCGGACGTCTTCACCGACACCCCGCTGGAAGGCAACCAGCTCGGCATCTTCCCCGACGGGCGCGGCCTGAGCGACGAGATGATGCTCAAGGCGACCCGCGAGATGAACTTCTCCGAGACGGTCTTCTTCCTGCCCCCTGACAACCCCGGCGCCCCCGGTGGGGTCGGCGCGGATGCCCGCGTCCGCATCTTCACCCCCGGCGGCGAGATCCCGTTCGCCGGCCACCCCACGCTCGGCTCGGCCTGGGTGCTGGGTGAGATTTGCCGAAAGCAGGCCGTCACGCTCCAGACCGGCGCCGGCCTCGTCCCCGTCGAACTGGAGCGAGAGGGGGAAGCGATCGCGTTCGGCTGGATGTCGCAGCCGGTCCCGGCGTGGGGGCCGTACGACCGCGCGGCCGAACTGCTGGAGGCGCTGGGCACGCGGGGGAAGCCGGACGGCCTCCCGGTCGAGTGGTACCGCAACGGCCCGCTGAACGCTTACGTGGAAATCCCCGGCGAGGACGCGCTGAACGCGCTCCAGCCCGACATGCAACGGCTCGCCCGGCTTCCGGTGAACGTCAGCTGCTTCACCCAGACACCGGACGGCTACGCGACGCGGATGTTCGCCCCCGCGCTCGGCGTCACCGAGGATCCCGCGACGGGTTCCGCCGCCGGGCCGCTCGCCGTTCACCTCGCCCGCCACGGCAGGATCAGGTTCGGGGACGAGATCAAAATCCGCCAGGGCGCATGCGTTCACCGGCCGTCGGTGTTGTACGCGCGCGCCGAGGGAACGGAGAATACGGTTGAGCGGGTGCTCGTCGGCGGCCGGGCTGTCGTCGTGGCGCGCGGGGAGTACCGGCTGGCCTGAAGGCGGAGCGAAGCGGAGCAGCGCGTCCGTTCGGCGTAAAGAGGGGGAAGGAACCTCGCATGGCGATCAGCGTTCACGGCGTGGTGGCGCGCGGTAAGGGCGAGCCAGTGCAGGTCACCGAGGTTCTGGTGCCAGAGCCAGGGCCGGGCGAGGCGCTGGTGCGGGTCCAGGCGTGCGGTGTCTGCCATACCGACCTGCACTACAAGATGGGCGGGATCGGGGAGGACTTCCCGTACCTGCTCGGGCACGAGGCGGCCGGGATCGTCGAGCAAGTCGGCGACAACGTGACCGACGTGGCACCCGGCGACTTCGTGATCCTCAACTGGCGCGCGGTCTGCGGGCAGTGCCGCGCGTGCAGGCGCGGCCGGCCGTGGTACTGCTTCAACACGCACAACGCCGCGCAGAAGATGACGCTGGCCGACGGCACCACGCTGTCGCCCGCCCTCGGCATCGGCGCGTTCGCCGAGAAGACGCTGGTCGCGGCGGGCCAGTGCACGAAGGTCAACCCGGCGATCCCGGCGGCCACCGCGGGGCTGCTCGGCTGCGGCGTGATGGCGGGCCTGGGCGCGGCGATCAACACCGGCGGCGTCACCCGGGGCGACACGGTGGCGGTCATCGGGTGCGGCGGCGTCGGGGACGCGGCCGTGCTCGGCTCCTGGCTCGCGGGCGCGAAGACGATCATCGCGGTGGACGTGGACGACAGGAAGCTGGAGTGGGCGAAGGGATTCGGCGCGACGCACGTGATCAACTCGCGCTCCGCCGACCCGGTTGAGGGCATCAGGGAACTCACCGGCGGGTTCGGCGCCGACGTGGTCATCGAGGCGGTCGGACGGCCCGAGACGTACAAGCAGGCGTTCTACGCCCGCGACCTGGCCGGGGTGGTCGTCTTGGTGGGCGTGCCCACGCCGGAGATGCAGCTTGACCTGCCGCTGCTCGACGTGTTCGGCCGGGGCGGCGCGCTCAAGTCGTCCTGGTACGGGGACTGCCTGCCCAGCCGCGACTTCCCGATGCTGGTCGACCTGCACTTGCAGGGCAGGCTGCCGCTGGACAAGTTCGTCTCGGAGACCATCTCCCTCGGCGACGTGGAGGCCGCGTTCGCCAAGATGGAACACGGCGACGTGCTGCGCAGCGTGGTGGTCTTCTGAGCCTGCTGAGCGCCGGCGGCGTCGCGCGGATCGCGATGTGGTCCGGCCCGCGGGCGGTGTCCACCGCGCTCACGCGCGGCCCGCTGCCGCCCGGCGTCTCGGTCTGCTACCGCGCAAGCACATGGCCCACCACCTGCTGCCGCAGGTGGACCGGGCGGCGCTGGCGCCGCCGCGGCGGCCGGGACGCTGCCGCGGCGCCGGATGGCGCCCGGTGGCGCCGTATGAATGTGACAGTCAGCCGCCTATAGGCGGCTCGATGCCACATTCATACGGTTGGCTGGGCGGATCGTGCCGTCATTCACGCGGTGGGCTGAGAGATCTTGCCGTCCTCCAGGTGCAGCACCGAGTCCGCGATGTCGATCAGCGCGGGGTCGTGGGTCGCGACCAGGGCCGTCACGCCCTCGGAG
>Ga0209061_1002319_pt1 | contig 24899 bp, 28 predicted proteins | sample Coa_R1_10_FD_187157 | JGI IMG/M metagenome (GOLD analysis project Ga0209061, IMG submission 187157) | Surface soil microbial communities from Centralia Pennsylvania, which are recovering from an underground coalmine fire - Coalmine... | ecosystem: Environmental > Terrestrial > Soil >...
TCACCGTCTTCGCCACCGAGACGCCCTGCTTGTTCAGGGCTGCTACGACCCTGGCTACCTGGCCGTCCAGGTCACCTTTTTGGTCGGAGGACGAGACCCTCGCGTACACGGCAGCAATGCCCGCCTCTCTCTTGGTTTGCTCTTGGACGAGGATCGTCCCAGTGGCGGTTCGTACAGCCGGCACCGGCAGCTTGCCGGTGTTGAACCATTTCCATGCTGTGCGGTAGCTCACGCCTTGTTGACGAGCCCACTCTGAGAGCTTCACTAAAGACAGTATACATGATTATGCTATATTTGATCACTAATTGTTGAGCTGTTCAGTGCCCCTGCTTGATCACCGTAAAGCCCTCTGGGGAAGCCTTCATCTTGGCCATGGCCTCGGCAAAGTCTTCCGGCGAGCTCCCCTTCATCGGGAAGCGGACCGCGCCGTTGTAGACGCGCACGCGGTCGCGCACCTTGCCTCCTAGGAGCTTGTAGACCGGCACGCCCGCCGCCTTGCCGGCTATGTCCCACAGCGCCATCTCGATCGCGCTGACCGCACTGCCCCAAGGCTTGAAGGCCCCCAAGTGGCGGACCTTGCGCATGAGCCTTTCGACGTTGGTAGGGTCCTCGCCGACCAAGTAGTCGCGGTAAAAAAGCACGTGCCACTTGAGGTACGGCTTGTAGGACTCGACCTCGCCGTAACCGCTTATGCCCTCGTCCGTAACGACCCGCACGACAGGGTTCTTGCCGATCACCGCGCACTTGAGGTCTGTTACTTTCATGGCTTCAGCTCCATGACTGTCGTTGTTGCGTCCTCGGCAACACAACGAGCCCTGGGCAGCACAACGCGGTGGCGTCCAAATAGCCTCACGACTATGTGCCGTCGAAGCGGCAATAAGCTCAGGCTCATCAGCAGTCCCTCCAAGATAGTAGCTTCAATGCTTTGGCCGTGTCGAAGAACGAGGCATGGCCAACCAGCTCTCTTCTCAACGGCACGTGCGGGTAAAACCTCCTGTGCAGGTCTTGGGAGGCCTCCTCGCTCGCGGTCAGTTCAGCCACAATGTAAAAGACTTCGTGGCCCGAGAAGTCTGCCGTGAGCGCCGCAAGGCAAGCCCGGGCCGCCCCAGGCAAAGTCGTGTAACCCCACAGTCCCTTGCGCCCACCTCCCGCTGGCCCCCATTGCTTCACGCGCTCGAGCGCCGAGCGACGGTCTGGGACGAGCATGTGGAAGCGAAGGCTCGCAACCCCGAGCCCCGGGTATGCCCTGCAGACCGAAGACGCCTGCGCCTCGCAGATCCATTTGGACAAACTGTAAGGGTCTTCGTTGTATGTTGGGTGGCCTTCGTCCAGAGGGAAATAGTCGTAACGTGGCTCGCGGCTGAACGAAGCACCTATCGCGTTGATGCTGGATGCTTGGCAGACCCGCTTAAGGCCAGCTTCAGCGGCTAGGACGAGCGCGTTGTAGCTTGCTACGACATTGTCGTTGTGCACCTTGTACGCCGCCGCCCTGGAAGGCGAGGTATGGGCTGCCAAGTGCACGAGGGCTTCACAGCCAGCGAGCGCCCGGGCGAACTGCCCTGCGTCTGTTACATCGATGACATCGAACGAAAGCCGCTCAGAAACAACTTCCCGGCCGCCCTGCTTGTCCAACCCGAGCACCTCATGGCCCTCCCTCACTGCCAGCTCCACAAAAGCCGAGCCAAGCAGCCCCCTGGCCCCCGTCACTGCGATGCGCACTATCCTTAGCCCCTCAAAATACTAGCGAAAGCGGGCTGACCAGCACTCCTGTGCGGGCCATGCCTTCGCTTAGCCCGAGCCGGTGCTCCGTATGCGAGCCGGCCCCAATGGCACGGCAGCAGACCGGGCCACCTGACGGCTCACCGTCATCGGGCGTTACAACAAAGATGGGCAAGGCTTCTCCTTTGCTACGTAGAAGTTCATGGTAGCTGACCTCTGGCTGCCCGGCATGGGACGGCGGCTCGGGCCGTAGGCGAACTCCCGGGAGCCATTGCGGAGCGGTGGCTCGCTAACTGTGACCGCAGTGGCCAAGCTCGCCGGCGCGTCGCGGGCGACCGCAGCTTGGCTTCTCAACCACGAGACCAAGCTGCGCACGATGCTCGGTCTCTCGCTGGAGCCCGAAAGGGGGGCAGGCGTACGTCCTACAAGAGGTTGACCAACCGCCGGCGCTGGATGGAGGCGCTCCTAAAGCTCCCCCGAATGATGCCCCGCCGGCTGCCCGCAAGCGCCTCGCGGCCGCGCTGGCCCCCCTTTTCAGAGCAGACGCTGTGGGCGCACGGCGGTCGTCTCGCCGGGGCACTTCATCCCCGGCCTAGGCGTCGGGTGCGGAGCTGGCCATCCATGACCAGTTCACGAGCAATTACGACGTACGTGACCGCTGAAGGCACCGGGCGTGCTCCGAGCATCTTCTTGTCCTAGCGGGGCTCGGAGCAGCTCAGCCAGTCCGCCCTAAGCTGCAGGAGCCATCTAAGCCTGGTGCCGATGCTCGACCGTTCACGCAGGCACGACCTTCAACACGAACGGCCCGGCTGGCAAAGACGCCAGTGCAGCACGCTCCACTCGTACCTCTAAGCCCTCTGTTGTGTGCTCAAAGGCCGCCGGTGCCTCCGCACCGAGCAGACGCACCTCGCGCACTGCCTGCGGCGCGTTTTCGCCACCTTTTACCAAAGAGCGGGCCCGCACAGTCACGGGGCCGGGCCCTGGCTCTGGGCGGCCAAGCACCGTCACATAAAGGCCGCCACTTATCGCGTGGCCGCCCAGCCCCGCCCCAGCTCGGGTCGTGAAACGGAGGTCCTCGAAAGTAAAGTCGGGACGCTCCTGTTCGCGGAGCGAACCTGCCGGCGCTTGCGTCGGGCCCTCACCGAAGCGGTGCCAAGGGCGGGCCCCATAGACTGCTTCCCCATTGACCCGCAACCAGGCCCCTATAGCCTTCAGCACCTCGAGATCTCCGTCGGGGATTGTACCATCTGGTGCGGGCCCTATGTTCAACAAGAGCGCCCCGTTTTTGCTAACGACGTCCACGAGGTCCTCTAGGACCGAACTGGCCGGCTTGTAAACAGGGTCCTGAACATAACCCCAAGAGTTGCGCAGGATGGCCGTGTCAGCCTGCCAGAACCTTTCAGAGATGCCAGCCAACTGGCCCCTCTCTACGTCAAACACTGCAGTGCCGTCTGGGAAGGCACGGTGCTTCTAGTTGATAGCCACCCCTCGGCCCCATTGAGCGCCACGGTTGTAGTAGTAGGCAGCGAACGCACGTAGGTAAGGCTCGAACGCCGGCTGCTCTATCCACCAGTCGAACCAAACCAACTGAGGACGGTAAAGGTCTACGACCTCGCAGGCCCGCAGTATCCAGTCCTCCAAGAACTCTTCGTTAGGAGGTACTACTTCAGGCTGCGCCGGCCCGTAAAGCGATGCCAAGCGTGGATCTGCAACGTCGGACGGAAAGCTCATGCCACCGTTGTAAAACCACCAGTGCTCCGCGCGGTGGTTTGAGAGCCCGAAGACCATCCACTGCTCCCGCACCGCCCGGGCCAAGTCCCCTATCACGTCGCGGCGAGGGCCTCGCTTCTTCGCGTTCCAGTCCGAGCGTTGCGAACCGTACATAGCGAAGCCGTCGTGGTGCTCTGCCACCGGCACGACGAACTGTGCGCCGGCCTCTCGGAAGAGCCCGGCCCAGGCCTCGGGGTCGAAGCGCTCAGCTTTGAAACGCTCGATGAGGTCCTTGTAGCCGAACTCCCGCTGGTCTCCATAAGTCTTGCGGTGGTACTCGAACTCTCTCGAGCCTGGCAAGTACATGTGGCGTGGGTACCACTCGTTGCCAAACCCAGCCACGCTGTAAGGGCCCCAATGGACAAAGATCCCGAACTTGCCATCCTCGTACCAGCGCGGGACCTTGAAGGCCTCTAGCGACCGCCAATCATCTGAAAAAGGGCCCTGTCTGATCACGTCGCGCACTTCTCTAGGTATGCCCACTGCCTAAATCCTCCCTCGTGAAACCAAGCCAAAGCGGCTCGCTACCACAGTAGCCTCTGGCCAGGCAAATCCTGGCCTAACTACTAGCGCTCTGGTTGACTTAGAGGCTGTATTCGTGGGCAGAAAGGATGGAGCCACGTTAACGAACCGGTAGTCAAGTGGGGAACCAGGAGCCCAACGGACCGTAGGGCCGCAAGTACCCGCCGCCGAAAACGAGTATCGGGTGCAGTTCATGGCCAACAGCGAAAGGAGCTGGGGACCAAAGCGGCACCGGCGGCCGCTGGCCGCCAACTCAGCCCGAGCAGCCGGTACGGGAAAGGGCGAGCAGCGCCGGGCCATGGTACAACGCTGGTACTTGCCGGCAGTTCCCCAGGCCCGTGGTCAGCGTCGACTTTGCTCATTTAGAGCCTGCTTATCGACAAACTTGAGGCGCTCGACGTCTTTGTCTATGCCGGCACGCCTTTGGTCGGCTTAGGCAACAACGTTGCTCACATAGTGGAAGCCCAAGGCGAACGTCTCGAGGAACGGCAAGCGTGGCCCGAGCTCGAACGGCCCTCTTCCGGCCCGTCTGCGAATGTGGGGCTCAGGTGGTCGAGGGGCTCACCCCCGCCGACATGGTGACCAAACAAGTTAATGAACTAGCCGAGCTGCCCGGCCCCTGACGAGCTGCCCGGCGGCTGACCCGGCCGACGGCAAACTTGTCCTAGGCCTAGCCGAACCGGTAGCCGGCTTTGGCACGTTTAGGAGGGCCCGCGAGCGGGCATCAAAGACTGGTGCCAACCGAGGACACCTTTAGCGGGGCCGCCCCCCGGCTCGCCCACAGCCGTTGATTTGCTCGGTCGCCCACCAATCAGCTGTTGATTTGCTCGACCGCCCCCTAAGGGGCCAAAGGGAGGAGCCTCATATGACCGTTCCGCGCATTGCCGTCGTAACCGGCGCGTCTGCCGGCGTGGGCCGCGCCACCGCCGCCGCTTTTGCCCGCCGGCACTTCGACGTCGCCTTGCTCGCCCGTGGACAAGCGGGCCTCGAGGCCGCCGCGGAGGAGGTGCGCAGCCTTGGGAGCAAGGCGCTCCCCCTCGTGGTCGACGTCGCTGACCATGATGCCTTGGACACGGCCGCAGGGCGCGTAGAGGCTGAGCTAGGCGCCATCGACGTCTGGGTCAACGACGCCATGACGACGGTGTTCGCACCTGCCTGGGAGGTGGCCCCTCACGACTTCAAAAGGGCGGTCGAAGTGACCTTCCTCGGCCAGGTGTGGGGCACCCTCGCCGCACTGCGCCGCATGCGCCCGAGAGACCGGGGCAGCATCGTCAACGTCGGGTCTGCCTTGTCGTTCGTCGGTATCCCGCTCCAGTCTGCTTACTGCTCGTCGAAGTTCGCCTGCCGCGGGTTCTTCGAGTCAGTACGGGCCGAACTGCTCCACGAACGCAGCAACGTGCGCCTGTCGATGGTGCACCTGCCGGCGGTGAACACGCCACAGTTCGACTGGTGCGAGACGACCTTCCGCCGTCACCCACAGCCAGTGCCGCCCATATACCAGCCGGAGATCCCGGCTGAAGCCATCGTCGAGGTCGCCCTCGACGGGCGTCGCGAAAGGGTCGTCGGCTCATGGAACAAGATGCTCGTCTTCGTAGACTCGCTCTTCCGAGGCGTTGGCAACCACTATGCCGCTCTGGCAGCCTGGGACGCCCAGTTCACCGACCAGCCGGTCCAGCCAGGCAGGCCGTCCAACCTACGCAAAGCGGCCGACGACAGCACCGACTTCGGGGCCCACGGCATCTTCGACAAGCAGGCCAGCGGGGTGCTCGACCCCTCGTTCTTGAAGAGCCTCCCGAAGACAGCTGCTCTGTTCGCCAAGGCGGTCTCCGCCAACCTCTCCGACACAGCTCGAACCCGGCGGGCGCTGCGCGAAGCGGTCCGCCGGACAACCAACCCATAGGCTCTAGGGCGCCTGAGCGCTGGCTCGCCCGCTCACCTGCCCAAGGCCTCTTCGAGCTGGTGCTTGGTCATCTTGGAGCGCCCCGGTACCTTGCGTTGACGAGCTTCATTGTAAAGCTGCTGGTACGTACGCCCGCCCTCCCCGCGGTGCGAGCGCAGCCCACCTCGCCGGCTAGAAGAGATGTCCTGTAGCGAGCTGCGGCTGGCACTTCTGGGCTCGCCGCTGCGAGCTCGCGCCTTGTTGACCGTGCGCGCGGCGACCTCCTTGGCGAGGGCCTCTTCTTTCCCCCGCTGCTGGAGGCTCTGTTTGATGTGGTCGTACTGGCGCTCACCTTTCTAAGACGAGGTCACCTTGGCTTAGAAATTATTAGAGTGCTGGACGTGCAGCGGCGCGACAACCCCTACACACCTGGAGCGGGCCGCAAGCCACCGTACCTGGCCGGCCGCGACCGCGAGCTCGAGGAGTTCCAGTCTCTGGTCGAGGTCCTTTCTGCCGGCGGGGCCGACCGTAGCCGGATCTTCTACGGCCTGCGGGGCGTGGGCAAGACGGTCCTGCTCATGGGGCTCGACATCCTCGCCTCCGAGGCAGGGTGGGCCACGACCGACGTGCAAGAGGTCGGCTCCCAACCCGACTTCAGGTCGACCTTCGCCCAGATGGCGTCCCGGCTGCTGCGAGAGCTGAGCCGCAAGCACCGCATCCGAGAGCGGGTCGAGCGGGCCCTTGGGGTTGTGAAGGCCTTCAGCGTGGTCCGCCGAGCAGCGCTACCTCGCCGCCATGGCCTCTCTCGGGGCAGGGCCGTACTCGACCGCCGAGGTGGCCCGCGCCTGGGGTGCGGCGAACCAGCGCCAGACCTCACCACACCGTGACAGCCTCATCCAAAAGGGCCTGATCTGGTCGCCCCGCCGCGGACAGGTCGACTTCACGGTCCCGCTTTTTGCCGAGTTCCTCCTTCGTCACCACCCGATCGGCGCCTTCGAGGACGAGTGAAGGCCCGAGCCGCACTGTCCGTGCCGAGCCGGAACTAGCCTTTAGCCACTGAGGACCTGGCCCGCACTGGCAAGATGTGCGGGTGAAGATCCTGTCCCTTCTGCCATCGGCGACCGAGATCGTCTGCTTGCTCGGGCTAGAGGGCTCCCTCGTCGGCGTTACCCACGAGTGCGACTGGCCACCGAGCGTCCGGTCCAAACGCCAGGTGACCAAGACGCGCCTACCTCCTGGGGCCAGCCCCTCGGAGGTCGACGCGCTAGTGAGCGCTGCCGCCTCCGGTGGGGAGCCCACCTACTGGCTCGACCGCGAAGCCATCGCCGAGCTCGCCCCCGACATAGTCATCACCCAGGACCTGTGCGCTGTGTGCGCCGTGCCACGAGGCCACTTGGACGCCGCTTTGAGCCACCTTGGCATAACCGCCCAAGTCGTTTCGCTCGACCCTTCCTCGCTGTCAGACGTCCTTGCCAACATCGAGGCTGTGGGCAGGGCCACGGGCACGGAGGCCATCGCCAAGGAGGTCGTGAGCACCCTCAGGGAGAGGCTAAGCGCAGTCACCGCCCGAGCCGCCAATATGCCCAAGCTTCGGGCCTTGGCCCTCGAGTGGGGCGACCCGCCATACAACGCCGGCCACTGGGTGCCAGAGATGCTCGAACGTTCCGGCGCCGAGGCCCTGCTCGCCCAACCTGGGGCGTACTCGCGCCGGGTCACCTGGGAAGAGGTGGCCATGGTGCGCCCTCAAGCGGTGGTGTTCATGCCCTGCGGCTACGACCTCGAGGCGGCGTGCGCCGAGGGTAAAGAGCTGGCCTCCCGGCCCGAGCTGGCCGGGGCAAAAATGTTCTTTGCTGCCAATTCTGGCGGCTATTTCTCGCGGCCCGGGCCACGGCTCGTCGAGGGGGTCGAGGCTCTCGCCCAAGCGTTCCACGGGGGCGGCGAGGTGCCTGGCGTCCTCGCCCGACTAGCTTGACCGCCTATTTGGCATGACCTCCCGGCTAACTTGACCGCCTATTTGGCATGGCCGCTCGGCTAGCATGACGCTTCCGCTCGGTAAGCCTGCTGACGCCGGCCCTGCCCCGCAGGGGCTGGCCCCCGGCCCGCCTACTAGCTCAACCTTCTCGGCAACCGCTGGCGCTGAAGCCCTCTTAGCGGCAGCCCTCGGCCGGGTGAGCACAGCCCTGCCCTACCTGCGGGCTCTGGTGGGGCCTCCTCCCCAGGTGCTCTCTCCAGGCGAAGAGGTTTCCGACGGCCTTTGGTGGAACTGCGACGAACTGCTCGGCAACAGCGCTTGGTTCGAGGCGACCGTGACGGCCGCGGGCAAACGCCTCGGCGCACCCTCGCCGGCGGTAGCAGCATCGCTCTTCGTCCAGGGCTACGCCTACCGTGTCCTCACCCTCGCCGTTTGCTGCCTCCTCCTGGAAGGGGCCCTGCCCGCCTCTGGGCCGGCCGAGATGGCGATGGCCCTCTCCCGGGGCCGACCGGCCTACGTCTCCTACCGCTACCCGAAGGTACTCAAACTCGGAGGCCCTCCCTTACAGAGCGCAGGAGGCCCTCCGCTACACAGCGCAGGAGGCCCTCCGCTTTGGGGCACAGGTGCCGGCGAAGCCCTTCGGGCCTTGGCCGCCGACGCCAACGAAGCCCTTCGGGCCTTGGCCGCCGACGCCAACGAAGCCCTTCGGGCCTTGGCCGCCGACGCCATAGAGGGCCACCTGCGCCCCCTCGTCGAGACGACCCTTGGCTCGTTCCGGGTCGGGCGGCGCCTGCTGTGGGGCAACGTCGCCGCTTCCGCGGCTACCGCGTTCAGGACCGTGGAGGGCCTGGCCGGGCCGGCGGTGAAACCTTTGGGTGAGAAGTTCTTCAACCTGGTGCCGGCCGAAATGAAAGGGCAAGGGAGCTTCTTTTCTCTCGAGCACGCCGGCCGGCGGGGGTGGTACTGGGAGCGGCGCAACTGCTGCCTTTACTATCAGCTCCCCGGCAACCTGCGCTGCGCCGACTGCAGCCTCACGCCGCGAGACGAGCGCCGAGCCGCTTACCGCGCTTCGCTTGAGGCGGCAACTAGCAACGGCTGAGCAGCCGGCAAGAGCCTTCCCCTCGACCGGCTGGCTGCCGGCCGGGAAGCGGCCAGCGGGGATGGTCCCGTGTTCACGCTCAGCCCCTCGACAGGGCCAAGGTCAAGCTATGTGACGTCTCTGGTGGTTTTCGTACACCGGTTCCGGTCCAATCCATCCTGCTGGTGTTTCCGTACACCCCTTGGAGCCACGTAGTGCTGGCGTCGGTTAGCGTTAGCTGCGCGGCACCCAGCCCCTTCTTCGGTAGTCCATCACGACAACCGAGAAGAGGCGCCGGCGCCCTGGCCGCACACAGCCATATAGCAGGCCTGTCTTGGCCGCTGCCAGAGGATATGGCGACGACACGTTGGAGACGCGCCTGTTCCCCAATGCTTCCCAAGCACAAAAGGAGAAGCCTCTCCCCGACTGGGCGCAGGTGGACCGGGAGCCGAAGGCCGGCAAGCACGTGACCCTCCAGCTCTCCGGTACGAGTACCGGGAGGCCAACCCAGACGGCCTTACCTACAGCCAGTTCACCTATCGCAACCGGCTCTGGAAGAAGCACCACGACGCCCTTATGCGCCAGGAAGACAAGCCTGGCGAGCGCCTCTGCCAGGTGACCATGAGGGCCGATGTCTTCCTCGCCGAGATAGGGGCGACCAGCTACGTCTACACATAGGCGTCCCCTCTCAGGAGCTCATGTACTGGGTGACCGCCCACATGGACGCCTTTGAAGTGCTAGTCCGCTGCCCAGCGCTCCTAGCCTTGGACAACTTGCGCAGCGCGGTGAGCCACCCCGACCGTTAAGAGCTCGACGTGAACGCCACGTCCGCGAGATGCCGGCCCATTATGCGGTGGCTGGCCTGTCGACCGGGGCCTACAAGGCGACGGACAAGGCAAACGTCGAACAAGGCGCCCGCTTGGTCGAACGCTGCGTCATGGCCAGGTTGAGGAAACGCCGATTCACTTTGCTCGGCAGCCTGAGCGACGCCATCGACGAGCCTCCAGTAACCGAGCGCGCTCCAGCGTTTGGGGGACAGCGCCATAAGGACCAGATCCCTATTGACATCTTGCCGTACTCGTGGTAGAACGATTACGTAATCCATTGCCCCCACGCACTGTGGGGACTCAACACAAGGGGTGGTCACATCTGTGCCAGGGAACCTGCGACAGTCCTGGCTGCCGTGTCAAGCAACAACGAGCTTCACATGGCCCAGGAGCGCCGTAACACTAAGCCGACTCGACAGTATGCTTCCCAACCAACGGTACGTTCCCGCCCGACGGGAAGCCCACCAATGACCATCGTCGTGGGTGCGGACCACGCCGGGTACGCGGCCAAGGAAGTCGTACGCGAGCACCTGCGCGCTTTGGGCTACGACCTTATTGACGTCGGGGCAACCAGCTCAGCGCCCGTCGATTTCCCAGACATTGCGTGGGCAGCATGTCAAGAGGTCCTTAGCGGACGCGCTGAGCGCGGCGTCCTTGTCTGCGGTACTGGAATCGGAGCAGCTATGGCAGCCAACAAAGTCAACGGCATCCGGGCTGCCTTGGCGCATGACACCTACTCAGCTCACCAGTCTGTCGAGCACGATGACGCGAACGTGCTCTGCCTAGGGGCTCAAATTGTTGGGCCAGCGCTAATGCTGGAACTCATCACAACGTTCCTCCAGGCGCGTTGGCAGGCCTCGGAAGACTTCACTCGTAGGCTCCAGAAGCTGCGCTCTTTGGAGTCCGCGTCCTACCTACTTGCGGAAGACGATGGTAATGGCAAATAGCACATGCATCGGTTGGATAGGGACCGGCGTGATGGGATCTGCGATGTGCTCCCACCTGGTCGATGCTGGCTTCGAGGTACTTGTCACCACCCGGACGCCAGCGAAGGCTGCCCTCCTGATAGATAAGGGTGCTCATTGGTGCTCTTCGCCTAGGGAAGTCGCGCTCAAGTCCTCCGTAATCATAACCATGCTAGGAACCCCCGAGGACGTCCGAGAGGTTTACTTCGGCGCCGGCGCCGTTCTCCAAACCGCCTCGGAAGGGACCGCGTTCATCGACATGACCACGAGCGAACCCCCTCTAGCGGAGCAACTTTTCCAAGCCGCCGCAGCCAGAGGCATAGACGCCCTCGATGCGCCCGTAACCGGTGGCGACGCGGGTGCCCGGCAAGCGTCGCTCGCAATCATGGTAGGCGGCACGAAAGCAGCCTACGAACGCGTGCTCCCTCTCCTCCGCCTTTTGGGCCGCGTCGTGACCTTGCAAGGAGGACCAGGAGCCGGTCAGCACGCCAAGATGGTCAACCAGATTGCCATCGCGTCAGGAATGATGGCAGTTTGCGAAGCTCTCCTCTACGCATACCGTGCTGGCCTCAATATGGAACGCGTAATCAGCACCCTCAGCGGCGGCGCAGCTGGCTCCTGGCTACTTAGCAACACTGGCCCCAAAATCCTAGCAGGCGACCTCGAGCCGGGCTTTCAAGTAAACCACTTCATCAAGGATCTCGGCATTGCCCTTCGCGAAGCCCGCAGGCTAACCCTAGCGTTACCCGGCCTAGCCCTCGCTCAGCAATTGTACGTCGGAGTAGCCGCACAGGGCCTAGGTGCCGCCAGCACCACCGCCCTTGCTGCCACCCTCTCAAACCTCTCCGGCATGTCATGGCCACCCGAACCGTAACCCGCCTGCCGGCACCTTCCAAGGCCGCCTACAAAAGGCCTTCAGACGCCCTGCGGTCCCGCCACCACCTTCCCTGGCGACCGCGCCGACCAGACCAACAGCTAGTCGCGTATTGGTTCCTCGCGCCCTGGCTAATAGGCCTCCTCGGCATCACACTCGGTCCCATGATCTATTCCCTCTACACCGCCTTCACAAACTACAACCTACTAACCGCCCCTAAATGGGTAGGCTTCCAGAACTTCCAGCTCCTCCTGCAAGACCCTCAGTTTATCCAGTCCGTCAAAGTCACCGTTACCTTCACCCTTATCTCCGTTCCGCTTGTCCTCTTGTCATCCCTCGGGCTCGCGCTTCTCCTGAACACAGGCATCCGAGGACTTTCCATATACCGGACTCTCTTCTATCTGCCCTCCCTACTCGGCAGCAGCGCCGCAATCGCAATCCTGTGGATCACCGTCTTCAGCCAGCCAGGCCTCTTCTCCGATGTCATGAGCTTCTTCGGGATCCACACTGGCAGTCTAATCGGTAACCCCCGCACCGCCCTCTATACCATCGTCGTCCTCAACGTCTGGGCTTTCGGCGCCACAATGATCATTTTCCTCGCCGCACTCCGCAATGTACCCCGCGAGTATTACGAGTCCGCCGCCATCGACGGCGCAGGACGCTGGCAACGGTTCCGTAGGGTCACGCTGCCGCTAATAACGCCAGCACTCTTCTTCAATCTCATACTGGGGACCGTCATGGCCTCACAGACATTCACCAGCGCGTACATCATAGGCGGGCCCGCTGGCGGGCCCGCTGGCTCTCTCCTCTTCTACACCGTCTATATATACGAAGAGGGCTTCGCAAACTTCAAAATGGGCTACGCGAGTGCAATGGCCTGGCTAATGCTTATCGCGCTCGGTCTCTTTACTGCCTGCTGCTTCGCCACGGCTCGCTTCTGGGTCCACTACGGAGATGAAAGATGATCTACGCCTCGCCACTGAGCAGTTCCCGCCCCTTCTTCCTATTCCGTTTCGGTCCTGTGCGCTCACGAGCCTTTCAGGCCCTATTACGGCATATCGTAGCAATATCCCTCCTCGTTGTCATGCTCTACCCCATCGCCTGGTTGTTCGTAGCCTCTCTTCATACCGGCGAGTCCGCCGCGCTAATGGGAGTTGGCCTGAACCTCACTCACCTGAGCCTTTCAAACTACTGGTCAGGCCTCACTGGTCCTCTCGACTTCTCACGCCTTTTCTTAAACTCACTCCTCGTCGCTATCTTAGAAGTAATTGGAGCCTTGTTTTCCTGCACCCTCGCGGCCTATGCCTTTGCCCGGCTCAACTTCCCAATGAAGCGCCTACTTTTTTCTGTACTTATCGCTGCACTCCTAATACCTGGCCAGGTTCTCATCGTACCCCAGTTCATACTCTTTTACAATCTCCACGTTGTAGGTACATATATTCCCTTGATCCTGCCACACTACCTCGGCATCGACGCGTTCTTCATATTCCTAGAAGTTCAATTTATCCGTACGTTGCCAAGGGAGCTTGATGATGCCGCACGCATCGATGGTTGTAACCATCTCGCGTTCCTGTTGAGAGTCGTCGTGCCCCTATCCTTACCAGCGCTAGCGACCGTTGCCATGTTCATGTTCATCAATAGCTGGAACGACCTCCTAGGACCTCTCCTCTATCTAAGTAACCCCCATCTGTACACCGTGCCATTGGGGCTCAGCGAGTTCATCGACAACACCGGCCAGTCCTCGTACGGAGGTCTCTACGCTATGTCCTTTCTGTCGCTTGTGCCAGTTGCCGCGTTCTTCTTGGCTGGCCAGCGGTTCCTCGTCCAAGGCATTGCCACAACTGGCCTCAAATAATACCCGGAGCACCACTGACGATGCACGCACCCCTCCACGACGTTCTAGCCCACTTGTACATACGGCCGCGTACACAGCCCGTACCTCGCACACAAGCACACTGGAAACACATGCCACCAACACATACTCATACTAACGTGACATATCCACTACCCATATCCACTACAAGCATCAACTGGACACATCAACGAAAGGAACGACGAATGGCTCCACAAAAACATCATAGAGAAATTCCAGGGCGACGTGCATGGCGAAAGGTCGCCATTGCCTCGGTTTCTGCCGCCCTGACCGTACCACTCGGCATGACTCCTCTAGCCTCAGCCAGCACAGCCTCTCCAAGCGGGAGCATCACCTACTTCTGGTGGGGCGACCCCATCCGGAACCAGCTCACCAATGCCGTCATAAAGTTGTACGAGAAGGCGCACCCAACCGTTAAGGTGCAGGGTGAAGAACTCGCCTGGACGAACTACTGGCAGAAGGTCACAGTTGAGGCTGCAGCGCACACGCTGCCATGCGTAACACAGACACAATCGCGAGAACTTGAGACCTACACGTCTGGAAACGTCCTAATGAACCTCAACAACCTTGTAAACAGCGGCCAGATCAACGTGTCTGAAATACCCAAGTCCATTCTCGACACGGGCATGGTCGGTGGCAAGCTCGAGATGATCCCCTACGGGGCAGCGTATGACGCGCTGGTGTACAACGAGACCATGGTCTCCAAAGCCGGGTTGGCACCACCAAAGCGGGGTTGGGACTACGCACAGTTCGGCGCGTGGCTCAAGGCTCTCCAAGCCAAGTTGCCCAAAGGGGTGTACGCTACCGACCTTACCGGTACTGACTCGGACGCGTTCCTTATCTACGCCCAGACCTACGGCTACTCCCTATTTAACAAGTCTGGACAGTTAGGTTTTCCCGCTTCCCTGTTACAACGCTTCTGGGGTATTTGGGAAAACTACGTAAAGGAAGGCATCGCTGCTCCGGAGGCAATGTACGCCTCCGAGCCCACCTCCAGCGAGGAAAGCTACCTCGTAAAGGGCAGGGTCGCTGTCGAAGCCGAGCCGGGTAACCAGTACTCAGACGTGGTGTCGGCTGCGGCGACCTCAAAAGTTGGCAAAATGGGCCTGATGCTCTACCCATACGGCCCTCGCGGGTTGGGCGAAGCCATCATTACCTCCGGGTTATCGATACCGGCAAACTGTAACAACGTACCTGCCGCAGCCTCCTTCATCAACTTCTTCACAAACAACCCCACGGCCGCTAAGGTATTCGCTTCAAACAATGGTGCTGTGACTGATACACCACTGCTAAATAACCAGATCAATTCCCCGCAGACGCCGCCTGCGGTGAAGCTGGAGCTGAGCACCTACAAGTTTATCGCGAGCCAGCACGTGCCATTGGTACTCTACCCTTCTGGCTACACACAGGTGTTCACCGATCTCTTCCTACAAGTAGCGGAAAAGATCTTTTCGGGAGAGGAGTCGGTCTCCGCCGGTACAAAATCGTTTATGCAACAGGCAAAGGTAGACCTCGCGTCCTAAATTAGGGTAACGAGTGGCGCGGCCTCTTCCGAGACGCGCCACTCTCGCTGCTAGCCTGGCGTCGATTTGCGACTGACGCTAGGTCGGTATCGCAAGACTCAACAAAACGCACTGCGACACATCGGATCATCGCAAGAAGCCAAAAACAACTGACGCAAAGGAGAAATAGATGACAACGTTACAGGACCGCGCCGAGCGAGATGAGCACGATAGAAGCAGCTTGGCGCGACAAGACGACCTGGCCAGCCTGTACAGGCCGCTGCGGGTGGTCGACGTATGTGACGCTCTGGACGGCATAGGTTATTTCAATATTGGGCTCGTAGACCCGCAAGTTAGGCCTCTATGGTTGGGCATGAAATTCTGGGGACCTGCGGCTACGATCCGCCTGGTGCCAGCAAACCGACCGATGTGGAAGCTCGGGTCGACCGATGAAATAGTACGCGCCCATGGTGCGTGGTACGATGCTGTTGGGCGCACGGCGCTGCCTCGGGATGCCGTGGCAGGCCATGTAGTGGTCACGGACACTGGCGGGAGCAACGAGTGCGGCTATTGGGGCTCCGAAAACTCCTTGGGCCAGATGGAGCTCGGAGCGCTTGGCATAGTCACTGATGGGTACTGCAGAGACACGGCCGAGGTAGCCCGTCAGAAGACACCCATTTGTGCAAGGGTGCGCGGACGGACCATCATCCCCGGAAGGGTGATGGTGGCCGAGGTGCAGGGCACCGTGGCCTGTGGCGGCGCGCAGGTGCGTCCTGGCGACATGGTCGGCTGCGACGACGATGGCGTCGTCGTGGTACCAAGGGAGGTTGCTGAGGAAGTCGCTCAGCATGCACGAGCCATCCTTCTCGCGGACATGCGTGCCCGGCGCAAGCACTACGAGCGGCTGGGGCTCCCTCTTGACAGTACCGTTGACTTTGACGCGGTTGAGAGGTACTACGCCAATGTGTAAGAGGCGCCTGCCGCCGTGCACGTGGCCAAGCACGAGGATTGAAACAGATGGCAATTGAAGAGGCGACGCAAGCGGCCGCGGGCGTACCCGACGCAGTCCTCGAGGCTTACACTGGGCTTCGGGTCACCGACGTATGCGACGGCATGGATGCGCTAGGGATGCGCGAAACCGGACTGATGGCACACGACATCCGCCCGCTCTGGCAGGACAGCAGTGCCTTTCGACACCGGATCCATGGGCGCGCCTACACAGTACGGTTTCTCCCCACACAGCGAAAGGTGCCCCAGCAGTCTGCAGAGAAGTTTTACGAGTGGATGGCATGGTGGTACGGCGAACTGGCGAAGGGCCCACTGACCGACGAGATTCGCCCAGGCGACATTGTAGTCATCGATGGCTCCGAGCTAGGCAACGTGGGCTTTATAGGCTCCAACAACGCGTTGTCCTGGGTGGCTGCAGGAGCAGTCGGTTGTGTAACCAACGGGGGTGCGCGAGACAGCGACGAACTCGCCCTAGAAGGCGTGCCAGTCTACTGCCGGACACATGGCCGCACCATACGGCCCGGAAGGATAGAGCTGGACGCCACCCGCGTGAGCATCAACTGCGGGGGCGTAACGGTGAAACCCGGCGACGTAGTCGTCGCCGACGGGGATGGTGTTGTCGTCGTGCCTAGCAGCCATGCCGAAGCCGTGGCGGAACACGCGTGGAGGCACGCTAACAAGGACAAGGAGGCTCGTCGACGGCTGTACAATCGGCTCGGTCGCGCCCCGGATTGGACCCTAGCGTGACTAGCTGTACGAGAGCAAGCGGCCACGAGATCCTGTACTGGCCACCACCAGCTAGCCTCTCCCCCGTAGGGAGGCCCGAGCAGTTGCTGGGCAAAGGCGTCGCTCAGTACTATCGTAAGAGACATGACAGGGTGGCGTCAGGGCGTGGCCACAAGTTCCCGCGGCGACGGGTCCAGTTCGACACGCACTGGCCGACAGTCGCTATCCGCTGTGCCTTCGGCTGGAGCGTGCTCGCTAAAAGAGCAAGGATGCGGAGCATCACGATGGCTGCCAACCGCTCCGTAACTATGCGTGACGTGGCGGTATTGGCAAATGTCTCTACCGCTACCGTTTCACACGTTATAAACGGGACGCGCTTCGTCTCAGACGATATAAAAAGAAGGGTCAGCGACGCAATAGCGCAAACTGGGTATGTTTCCAATATATTGGCGCGTAGTCTTAGGGTCGGCGAAACTCACACAATTGGTCACGTTGTGACTGACATTGAGAACCCCTTCTTTGCAGAGATAGCGCGCGCCGTCCAGATGAATGCGTTGCGTCACGGGTATGTCACTATAATAGCTAACTCCGACGAGGACCCGGCCACCGAGCGTCTCTGCATTGAGACCTTAATCGAGCGCCGCATCGACGGCCTCGTAATTGCACCTTGCGGCGGCAGTGTAAATAAGTCCTGCTTCGCTAGGCTGGCTGCGGCGAAGATACCCACAGTCCTTGTAAACCGTGATATTCGCCAGGCAAAGATACCCCTTGTCACAGTCGATTATCGCCGCGGCGCTTATGATGCCACGAAGGTGCTGCTCGAAAATGGCTATAACCGCATCGGCGTAGTAGCAGGCCCTCACTCTGTTAGCAGCACGACCGAAAGGCTCTCGGGTTACGCACACGCTCTCCAAGAAAGAGGTCTCGCCCGAGATCCCTCCCTCATCTTCCATGGCAAGGGCAAAGTCGAGGACGGCTATAATGCCGGAAAACGGCTGCTCAGGCTAGCTCGGCGACCTGCCGCGCTGCTTGTCTTCAATAGCTCCATGATGACTGGCCTGCTTGCAGCGATGAACGAACTTGGGCTTACAACAAGCGACGTGCCCGCCGTCGTGTTCCAGGGAAGGGTGTTCGACGCTGTTCTGCCTGACGTGTGGTCAGTACAACAGCCAACAGAAGAGCTTGGGATCATTGCCTTCGACTTGTTGTTCACGATGATGCAGGGCAACTTGTCGAATGATGGAACTTCTCTCCGCAACGGTGGCGGCAACACACGCCCACGTGTCACTGCGATCAGGGCAAAGTTGTTTGACCCCAAGGTGCCGAGCCCCGACGGCAGGTCCAAGGACCTACTTCCGCGAGGGACGGCTTCCTGCTTGCCGCACCCAGAGAACTTACACCGAGCACCTACTGGTACCAGGGGGTGAGCCATGGCTGTTAGCCTAATGGCCTCAACGACGCGTAACTTTATCGGTGGAGAGTGGGTGCCGCCTAGCTCTGCGAGTACTATGACTAGACGCTGTCCGCTCGACCACTGTGACCTCGGCCCCTACCCGGTGTCGAACGCTGAAGACGTGCACGCTGCCGTCAATGCAGCAGCCCATGCTGCCGAACCCTGGGGCCGGTTGGCGCCCGCCGCCAGAGCGGCCGTCCTCCAGCGCATGGCTTCGGCTATCGAGGCGCATGCGAAGGAGCTAGCGGAATGCATTACCCATGAAGAGGGTAAGCGCCTAACCGAAGCCTACGGCGAGACGACCTATGCGATTGGGCTCTTGCGCTATTTCGCAGGCACTATCTTGGCGAGGGAAGGTAGTGTTGTGCCGGGCAGCGAGCAAGGGGCGATAAACTTGTACCGCCATAGGCCCCTCGGGCCAGTCGCGCTAGTCACGCCGTGGAACTTCCCCCTGTTGGTCGCCATGAGAAAAATGGCCCCCGCGCTTGCATACGGCAACAGCGTGGTCTGGAAGCCTGCTTCGGAATCTCCGGAAACAGCTCTCCTTTTCGCTCAATTGGTGTTGACGGAAGCCCAGGTGCCTGCAGGCGTGGTCAATGTCGTTATAGGCAATGGAGGCACGGTCGGAGACGCACTAGTGCAGCACCCTCTCCTGAGAGCTGTGACCTTCACTGGATCAACAGAGGTGGGGAGAAGAGTCCAACGCGCGGCGTTCGAGCGCGAGGATCCCATTCGAGTACAAGTGGAGATGGGCGGAAAGAACCCACTCATAGTTGCAGAAGATGCCGACCTCTCATTTGCCGCCGGACTTGCGTTGGACGGCGTCATAAAGGGGTCAGGACAACGGTGTACAGCTACAGGTCTCGTACTCGTACAGGCCAGCGTGCTTGACCAGTTCCTCCAGGAGGCTGGGAAGCGGGTCGAAGGGCTTCGTGTCGGCCCCGGGGTGGACCCAGCCAGTGACGTCACGCCATTGGTATCGCGCCGCCAATTGGAGACCGTTGAGAAGTTGCTGGCTAAGAGCGAAGCGGCCGGCCTGGCGCGAGTAGCCGAAGCAACTGTACCGACGACATCCGGTTGGTACTTCAGACCGGTCCTGGCGGCCAACGCGACGCCCTCAATGCCCGTGTTCACAGAAGAGATATTCGGCCCGGTCTTACCTGTGGCGACGTACGATGACGACGATCACGCCATCTATCTCGCCAACAGTCTTCGGTACGGCCTCAGCGCTTCGATCGTCACCTCGAACGTTTCTCGTGCTCTTCGCTTTGTCCAAGACATGCGAGCAGGCGTAGTAAAGGTAAACCAAGAAACCGGGAGTTCTGAGCCTAATTTCCCCTTCGGTGGCTGGAAGGCATCAGGCTATGGGCCCATGGAGCAGGGAGAGGCTGCCATGCACTTTTTCACTGAAGAGCAGACGGTCCATCTAGCCCCAGGCCCACGCCCGCAGTTCCAGGGGCGCGCGGCTCATTACGGCGCCCTACCGGCAGGAACCGGCGGCGCAACCACCACCGGAGAAGACTCGGCCGCGGGAGGAGCCAGTTGACGGGCACCCTGGACACATCAGCACTACAGGAACTTTGCTCACTTGGCTCGGCAACGGTGTACGAAGCAGCCGGACGTGGCAGGGCTTTGGCAGGCTTCCTTGCCATAGACCCCTCCCTGGCCTGCGCTGGGCCAGCTCGCCTAGTTGTAAGCCCACCGGGTGACAACCTCGCCATCCACCGAGCCATAGCTAGCGCCTCAAAGGGAGACGTCCTCGTCGTGGACGTAGGCGGGTCCACGAGCGCCGGCCACTGGGGCGAGATCACGACCGTTGCCGCTCAAGCACGGGGTATCGCGGGCCTCGTGATAAACGGCACTGTGCGGGACTCACGGGCAATCCTAGCCCGGTCTTTCCCTGTCTTCCATCGGGGTCTGTGCATCTTGGCCGCAACCAAGGTAGCTCCTCCGAAGGCGGCTCCTAGCGTCCTTGACTTCTGCGGCTGCACTATTAAGGAGGGCGACCTCGTAGTAGCCGACGTTGACGGCATAGCCATCATCGAAGCCGAGCGCGTGTTAGAGGTGCTCGAGGCGGCCCGCCGCCGGGCCGCCGACGAGGACGAGACGATGAGGCGGTTGAATGCTGGCGCGACCACGCTGGAGATATTTGGTTGGCAATGAGCCTCAAGCAGGAAGTCCCTGTCCCAGTTGACGTACTAATGGGCTTGACGGAAAGCTGTTTCAACCGCCTTGGGCTCTCCAGTGAGGACGCCTTCGCTGTTGCCGACGTGTTGATCGATGCGAACCTACGCGGCATCTCGTCCCATGGGTTCCAGCGAGTCCCCATATACGCGAAAAGAGTCCGCCAGGGCCTTGCAGGAGGGTCCGGTGAGATGTCTGTAGTGGCCTCCTTCGGCGCGTTGTGCCAAATGAATGCCGGCAATGGACTGGGCCCAGCCGTGGCTGTAAAAGCCCTAGACAAGGCGGCGTCCCTTGCGAAGGAATATGGGGTCGGCTTGGTAGCTCTCGGCGGCAGTACACACTTCGGTGCAGCCGGCTACTATGCAAGGCGCGCCGCCTCGTGTGGACTAGTTGGGTTGGTAATGTCTAACGCGCCAAAGACTATGGTCCCATATGGCGCGTCCGAACGCTTCCTGGGTACCAATCCCTTGGCCATCGCGATACCGCTAGAGCGCCATAAGCCCCTCGTACTGGACATCGCAACAAGCGTGGTCGCACGAGGCAAGATCATTCAGGCGGCCCAGCTAGGAGAACCTATCCCCCTTGGCTTAGCGGTCGACGCCGAAGGTCGGCCGACTACTGACGCCAAGGCGGCCCTTGCCGGTAGTGTCCTGCCTTTTGCTGGCCCCAAAGGAAGTGGTCTGGCCCTCGCCATCGGCATGTTGTGCGGTGTCCTGGCGGGTGCGGATTTCGACGACGAACTGGCATCTATGTACGAGGACTTTGACAAGCCGCAGAATGTCGGGCAACTCTTCCTGGTAATCGACCCATGGTCAATCCAGGACCGCGCGTTCGGGCAAGGCCGCTGGGACGCATTAATTGACAGACTTAGCGCTCTCACGCCGGTTGAAGGCCATCGCTCAATCCAATACCCTGGTCAGCCCGAGGAGGCTGTTGCCAGAGAGAGAGCGCATAGTGGCATACCCATCAGTTCAGCCGAGCTCATTGCGTTCGTTGACTGCTGCACAGAGTTCGGCTTCGAAGACCTCGCTGCCACCGCGCGTTCACTGGTTGGCGTTTAGAGCGGAGGGCCTGCGCAAGTCGTTAAGGTCCTTGGGTGAAAGGAGTTGGACATCGCGACTTTTGACAGTTACACAGCCGATCAGGCTCCTGACAACGTTGCCCCCGCGGCAACTAAACAGTTGAAGATGGCTGATACCTCCAGGGCCCGGTCGCGAGAGCCTCTGCGCCTTGCTCGGTACATGCTACCTACCGTGATCATCTACGGCGCCCAGGCCTTAGCCCAACTTCCTTCTGTCCTGGCTGAGATGAGCGTACAGTTCCCGCTCGTCGTCACGGACCGCACCCTCGCAACTAGCGCGGTCACACAACGCGTCCTGTCCGTTTTGACGTCTGGTGCGATCAAGCATCAGCTGTTTGCCGGGGTTCAACCGGACCCGACGACAGCGGTTGCAGACGAGATCGCCGCACTGCTCCGCAGCAGAGGTCACGACGCCGTAATCGGGCTAGGTGGTGGCAGCCCGATGGACGCCGCCAAGGCGGCAGCTGCAGGAGCCGCAAGCGGGCTGCCCACGAGAGAGTTGATAGGTCAGGAGAAAGTGCCCTGCGACGCCCTCCCGCTGGTCGCCATCCCGACTACAGCTGGCACGGGGAGCGAAGTGACGCGCTTCGCCGTCCTCAGCGACGCCGCTCAGGGTACCAAGGTCTCGATAGCGTCCTTGCGCATCATGCCTCGTTTCGCCTTGCTCGACCCGTCCCTCACCACTGGGCTACCGCCCCAACTGACCGCCAGCACCGGCATGGACGCCCTTGCCCACGCGGTAGAGTCCTACGGGAGCGTCTGGAACAACCCTGTGTCGGAAGGTATGGCCCTCCATGCGATAGGCCTCGTCGGCCAGCACCTGAGAACCGCAGTCCAGCACCCTAGCGACCTCCTGGCACGGGCAGGAATGCTGGCAGCTAGCTGTATCGCGGAACTGGCTGCCAACACGACCAGGCTGGGCTTGGCACACGCTCTTGCTGTGCCTCTTGGGGCAACGCACCATGTGCCTCACGGTGTCGCGGTCGCCATGTTGCTCGCACCGATGTGTGCCTACAACGAAGAGGTAGACCAACTTCGCTACCGCCGGATGAACGAAGCCATGGGCAACCCAGAGCCGTCGATGTCAAGCACTGTCAAGGCTCTCTGCACGGATCTTGGCCTGAAGGAGCGCCTAAGAGACTTCGGTGTCCAGAAAGACGACTATCGCCGTATCGCGGCCATGGCCCTAAGGAGCGACAACGTGCTTGCCAACCCTCGTCCCGCGCAGGAGGAGGAGCTCGCTTGGCTTCTGGAACAGGCACAATGACGTCACGCACGTCATGCTTTCCACGGCGAAAAACGGGCTCCCGTTGACAGTCCTCGAGACACTTATGATGCAAAGAGATATGGTGTCGACTCGCCCTAAGGCAACTAGAAAGCGCGACTGTGCTGCTGAGTGGCACCTCGCCCACTATATACCAACCGTGGCGCGACATCTCACCCGTCCTGCACCAGACATCGCCCGGTCGCGCAAAACTCCACCTATCCATTTACACAGTGCTAAACTCCGCAATTTCAACGCGCCGCTGTGGCGGTGCTGCCCACTCAGAGAACTTCACCACAGGAAGGCGTAAACGACGTACCGCACTCTGCCACTATTATTCCAGCACAAAGAGAAACCACCGAGCTACAGCATTCGCCGCTGATTCTACGAGGCCACAACCAACTATACACTTAAGAAAGGCTTGACTTTTAACATGACGCTTACCAGCCAACAGAAAAAGGAGATTCTCGAAACAGTTTCACACCTTCGGGTCACGGACATCCGAGATGGGATGGACTGGATGGGTCGCCATCACTTCGGAAGTGTATCCCCCGAGATCCGGCCGCTGTGGCGCACTAAAGCCGCCGGCTTCGCAGTGACCTGCCGGCATATCCCTACTCAGCAGCAGGTACCCACAATGTCACCCGCCGACTATACAAGGTGGGCCTACGAGTACTGGTACGGGAAGGTATTCAGCAACGACCTAGCCGACCAGATCGATGACACCACTTTTCTAGTAGTGGATACTTGCAACACTCCTACCCCCGCCGTCGGGTCGATGGACTCCATGATATGGGCTGCTCTCGGTGCGCGTGGTGTACTGACCAACGGAGGCACACGCGACTCAGACGAGACATTGGAACAGAAGGCTATCCCGATTTGGTCCCGCTGGATAGTCCAACCAATGTACCAGGGCCGCGTCGAATGGGGAGGCCACAGCATGCCCGTTGAGATCGGCGGAGCCCTTGTACGTCGTGACGACCTCGTCGTAGCGGACGGCGACGGTGCAATCATCGTCCCCCAAGAGCTAATAGATGGCGTCCTCCAATACGCAATACAGGAGTCGGAGAATGACAAAATCGCGCGCGCAGCTCTGTTCGACGTCTTAGGGATCCCACAAAATGACAGCACGAAGTCTGTCTTCAACGTTGAACCTCATCCTTATCAGCTCACTGCCGAGGAGATCCGCCGGCGTGTGAAGAGGGTCTGATTTGCCAACTGAACGAAGGTGAGCCTCAAAACACTATAGCAGTAACACACCACGACGTTGCCTTGCCGCGAGCACATTGCCTCACAGAACCTCTTCGGATTCAAGGGCGTTTTCGTCGGGCCAGGTCATCGGTAACGAGGGCAGGTGCAGGTCCTGCAAGACAGGCCTGTAAGCATTGACGCGACTGGGCTAAGTGGTCAGTACACGGGACAGAGCCAACTAAGCTGCGTGTGGGCCAAGGGCAAGTCAAGTTCGATGCCTAACGGCTTGTTGCACCGCTCAGGCAGCGCAAGCCCCGCCAGGAGCTCCATTACCACGGGAAGGTGATCTGAGCCACGGCGTAGAGGCCTAGGCTTTGTTCCGATATGGTCGCGCAACGATCGGTGTTACGCGCCATCCACGCCCGGGGCGGCCCCTCGTAGCAGGCGACGTGTGTGGCGCTGTCCCAGTGGTCGAACGTTTGCGAAGGCGCGGCGCCACACGTCCCAGGCATTCTTCGGGCCAGCCGTAGCGAGGGTCGCACGTATGTAGCGAGGAAGAGCGCTAGCGAGCGTGCAGCACGTGGTCAACGTCGAGGGTGTTCGCGCTCGTAGCTGTGACGGGTCCCCATTAACAGGTCCAGCCTCTATGCGAGAGCTGGTTGGTTGGACTTGTCGTACCAGGCCGCAGCGAGCTCGGCAAGGGCGAGCGTGCCAAGGGCACGATGGGGCCGCTCATAGTTGTAGCCGTACCGCCAGTCCTCCAGGAGGGCCCTGGCCTCGAGCAGGGAGCTGATCTGGGTACACGTCCAGGGAAGTGGTGTATGGGTCCCCCCCGCCGCAGCGGAGGGGCGAGCCCCGAAGCTGCGGCGGTCGCCGGCTGCGGGGGGGGCCGGCATCGGGGATCCACCACGAAAGACGGCCACTGCGTGATCCTTTCGAAAAGGCCAGAACCGATCGAAAGGAGAACACGACAGTGGCCGTCGTCAAGAGTATGGACCTCGTCGAGGCCGT
>Ga0209061_1002320_pt1 | contig 24869 bp, 13 predicted proteins | sample Coa_R1_10_FD_187157 | JGI IMG/M metagenome (GOLD analysis project Ga0209061, IMG submission 187157) | Surface soil microbial communities from Centralia Pennsylvania, which are recovering from an underground coalmine fire - Coalmine... | ecosystem: Environmental > Terrestrial > Soil >...
CAGACCTATGACACGCTACCGATTTGGCTTCCTTCCGAACGAGCTTATCTTCATCCGCGTGGACGCCGAATTCCCTTTCGGCCCCGATGGCGTCTTGCAGGCGCGCCCCCTGCGCCCTGCCATTGACATGTACGAGAGGGAAGATGCCCTCATCGTGAAAGTAGAGCTGCCCGGTGTCCAAGCCGAAAACATAGATATAACCCTCTCGCAAGAGACACATCAGCTGCTCGTGAGAGGGGAGCGAAAAGAGAGCACCGCCGACATCGAGGGTCGCCGCAAATGTCATCACCTCGAAATCTACTACGGCGCCTTTGAACGCCTCATCGCCTTGCCACCGGAACTTCGGTTCGATGCCGAGAATCTTTCCGCCCACTATCGCGATGGCTTTCTTATCGTGCGCTTACCGCTACTGCCCAAAGCCCGTCGCATCGAGATAGAACAGCCCTAATTTCAGCAATTATCACATTACCAAACGTGTGCCCTCTCAAAGTTTGAGAGAGCCAACGAGGAACGAAAAATGGCCATGAATAAAGAACTTGACATACCCTTCGAACTTCTTGAGCGCAATGAACCAGAAACAAACGAGGACGAGCGCTCGGAAACACCGCCCATTCCCGAAGAGCTGAACCTCCTGCCCCTGCGAGAGGTGGTCATCTTCCCTATGCTGGTAGCCCCCCTTGGTGTGGGACGCGAAAGCTCCGTGCGTCTGGTGCATGACTCGTTGCAAGGAGGCAACCGACTCATCGCCGTCACCTGCATGAAAGACCCCACCATAGAGCAGCCCACGCTCAACGACATCTATACCATCGGCACCGTCGTAGCCGTTCAGATGATGGCCCAGGTGCCCGAAGGCATTCGCCTGATCGTGCAAGGGCTGCGCCGCTTCGAACTGGTGGAGCTGGTGCAAACCACCCCCTATATGCGCGCGCGCATTCGACTCATCCCCGAGCCGGAGGTTCCCAAGGAGGATGAGCTAGAAGTAGAGGCTCTGCGCCGCTCTGTTAGCCAGCTTTTCCAACGCATCGTTCAACTCTCGCCAGACCTGCCGGACGAGATGCAGACCCTGCCTTCTCGCGTGCAAGGCCCCGGCGCCCTGGCCGACCTCATTGCGGCGCAACTGCCACGCATCAGCTTCCAAGAGCGACAAGAGATTCTGGAGATCATTCCCATCAAACAGCGTCTGCATCGGCTCATGGAGCTTCTCTCACGCGAGGTGCAGCTGCTTGAACTGAGCAATCGCCTCCAATCGGAGGTCGTTCAAGAACTGGGCAAAACGCAGCGGGAATACTACCTGCGCGAGCACCTGCGGCAAATTCAAAAAGAGCTAGGCGAGGGGGATGAACGCACCCAAGATATCGAGGAACTGCGCCAAAAGATCGAGTCGAGCGGTATGCCGGAGGAGGCGCGCAAAGAGGCCGAACGGGAGCTGAACCGCCTTAGTAGAATGAACCCGGCCGTGCCCGAATATAACGTCGCACGCACCTACCTCGAGTGGATGACCTCCATGCCATGGCAGATATCCACGGAGGATAACCTCGACATCAAACATGTGAAAGAGGTACTCGATTCCGACCACTACGGCCTCGATAAGGTGAAAGACCGCATCCTCGAATATCTTTCGGTACGTAAATTCAAAACCGAAGGGCCGGTGCGTCAACCCATCCTCTGCTTTGTGGGGCCTCCAGGTGTGGGAAAAACCTCACTAGGGCGCTCCATAGCCCACGCGCTCGGCAGAAAGTTCGTGCGCATCTCGCTCGGAGGCGTCCACGACGAAGCCGAGATTCGCGGCCATCGGCGCACCTACATAGGCGCCCTTCCCGGTCAGATCATCCAAGGCATCCGTCGCGCCGAAACCAACAACCCTGTCTTCATGCTCGACGAGATTGATAAGGTACAGGCGGACTTTCGCGGCGACCCCTCCAGTGCCCTTCTTGAAGTGCTCGACCCGGAACAGAACTGCACCTTCCGTGACCACTATCTCGATGTGCCGTTCGACCTAAGCAAAGTGCTCTTCATCGCCACGGCGAACGTGCTCGATACCATCCTCCCGCCGCTGCGTGACCGCATGGAGATCATCGAGATCGCCGGCTATACGGAAGAGGAGAAGATCGCCATCGCTCAAGCGCACCTTATCCCGAAACAGACGAAGGAGCACGGCATTCAAGGCAGAGTTCACTTCACACCGGAGAGCGTCCAACTGATCGTGCGTGGCTACACGCGTGAAGCCGGTGTGCGCAACCTTGAGCGAGAGATCGCCGCCGTATGCCGTAAAGCGACGCGCGACTTCGCCGAAGGGCGCTACAAGACGCGCAAAATTACGCCGCGCGTCGTGGAAGAGTATCTGGGAGCACCCCGCTTTGAAAACGAGGAGGCCATGGAACGGGTAGAACGGCCGGGAGTGGCCACCGGTCTCGCGTGGACCCCCATGGGTGGCGATATCCTCTTTGTGGAGGCCACGGCTATGCCCATCGCCTCGAATCGCCCATCTACCCTCATCGTCACCGGACAAGTGGGCGATGTCATGCGCGAATCGGCGCAAGCCGCCCTCTCCTATGTGCGCGCTCACGCCGCAGAGATCGGTGCTCCGCCCGACTTTTACGAAAAACACGACATCCATATCCATGTGCCTGCAGGCGCCATCCCCAAAGACGGCCCTTCTGCCGGCATCACCATGACGGTGGCGTTGGCCTCGCTCTTTAGCGGCCGCCCCACACGCCCCCTCATGGCCATGACGGGTGAAGTCACCCTCTCCGGTAAGGTGCTGCCGGTGGGAGGCATTAAAGAGAAGGTGCTGGGCGCGCGCCGCGCCGGCATTAAAACCGTGCTCTTGCCAGAACGAAACCGCAAAGACCTCTATGAAGACCTAAAACCTGAAATCCGAAAAGAGATGCAGTTCCACTTTATCAAGGATGTGAAACAGGCGCTGAACCTAGCTCTCGAGCCACCACGCAAACATGCTGCAGAACGCCTAGAGACCTCTAATTCGAGAGATAGGGACGCATCGAGCCAAAAGAGAACGCGCAAAATAGAAAAAATAGAGCCGGTCGCACCCTCTATGTCCGTCTAAACGCACATGGAGGAACCAAACTTGGGGGAAGCTTGCTTCCCCCAAGTCTTGTTTAGGACGCCACTCTATTGCGGCCGGTGCCGTTTGTAATGATTGATGAGGCCGTTTGTAGACGAATCGTGGCCGGTGACCTCCTGATCGCCCTCCAACTCCGGCAAGATCGTTTTGGCCAACTGCTTTCCTAGCTCAACCCCCCACTGATCAAACGAGTTGATGTTCCAAACGATGCCCTGAGTAAAAATCTTATGCTCGTACATGGCGATCAACGAACCGAGCGTGCGCGGGGTGATCTTTTGAACTAAGATGGAGTTTGTGGGCCGATTCCCAGGAAATACCTTATGTGGCACCAATCTCTCCAAAGCCTCCCCGCTCATGCCCGCTGCCTCTAACTCTCTTCTCACCTCCTCCTCCGTTTTCCCTCGCATCAAGGCCTCGGTCTGGGCAAAGAAATTGGAGAGAAGGATTTTATGATGTTCTCCCACAGGGTTGTGGGTTTCGATAGGCGCAATGAAGTCACAGGGGATCAACTTTGTTCCCTGATGAATCAACTGGTAAAAAGCGTGCTGGCCATTCGTGCCCGGCTCCCCCCAAATGATCGGGCCGGTAGAGTAGTCCACCACATGGCCGTCTCTATCAACGCGCTTGCCGTTGCTCTCCATGTCGCCTTGCTGAAAATAGGCTGGAAACCGGTGCATATACTGGTCGTAAGGCAGAATGGCGTGTGTCTGTGCCCCAAAAAAGTTGTTATACCAAACGCCCAACAGGCCCAACGTCACCGGAATATTCTGCTCAAACGGAGTGTTCCGAAAGTGCTCATCCATCTCAAAGGCGCCCGTAAGCAACTCCTCGAAGTTGTCCATACCGATGTAGAGAGCGATGGACAGCCCTATCGCAGACCAAAGCGAATAGCGCCCTCCAACCCAGTCCCAAAAAACAAACATGTTCTTTGGGTCAATGCCGAACTTCACGACCTCCTTCTCATTCGTCGAAAGCGCCACAAAGTGCTTGGCAATGGCCGCTTCATCGTGAGCCTGACGCAAAAACCACTCGCGAGCCGTATGCGCATTCACCAATGTCTCTTGCGTGGTGAAGGTCTTCGAGGCGATGGAGAAAAGCGTCGTCTCAGGGTGTACCCGCTTTAGCGTCTCCGCAATATGGGTGCCATCTACGTTCGACACAAAGTGAACGCGCAAATCGGGCTTGCCGTAGGGCTTCAACGCCTCGGTTACCATCACCGGGCCAAGGTCGGAACCACCAATTCCAATGTTAACGATGTCCGTAATCGCTTTTCCGGTATAGCCACGCCAACGCCCGCTGCGCACCGCCTCGGTGAACTCTCGCATGTGTGCCAAAGAGGCGTTCACTTCCGGCATCACATCCTTCCCATCCACATAGATGGGACGATTGGCGCGGTTCCTCAACGCCACGTGGAGTACGGCACGATTTTCTGTAACGTTGATCTTCTCACCGGAAAACATGCGCTCTATCCAACGATCCAGTTGCACTTCTCGCGCCAACGCATAGAGCAACCGCATGGTCTCTTCTGTTATGCGGTTCTTGGAGTAGTCCACAAGAATATCGTTGAACTGCAGATGAAACTTGTCAAAGCGGCTCGGGTCTTTTGCAAAGAGGTCACGCATATGCAGCGGCTCGACCTCACGATAATGCTCCTGAAGTGCCTTCCATATTCCAGACTCGGTTAATCGGCTCATCCTTTTCTCCTATTCCATTTCGCGCGGTTTGCAGCACCTATAGTTTACTCCTCTTCCCTCCGCCTGTCTATTCGCCGGCAGCGTACCCCTCTCAGAAAGAAGAAGATTAACGTAGGATAAGAGGTCGCATATGAAAGAGTGTCCCCATGGTTATCAGCTCCGATAGCGCTACGATAACCCCTAAACAGTCGCCAGACAACCCGCCCAGCAAACGAACAAAGTAGGCTGCCAGCAGCCGACTTAAGCACCCCACCCCCAACAGTATTCCCGCAATGGGAAAAGGGCCGTAGAGGAAACCGGTTAAAGCGGCAAATAGAGTGCCGATCAACAGCTCTCTGCCCGACACTTTTCCGATAAACAACCCTACGGTCGAGTTTGGCACCGCCGGATAAGGACTTCGGTAGAAGGTAGCAAGAACAGCCCATCGCGCGATACAGGGCGCCACGATCAAAGTATAAGGAACCCACAAAGGAGGCATGCTCGCCAACAGGGCGACTTTGAACGCCAGGAGAAAAAAGAGACCCACAACCCCAAACGTACCCAACCGACTGTCACGCATGATCTCAAGCCGCTTTTCAGGGGTATAGGCCCCGAAACTGTCGCACCAATCCGCAAAGGCATCCTCATGAAAAGCCCCTGTTAAAACGATCGCGGCCCCCATAGCGCCAAGCACCCCAACCAGTTCGGGGAAACGACACCCAAGTGCCGCTTTATAGACCACGGAACTCACCACGCCTATAAAGAGACCGACCAACGGAAAATAGCGAAGGCTAGCAGCCATATCCTCCGTGCGCATGCGCGCCCAGCGTGCGCAAGGCAACCTTGTAAGAAACATAACGGCGGTTCCGAGATAGGCCAGCTCGCTACGTAGCATCTTCCTCTTCTCGTTCGCTAACCCCGGCCTGCGCAAAGGTCGCCATCTCTCTTAAAATGCGCCCTGCGGCCTCAACGAAAAGGCTTGCTAAGGCGGCACCGCTCCCCTCGCCAAGCCGCATGCCGAGATCGAGCAGCGGCTTCGCCTCTAAAAGCTCCAAAGCATACCGATGTCCTAACTCCTCAGAGCGGTGGGCGAAAATAAGGGCACCCCTTGTTTTTGGCGCGAGCTTAACGGCCACTAAAGCCGCCACAGTCACGATGAATCCATCCACGAGCACAGGCATTTTACCTGCAGCCGCCCCTATCATACTGCCGGCAAGGGCCGCAATCTCCAACCCCCCCACGGCACAGAGCGCCTCGAACGGGGTTTTTACCCACTCCCGATGACGTGCTACCGCCTGCGCGACAACGTCGCGTTTGTGCTGGAGCTGTGCGTCCGTTAGCCCTGTCCCTCGTCCAACTACCTGTTCTGCCGCTGCATCACTCAGCAAACAGAGCAACGCCGCTGCCGCCGCCGTGTTGCCGATGCCCATCTCCCCCAAACAGAGGACGTCTACCCCCTCTTTCGCAGCCTCAAACGCCAGCTCTATTCCAATATCTAGTGCCTGCTGGGCTTCCTCCACGGTCATCGCCGGCTCATGTGCAAAATTTCGTGTTCCCCAACGCACTTTGCAGTTCTTAACCCCATCTACCGGTTCTGCAGCCACCCCCACATCTACGACAATAAGCTCAGCTCCTACCAATCGGGCCAATACGTTGATGGCTGCCCCTCCCGCTGCAAAGTTGGCCAGCATCTGCGCGGTTACCTCTCTCGGATAGGCACTGACCTTTTCCTCCGTAATACCGTGGTCGGCGGCGAAAACGAGAATGCGCTTTCTCGCCGTGTCCGGTGGAACCTTGTGTTGAATCGCGCAGAGCTGGGCAGCCAACTCCTCTAAACGCCCCAAACTCCCTATCGGCTTTGTTTTCCGATCAAGCTGCTCCTGCGCCGCCAGGCGGTGCTGCCGTGATGGCTCCGGTATCTCGGGTAGCTTTAGTTCCACTTTTCCCCATCAACCTCCTCAGTTCAGTTAAAAAGACCCTCTGCGTCTCTCACACTCCAGGCGCCTCTCTGCCAAAAGCACATCGGCAAATACAAAACCATCTCGCTGTACGATCTCGCCGACCACTACCGAAAGAGGGTGGCGAAACATAGGCCCTTTGTAGACGAACGAGTGAAACTCGCCCCGTTCCCCACAGGGGTCTACGCCCTCCGGCAGTTCCGATAGAAACGCCTCATCGAACACCCTCCCGGCAAATGTCTCCGGTAGCTGCTTGGGGTTCACACAGGTGATCACGGCTTCCAACCCCTCTCTCACCATCTGGGCCGCCAACCTATCTGTCGGCTCTCCCCATAACGGAAAGAGAGGGGTAATGCCGGTGCCCTCTAGCCGAGTTTCACGGTAAGCACGAACATCTTCTAGGAAAAGATCGCCGAAGGCCATGTGGGTAACTTCCATTTCAGGGCAGACCTCATAAACGATTCGGCGCATCGCCTCCTCATACTGTGCGTTTGTACAAGGCCAAGGGATCGGAACCCGAATGAGAGGCAAACCTGCCGCCTCCGCTTGTGCCTCAAGCAACGCCTCTCGAACCGCATGCATGGCCACACGTTGAAACGCCGTATTCACCGTTGTTAGCAGCCCTACCACCTCTATATCCGGCATCTGCTGCAGGCGATAGAGCGTCCACGCCGAATCCTTGCCGGTACTCCAGGAGACAATCACGCGCGTTTTCCTCAATCTCTTCCCTCCTGTGGTTTGATTCTCAAAGGAATGCCGCAAAACATCAGCACGACCTCATCGGCCGATGCGGCAATGATCTGGTTCGCCCTGCCGGCAACATCCTGAAAAAGACGCCCTAAAGCGGTAAGCGGATGAAGGCTTAGACCAACCTCATTGCTCACAAAAAGCACATCGGCGCCGCTTGAGCGTGCGGCCGCACACAGACGCTCCACCTCCTGTTGCAGCCGAATTTCGATCTGCTCACGAGGCTGCTCCTGCATGGAGAGCAAGAGATTGCTCAGAAATAGCGTGATGCAATCTAGGAGAATAACGTCGTACAGTCCTTTGCGCGCAAGAATAGCATCGGCAGCCCCTACCGGCGCCTCAATGGTGTCCCACTCTGCGGGCCGATCTCGCCGGTGACGCGCAATACGCGCCGCCATCTCCTCATCCGTTACCTCCGCCGTGGCAACGAAAAGCACCCTTCCTAAACGCCGTTCGGCAAGCGTCTTCGCAAGGTTTTGCGCATAGCGGCTTTTGCCGCTACGGGCGCCCCCCACCACGAAGATGAACCTACCCTCCGATGGCGGTGTAGCCATGTTTTCTCTCCTTTACAAAAAGTTCGGGATGAAGGAACCGCGCGAGCCTCTCGATTCCGTCTACTAACCTCGGTGTAGGCCGCACTAGCGTGCCTTCGGGACTATCGTCAGGGAAAAACCGCCTATAGCGTACCGCCGGTACACTCTCTTTCCACCCGGGCATCCGCACCACATAGGGCACAAGGTCTGGACTGCATACGATCACATCCGGCTGGGCCAGCACAACCTCTTCCGGGGAAAGCGTGTTTTCTGCCGATAACCTAAGCACGGCATTTCTTCCTCCGGCACATTCGATGGCATCGTCAATAAACGAGTTCGGGCCGGTTGTATAGATCGGGTTTAACTGATAGATCATCAACACCTTTGGCCGTCTTTTCGCATGCGCCACTATTCGCTCAATATGGCGGAGCCGGCTCTGCATGGTGCGTACAAGCCGGTGTGCCGCTTCCTCTTTCCCTATCGCACGCCCGATCAGCAAAATCGAGGCGTAGACCTCCGCGAGATTGTGCGGATTCACCACCAAAGTGGGAACGTGCAGCTGACGCAGCGGGCCGATCTCCAGATCGTTCAGTCCGCCGAAAGCCAAAACCAGATCGGGATGATAGGCCAAAATGGTTTCTACCGATGCGTTCATCATCGGCCCCACCTTGGGCTTTCGCTTCACGGCAGGCGGATAATCGTCGGCGGTGGTTACTGCAACGATTCGACTCTGAGCGCCCAAATCGTAAACTATCTCCGTGTTGCTTGGTGCCAACGAAACGATCCGTCGCGGGCACGCTGTAAGAACCAGCCGAAAGCCCGTCTGATCGCGAAGAACACAGGGGTAACCCAAAGAGGAGAAAAGCTTAGGCCGCACCTCGTAAGCAGAGGTGTGCCGGCCACAGCCGCCGCCAACTACGGCGAGGAAGAGTATCCCGACGACGATACGAAGCTTCACTTCCCTCTCCCACTTTCCCTATGCCCATGCGCTTAAGGAGAGGGTATCGCCTCGGCCGTTGAACGGCTTCGGTGGAGAACAGAATAGCTCGACGGAGCAAGACAAGCTGAAAAAGTTCTCAAACCCATCACACCCTTTAACGCGAAGGGCCCCGGTGATGCAGCGTAGGTGGGCATTCGGACTTATCCTCTGACAGAGGACACACCGCAGCGCGACTGTGCCGGATTCTCACCGGACTTCCCCCAGCATAGACCGGCCACGAACCGGTGCCTACGCCGTACACCCCATTATGCCCTTCAAGAGGGTCTCCTGTCAACAGGTCAGCTTATTAGGATCAAGTCTTCTTGCTGCAGAGTGCTCGGCACCATAGAAGCCCATGTCTTAAACAAAAGGGTATAACTAAAACGAAAATTTCGTTGAACAGGCGTCTAACATGATTATTCTCGGTATCGATCCCGGCACCGCCATTACCGGCTACGGCCTTCTCGAAGCAAAAGACCATAAAATAACGCATCTGGCCCACGGGGTTCTCCTGACCGAGAAAAACCTCCCTGCCCCAAAACGCATGCTCTCGCTCTACACCCAGCTTACCGAGCTGCTCGACCGCTGGCATCCCGATGTGCTGGTTACCGAAAAGCTCTTCTTTGCTAACAACGTGAACACCGCTCTCGCCGTTGGTGGCTCTATCGGCGTTGTGCTTCTTGCCGCAGCACAACGCGCGATTCCCTGGGTGGAGTACCGTCCGGTCGAGGTAAAGATGGCGGTTGTGGGCTATGGACGCGCCGAAAAGAAGCAGGTTCAATACATGATCACCAAACTGCTCGCCCTTCCCAGCTCTCCCACGCCTGACGACGCCGCCGATGCCTTGGCCATCGCGCTCTGCCACGCCCACTCGGCGCCTTTACTAAAGGCTCAAATTCCATAAGGCGTCGGGGCGGGTTTGAAACCCGCCCACCAATATGGTTTATCCGAAATCGTTCGCGGTAATGCCCTGCGGTGCATACCTGGCCTGCCGGGTATGTACCGCAACGATTACGAATACGCCGTCCGCGATGAGAATGCGTTAAACCATCCATACATCGTCCGACCCCCCCTTAAGAATATTAGGGCCAAAAGAGGTCTGAGAAAAAGGCTCGGATTATTTGGTATAAAAGAAAAGTCAACATATATCGTCGTCTTACATCGCCAACAACAACGGGCTTAAGGGTGCTATAAGGCAACTATCCGGCCAACTACTCCGGCAAAACAATTGAGTGAGGTAGCCATTGGCAAAACAAAAGAACCACACAACCAATTCGAACGCGACCTCCGCCACTATCGGCTACGAGGCGCAACTTTGGAAAATGGCCGACGCTCTGCGCGGCTCGATGGACGCCGCCGAGTACAAGCACGTCGTCCTGGGGCTTATCTTCCTCAAGTACATCTCCGACGCATTCGAGGAACATCATCGGAAACTCGAAGCCGAACGTGCCGAGGGCGCCGACCCCGAAGACCCTGACGAGTACCGAGGCCGACTTCGTGCTGGCCAACGGCTCCATGTCGTCTAACCAGGCCGGCGAGGTGCTGTTCATTCGTTTCGACAATGTAGATTGCAGGCAACAAGTGCATTCAGGCGGAACCTACTGGAAAGGTGAGTGACCTAACACAATGAAGCTTGAAGATATCCAACCGCATGCCTCCGTGCGGGGCATTGTTCCTGATGCTACGGTCACCGTAGTGTCTGTCCAGTGGTTTGGCTCCGACGTTCTCGAACTCACTTACAAGGACCACGATGGCCGGGTCGGGCAGTTGCTCCTCTACCGCAGCGACGAGCCGCGGCTGGAGGTCATCGCCGTCGGCCGCCCTTGGAGCTTCGACGGCGACGGAGCCCTGTTCCGGCTGGTCTCAGAAGCCCACCGCATCCGCCTTGCCTACCTCTTCGACCCGCTTCTGGCCGTGCACACCTCCCGCGTCGAACCATTGCCCCACCAGATCACGGCCGTCTACGAAGCCATGCTCCCCCGCCAGCCGCTGCGCTTCCTGCTGGCCGACGACCCCGGTGCGGGCAAGACCATCATGGCCGGGCTGCTCGTCAAAGAGTTCCTCGTGCGCGGGGATGTGCAGCGTTGCCTCATCGTCTGCCCCGGCAACCTGGTGGAGCAGTGGCAGGACGAGCTGTATCAGCGCTTCCAGCTCCCCTTCGAGATCCTGACCAACGACAAGCTGGAGGCAGCACGGACCGGCAACTGGTTCCTGGAGAACGACCTCGTGATCGTGCGACTCGACAAGGCCGCCCGCGACGAGTCCGTCCAAGCGAAATTGGCCGCTCCCGAGTGTCGGTGGGACATGGTGATCGTGGACGAGGCCCACAAGATGTCCGCCACCTTCTTCAGGGGCGAGATCAAGTACACCAAGCGCTACAAGCTGGGCCAGCTCCTTTCCGGCCTCACCCGGCATTTCCTGCTCCTGACGGCCACGCCGCACAATGGCAAGGAGGAGGATTTCCAGCTCTTTCTGGCGCTCTTGGATGGTGACCGCTTCGAGGGCCGCTTCCGCGACGGCGTCCACCAGGTGGACGTCTCGGACCTCATGCGCCGAATGGTGAAAGAGCATCTCGTCCGGTTCGACGGTCAGCCGCTCTTCCCCGAGCGCTTCGCCCACACCGTTCCCTACCGCCTGTCGGATCTGGAGGCGCGCCTGTACAAGGAAGTTACGGAGTACGTGCAGGCGGAGTTCAACCGCGCCGACGCGCTGGACGATGATAAGCGCAAAGGCACCGTCGGGTTCGCCCTCACGATTCTGCAACGCCGCCTGGCCTCGAGCCCGGAAGCCATCTACCAATCTTTGCGCCGGCGGCGCGAGCGGCTCGAAAGCCGCCTGCGGGAGGTGGAGCTGCTGCAGAGAGGCGGGGCGGTAGCCATGCCCGCGGCGCTCGGCCCCACGGTGGAGCCCGAGGAATTGGAAGAGCTGGAGGAAGCGCCCGAAGCCGAGGTCGCCCAGAAGGAGGAAGAGATCCTCGACCAGGCCACCGCAGCCCGCACCATCGAGGAGCTGCGAGCGGAGATCGCCACCCTCAATCGGCTGGAAGCCCTCGCCCAGCAGGTCCGCAACAGCGGCGAGGACCGCAAGTGGCGGGAGCTAGCGAACCTACTCACGGAGCTTTTCACGCCCGCCGCCATACAGGGCCGGGTCGCCGAGCCCTCGGCGACCTACGGGGAAGCGCCGCCCCAACCGACGGCCTCGCCACATCAGAAGCTCGTCATCTTCACCGAGCACCGGGGCACCCTGAACTATCTGGTGGAGCGGATTTCCACGCTGCTGGGCCGCCAGCAGGCAGTGGTGTTCATCCATGGCAACATGGTGCGCGAGGAGCGGCGAAAAGCCCAGGAAGCCTTCCTCCACAATCCCGAGGTACGCGTGCTTGTGGCCACAGATGCCGCTGGCGAAGGCATCAACCTACAGCGCGCACACCTCATGATCAACTACGACCTGCCCTGGAACCCCAATCGCATTGAGCAGCGCTTTGGCCGCATCCACCGTATTGGCCAAACCGAACCCTGCCACTTGTGGAACCTAGTAGCCATCGAGACCCGCGAGGGCGACGTCTATCATACCCTGCTCAAGAAGCTCGAAGAGGCCCGCACCGCCCTCGGCGGCAAGGTCTTCGACGTGCTTGGCAAGCTGCAGTTCGAGGGCCGGCCCCTCCGCGACCTGCTCGTCGAGGCCATCCGCTACGGCGAAAAGCCTGAGGTCCAGGCAAGGCTGAATCAGGCCATCGACCAGACCCTGGACGTTACGCACCTGCAGAATCTGGTGGCGGAGCGGGCCCTGGCCCAGGAGATCATCCACGCCGATCGGCTGCGGCGCATCCGCGAGGATATGGAACGTGCCGCAGCCCGCCGCCTCCAGCCGCACTACATCGAATCGTTCTTCCTCGAGGCGTTTCAGCGCCTCAGCGGGAAGGTGTACCCGCGCGAACACCGGCGCTACGAGGTGACTCATGTGCCCGCTGACATCCGCCAACGTGACCGGCTGATCGGCACCTGCGAACCTGTCCTGCAGCGCTACGAGCGCATCACCTTCGAAAAAGAGCTTGTCACCCTTCCGGGCAAACCGCTCGCAGCCTTCGTTTGCCCCGGGCATCCCCTGCTCGATGCCGTCATCGACCTGGTCCTCGAACGTTACCGCGAGCTGCTTCGGCACGGTGCAATCCTCGTGGACGAGACCGACCCCGGCACCGCCCCACGCACGATTTTCACGCTCGAACACTCGATACAGGACGCGACTCAGACACCGCGTGGCGATCGGCGTATCGTCTCCCGCCGCATGCTCTACGTGGAGCTGGACGCCCAGGGCCAGGCCCGCAACGCCGCCTATGCGCCCTACCTGGACTTCCGGCCCCTGCGAGAAGGCGAGCCTTCGCCGGAAGAGATCCTCGCCCGGCCTGAGTGCGCCTGGATCGCACAGGGCCTCGAGGCCCAGGCCCTCGCGTATGCGGTAACCCAGGTGGTGCCCGAACACCTGGAAGAAGTCCGCCGCCGGCGGCTGGAGCTCATCGAGAAAACCCGCGCCGCCGTCATGGACCGCCTGACTAAGGAGATCGCCTACTGGGATCACCGGGCCGAAGAACTCCGCCTCCAGGAGCAAGCGGGCAAGCCCAACGCACAATTGAACTCGCAAGAGGCGCGGCGCCGAGCCGATGAACTCGCCGCCCGGCTCGAGAAGCGGATGGAGCAGCTCGAACTGGAGGCGCAGATCTCACCCCTGCCTCCGGTGGTGATGGGCGGCTTCGTGGTGGTGCCGGCCGGACTGCTGGCCAGGATGCGGGGCCAGGTCCTGGCGGCAGCGACTCCCGCCGCTGACACCCAAGCCATCGCCGCCCGCGCCCGTGCCATCGTCATGGAGGCCGAGCGCCGCCTGGGATTCCATCCCGTGGACCGGGAGTTCGACCATCTAGGCTACGACATCGAGAGCCGCGACCCCCACACCGGACGCCTGCGGTTCATCGAAGTGAAGGGCCGCGTGGCAGGAGCAGACACCATCACGGTGACCCGGAATGAGATCCTGACATCCTTGAACAAGCCAGAAGACTATATACTGGCCATCGTCGAGTTTCTCGACGCCGGAGAGCATCGTGTATACTATATCCGCCGTCCCTTCCGTCGCGAGCCGGATTTTGGGGTGACCAGCGTGAACTACGCGCTATCCGAGTTGCTGGCCAGAGCGGAGGAGCCAGGATGAAGGACACCTTTGCGTTGGGCTGTCACAGCCAAATATAAGCTCTAGACGTCGGAGGCAGGTTCATGAAGCTAGTTCAATTTCGAGTCCAGAACTACAAGAAAATCCAGGATAGCGGCTGGGTTACCGTAGGAGATCTCACTGTTTTCGTTGGAAAGAACGAGTCGGGCAAGTCAGCTCTTTTCCGCGGGCTATCTAAGCTTAACCCCTCCGATGGCGAGAGGTATAACGGGCTGAAGGAATTTCCCCGGAGGCGCTACACAGACGAATTCCGTAGTCAGGACTGGCCCGTCGCCACCGGGGTATTCGCCCTGCACGACTCGGAGCGACGAGCATTAGCTGAGCTATGCCCTCAGCTTGCTGATGCTCAGCGCGTGATCTGTACGCGCCACTATAGCTGGGAACTCCCGATTGAGTTCGAGCCCCATCCCGAAGTCCGACCAGTAAGCCGCCAAGAATTCACAAAGGTGTTGCGCAGCATACAGCGCGATATCCAGGAATTGAGTGCGCCGGAGGGGAAAGGCGATGCGCTAGGCACAATCAAACAGCACCTCCATCAGTCGCTAGAGCAGCTACGCAGTCCGCAAGCGGCCGGTCCTCCCGATGAACCCGTACCCAAGCACGAATTGGAAAAGGCCGATGACATCATCGCTCAACAGTCGAACGAAGACTGGCAAAAAGAACTCCTCGACCCGTTGCGGGGCCGTATCAAGGAGCTTATCGAACGGACGGAAATGCTGGAGGCACTCGCCAGGGCCAAGCAGTGGGTAGAGGAGAATCTCCCAAAGTTCGTATACTTCGACCGGTACGACGTCATCGACAGCGCCATCCACCTGCCAACCTTCGCACAGCAGCTCAACCAAACGCCTCCTCCACCGAAGGTCCGCACGACCCGTTGCCTCTTCGAACACGTTGCTCTCGACGTACAGCGGCTTGCCTCGCTGGGCCTGCATCAACACGGACAGGAACCCAACGAAGAGATCCGTCGTCTTGTGGATGAGCGGGCGATCCATTTTTCTTCGGCATCCAACGCGATGACACAAAAGTTTCAAGACTGGTGGGAGCAGAGACGACACAAGTTTCGCTATCAGGCGGACGGCGACTACTTCAGGATCTGGGTCTCCGATGACCTCGATCCGAGCGAGATCGAGCTTGACCAGAGAAGTCAAGGCATGCAGTATTTCTTCTCTTTCTACGTCGTATTTCTGGTCGAGACCAAAGGCGCCCACGCCAACAGCATCTTGCTTCTCGACGAGCCAGGTCTGCACATGCACGGAACAGCTCAGGCGAAGGTCGTAAAGTTTCTGGAGCGGCTGGCCTCCGAAAACCAGACACTCTATACGACTCATTCCCCGTTCATGATTGATGGTGATCACCTCGAACGTGTCCGGGTGGTGTACGAGGACGAGGAAGGAACAACGCGTGTCTCCGAAAACGTGTGGCCGCGGGACAGGGACTCGTTGTTCCCACTGCAGGCAGCACTGGGATACAGCCTTGTCCAGACGCTGTTCCTGGCCAAGCGGCAGCTGGTCGTGGAGGGGCTCACCGACTTCTGGCTGCTGAAGGCACTGGATCAGGCGCTGAAGGCTTGTGGACGCCAAGGTCTGCGAGAGGATGTGGTGGTCGTTCCTTCCGGCGGGCTCTCCAAGCTGTTCCCGCTCGCGAGCATGCTTATTGGCCACGATATTGAGGTCGTGGCGTTACTGGATGGCGACGAGCCCGGTCGCCGTGAAGGGAAGAAACTGGTCGAAAAACTGCTGGGTGGCGACAATGGGCGGTGCGTGTTCATTGGGGACTTCACGCCGAATCCGGCTGGAGAGCTTGAGGACATTTTTCCAGAAGAGTATTACCTGTCCGCGGTAGGAGAAGCGTACGGCCAGACAGGCCTCAGTTTCGGGCCGGACGAAGGTTCTGTTATGCGTGTGGCTGAGAAGGTCGAGGCTCTCTTCGGGAGGCTGGCTCTTGGCGAGTTTGAAAAGTGGAGGGCTGCGCAGGTGCTGCGAGACCGTATCATGAACGACCCAAACAACATATCGACAGAGGTACTGGACAGAGCCGGGGCCATTTTTTGCAAGGTCAACGAAGCATTCGGAAGGCAAGGCGGACTATGACTACGGTATACAAGAAACTCATCGAAGTCGCCCTGCCCCTGCCCGAGATCAACGACGCCTCGGCGTACGACAAGATGCCGGGGATCGGGGCGCATCCGAAGGGGATCCACCACTGGTGGGCGCGCCTACCGCTGCCTGTGAGCCGGGCGGTACTCTTCGCTTCGGTGGTGGACGACCCATCGAGCCACCCGGAGAAGTTTCCCACCGAGGAAGCGCAGGAGCGGGAACGAGAGCGGCTGTTCAGCATGATTCGGCAGTTGATGCTGCCGCAGCTCCACAAGCACCCGGAGGTCTACGCCGCGGCGCGTGCGGAGATGCTGAAGTACTGCGATGGGCAACTCCCGCTAGTGCTCGACCCCTTTGCGGGCGGGGGCTCGATCCCGCTGGAGGCGGCGCGGATGGGGATGGAGGCGTATGCCGGGGACCTGAACCCGGTGGCGGTGCTTCTCAACAAGTGCTACCTGGAGCTGGTGCCACGCTGGACGGACTGGCCGCCGGTCAATCCGGAGGCTACCTTCCTGGGAGCGCGGGCGTCCCGCCCGCACCCGACCCCCACGCACAAGGGTTGGCATTCCCGGGGATACATCCCGCACTTGGATGAGCCGGACCACGTCCAATTCATCACCTTCCGGCTCCACGACAGCGTACCGGCAGAGGTAATCATCCGCTGGCGCGATGAGTTGCGAGTTGCCGATGGCGTGACTGCCGATGATCCGCGCATGGTCGAGCTCCGCAAACGCATCGAAGCGTACGAGGATGCAGGGAAAGGAATGTGCTACCTGCGTGATGAAAGGATTGCGAAGGTGGTACAAGAGGCATTGCTCCACTTCGATGGTGAGCGGTACCGGTTACTGGAGTGGTGCATTATGCCGAACCACGTGCACGCGCTCATCGAGACCGTACCGGGGTATCCGCTCGGCAGTATCGTACAATCGTGGAAGTCTTTCACCGCGAAGGAGGCCAATCGCATCCTGGGCAGAACCGGCGACTTCTGGATGCCGGACTACTTCGATCGGTTCATCCGAGACGAAATGCACCTTGCCGCAGTGCGGGAATACATCCGAAAGAACCCCGTGAAAGCCGGACTGGCCAAAAGGGCTGAGGATTGGCCATGGAGTTCCGCTACGCAGCCTGCGGATACGAAGGATGATGCGGGCCAGAGGCCCGCGCTCCCAGGATCGCTTGTAGGCTGGCGCGGCTCCGCAGGCCTGGCCGCCGATGTGCGTTACTACGGCCGGGTGGTACTGGAGCGGGCACGGAAGAGAATCGGCCACCTCTACCCACCGGTGAAGGTCACCGAAGAGATGGCGGCCGAGCACCCGCACCTCAATTCCTACGTGGGCAGGGAGCTGCCGGTCATCGCCTGGCTCTGGGCGCGGACGGTGCCAAGCCCCGACCCCGCCGCGCGCGGAGCGCACGTGCCGCTCATGAGCACCTTCTGGCTGTCGAGCAAGAAGGGGAGCGAGGCGTGGCTCGAGCCGGTGGTGGAATGGCCCGGGAGCGCGGGCGTCCCTGGGAACGCGGGCGTCCCGCCCGCAGAAGAAGGATGCGAAGCATGCGAGCAAGATGCTCGCGGTCCCAGGTGGCGCTTCCTGGTGCGCACCGGCCCGCCCAAAGACCGCGAGGCGGTGAAGGCGGGGACGAAGACCGGACGCGCGCAGTTCCGCTGCCTGCTGACCGGCGACCCGATCACCGACGACTACATCAAGGCGCAGGGCAAGGCCGGCCGCATGGACGCGCGCCTGGTGGCCATCGTGGCCGATACGGGTCGCGGGCGCATTTACTTGCCCGCCACCGAAGAACACGCGGCCATCGCCCGGCAGGCGAAGCCGGCGTGGAGGCCGGAAGAGCCACTTGCGTATGATCCGATTGCGATCAAGACGCCCTTGTGGGGTCTCACTACCTTGGCAGATCACTTCACCCCCCGGCAGCTCACGGCGATGGTGACGCTGTCGGAACTGATTCGTGAGGTGCGGGCGGACGTGCGGCGGGACGCTGGGAGCGCGGGCGTCCCGCCCGCAGAAGCCGACGCCTACGCCGCCACGGTGGCCACCTTCCTCGCCCTGGCCCTGGACCGGTGCGCGGATTTCAACAACTCGCTGTGCAGATGGACTCTTGGCAACCAGAAGATTATGAGCCTTTTCAGCCGGCAGGCCATCCCGATGGTCTGGGACTTCGGCGAAGCCAACCTGCTTGGCGACTCGGTCGGGGCGTGGATCACGTGTACCGATTACGTGGCCGAGTGCATTGGGACGGTATCACCTCAGCAGCAGGGCCACGCCCGCCCCATCGACGCCGCTGGGAGCGCGCCCGTACCCGGGAACGCGGGCGTCTCGCCCGCCGAAGAAGAATGCGACCAAGATGGTCGCGCTCCCAGGTTCCTCGTCTCCACCGACCCGCCCTACTACGACAACATCGGCTACGCGGCCCTCTCGGACTTCTTCTACGTGTGGCTGCGGCGCACCATCGGCGACCTCTACCCCGACCTCTTCGCCACCATCCTCGTGCCCAAGGCGCCGGAGCTCGTGGCCGCCCCCGAGCGCTTCGACGGCGACCGGCGGCAGGCCAAGGAGCACTTCGAGCAGGGCTTCCGGCGTGCCTTCGCGGCCTTGCGGGAGAAGATGGACCCGCGCTTTCCCCTCACCGTCTACTACGCCTTCAAGCAGGACGACGAGGAGGCTGGGAACGCGGGCGTCCCGCCCGCAGAAGATAGCGACCAAGATGGTCGCGCTCCCAGGATTGATCGCACGACCGGCTGGGAGACGATGCTCACGGCCCTCATCGAGACCGGCTTCCAGATCACCGCTACCTGGCCGGTGCGCTCGGCCCAGAAGTGGCGGCAGAACGCGATGGGCTCGAACGCCCTGGCCTCCTACATCGTGCTGGCCTGCCGGCCCCGGCCCGAGGACGCCCCCCAGACCGACCGTCGCTCCTTCGTGGCCGAGCTGAAGCGGGAGCTGCCGGTGGCGCTCCGACGCCTGCAACAGGGGAACATCGCCCCGGTGGACTTCGCCCAGGCGGCCATCGGCCCCGGCATGGCCATCTACTCCAAATACAGCCGGATCCTCGAGGCGAGCGGCCGGCCCATGAGCGTGCGCGCGGCGCTGGCCCTCATCAACCAGACGCTGACCGAGCTCCTCTCCGAGCAGGAGGATGAGTTCGACGCCGACACCCGCTGGGCCATCGCCTGGTACGAGCAGCACGGCTTCGAGGAAGGAGAGTTCGGGGATGCGGAGCTGCTTTCCAAGGCTAAGGTGACCACGGTGGCGGGCCTGGTGGAGGGCGGGATCGTGGTCTCCCGCGGCGGCGAGGTGCGCTTGCTGCGGCCCGAGGAGTTGCCCGACGACTGGGACCCGTCCCGTGACCGCCGCCTCTCGGTGTGGGAAGCAACGCATCATCTGGTCAAGGTTCACTGGTGCCGGCAAAAAGGAGACCAGGCCACCGCGGACCTTCTGCGCCGGCTTGGCTCCCATGCCGATCTCGCACGCGATCTGGCGTACCGGCTTTTTTCGATCGCCGAAAAGAAAGGGCGGTCAGCCGATGCGCAGGCCTACAACGCCCTGGTTGTGGGGTGGAGCGAACTTGCGAAGCTGGCGCAAGAAAATGCAACGCAACAAACCGAACTCTTCCAGATGGAGAGCTGAGATATGGCCATGAGCAATCGCGATCGAGTGGGAAAGGCTCTCGAACTTCTGCGCGAGGGGCTGGCACCGTACGTTGAACGGGAGCTGCAGAGTTTCTTCGGCCCGAAAGTCGAAGCGGAGGCGGCGCACCTTCTCGGTGATGACCGCTACAACGCAGGCAAGCCGCTCAACCAATTCGATGTGGCAGCGCTGCTCAAATTGATGTGGGAGAGTTGGAACGAGGTCTTTCGCAAAACGCTGGGGTTTGCCGAACGTTCGCTGGTGAGCGAGCTGCGGGAGTGGCGCAACCGTTGGGCGCATCAGGAAACGTTCTCGAGCGACGACACCGACCGTGCGCTCGACTCGATTGAACGGCTGCTAGCCGCCCTCTCGGCGCCACAGTCGGAAGAGGTGCGCCGGCTCAAGCAGGAACTCCGTCGGCAGATGTACGACGAGCAGGTGCGCAGCGAGAAGCGGCGTTTGGGCGGCTCGCTGATCGAAAGCGGTGCCAACGGTGCCCTCAAGCCCTGGCGCGAGGTGGCCGTTCCACATCCCGACGTGACCAGCGGCCGCTACCAGCAGGCGGAATTCGCCGCCGACTTGTGGCAGGTATATCTGGGCGAAGGCAGCGATGAATACCGCGACCCGGTGGAGTTCTTCCGGCGCACATACCTCACCGAGAGCCTGCGGCAGCTCCTTGCCAATGCCATCCTGCGGCTAACCGGTCAGGGGGGCGACCCCGTGGTTCAACTGCAGACCAACTTCGGCGGCGGCAAAACGCACTCCATGCTGGCCCTCTTTCATCTAGCTTCGGGGAGGCCGCTGGCCGATCTGCCGGGCATAGAAAAGGCGCTGGAGGAAGCGGCGCGACGCCTGGGGGTTTCGGGGAACGCGGGCGTCGCGCCCGCAAAAGAAGAAGGCGCGCAAGATGCGCGCGTTCCCAGGGCACTTTCCGTCAAGCGGGTGGTGTTGGTGGGAAACCGTCTCTCGCCGGGCAATCCTTTGCGCAAGCCCGACGGCACCGAGGTGCGCACGCTGTGGGGCGAGCTGGCCTGGCAACTGGGTGGGCGCGAGGCGTACGAGCGCATTCGCGCCGACGACGAGCGCGCCACCAACCCCGGAGATCGCTTGCGCGAACTCTTTCGCGACTACGGACCGTGCCTCGTCCTCATCGACGAATGGGTCGCCTACGCCCGCCAGCTCCACGACGCCGCCGATTTGCCGGGCGGTTCGTTCGAGACGCAGTTTTCCTTTGCGCAGGCGCTCACCGAATCGGCGCGGTCAATCAGTCATTGCCTGGTCGTAGTCAGCTTGCCCGCATCGGAAGGTCCCGGCGCAGCCCATGCCGAGGACGTTGAAGTGGGCGGCCTGCGAGGACGGGAAGCCCTCCATCGCCTGCAAAACGTGATTGGTCGTGTGGAGTCGTCGTGGCGTCCCGCCTCGGCCGAGGAATCCTTCGAGATCGTGCGGCGGCGCCTGTTTCAACCCTTCACCGATAACGAGCAATACAAAGCCCGCGATGTGGTGGCGCGTGCCTTTGCCGAACTCTACCGTACGCAGGCCGCGGAATTCCCGCCCGAATGCGCCGAGCGTGCCTACGAAGAGCGCCTCAAGGCCGCTTACCCGATCCACCCCGAGGTATTCGAGCGGCTCTATACCGACTGGTCCACGCTGCTGAAGTTTCAGCGCACGCGGGGGGTGCTGCGGCTCATGGCGGCGGCGATCCACAGCCTCTGGGAAAAAGGCGACCGCAGCCCGCTCATCCTGCCGGCAACGCTGCCGATAGACGATCCACGCGTGCAGTTCGAGCTGACGCGCTACTTGCCGGACAACTGGGCGCCGATTCTCGAGAAGGATGTGGATGGGCCGGACGCGCTGCCCGTGCGGCTTGATCGCGACCACCCGAATCTGGGCAAGTACTCGGCGTGCCGTCGTGTGGCGCGCACGATCTTTCTTGGTTCGGCACCAGTGATGACTGCCCCGCACAAGGGCCTCGAGGATCGCCGCATCAAGCTAGGCTGCGCCTTCCCCGGCGAGCCGGTGGCGGTCTTCGGTGACGCCCTCCGCCGGCTGGCCAGCGAAGCCACTTATCTCTACCACGACGGTACGCGCTACTGGTACGCCACGCAGCCGACGGTCACCAAGCTGGCCGAGGATCGTGCCGAGCAGCTCAAGCGCGACCCTGATCGGGTGCACAAAGCCATCGAGGTGCGGGTGCGACAGGCCCTGCGCGAACACGGCGATTTTTACGGGGTGCATCCCTTCCCACATTCCGGAGCTGATGTGCCCGATCAACTCGAAACGCGCCTGGTGGCGCTAGGCCCGGATGCGCCCCACGCCCGAGACAATCCGAACAGCGCCGCTTTCCGCCGGGCCAGGGAAATTCTGGAAACGCGGGGCTCAGCGCCGCGGCTCTATCGCAACGCGCTCGTCCTCCTGGCTCCGGACGAGACTCGGCTTTCAGATCTGGAGGAGGCGGTGCGGCGCTACCTGGCATGGGAGTCCATCCTGAACGACCGTGAGGCGCTGAACCTCGACCCCCAGCAGGTACGCCAGGCGGAGGCGCAAAAGCAATCAGACGACAAGATGGTGGATGCACGCTTGCCGGAAACCTATTGCTGGCTGCTGGTGCCGGTGCAGCAGGACACGCAGGGACGGCCGGCCCCGACCGCGGAGGTCACCTTCCATGCCGTACGTCTACAAGGGACGGAGCCTTTGGCCGTTCGGGCCAGCAAACGCCTGCGCAACGAAGAATTGCTCATTGCAAACCTTGCCGGCACGCGCCTGCGCATGGAACTCGACCGAGTCCCCCTCTGGCGGGGCGATCATGTCGAGGTGCACCAGCTGGTGGAGGACTTCGCCCGCTATGTGTACCTGCCGCGCCTGAAAGAGCCGGCGGTGCTCGTGCGCGCTGTGTGCGACGGGGTGGAACTGCTCACCTGGGAGCAAGAAACCTTTGCCTATGCCGACAGCTACGACCCCTCCACGGGGCGCTACCGAGGTTTGCGCTGCGGGCAGAACCTCTCGCTTTCGGACACGAACCTGCAAGGGGTCCTCGTCAAGCCCGAGGCCGCCAGGCGACAGATCGAGCAAGAGCAACAAATCGCTCTACCAAACACACGAACAGAATCCGCCCATGCGCCTGTGCAGGCCATGCTAACCGGGGGAGGCACAAACACGGGCGCGCCTGCGGGAGCACCCGACACCACCGCCGCCCTGCCAAAGCGGTTTCATGGCAGCGTGGAACTCAATCCACTTCGTGTGGGCGCAGACGCAGGACGCATCGCCGAAGAAGTCCTGGCGCATCTGTCGTCACTTCCGGGTGCCCAGGCCTTGGTGACGCTGGAGATCCAGGTCACAGTCCCAGAAGGCGTTTCCGAGCAGGTCGTGCGCGTGGTGACCGAAAACTGCCGGACGCTGAAGTTCACCAGCCACGGATTTGAGGAGGAGTAAGGATGCCTGCCCATGATGGAAACACGGTAGGCGTCGGCAGCTTTCCCGTGAGGTATTATATACCGAGATAGATTAGAGGCCCATTCTAAGCTACCTCAGTCGCATCACATCACGCGCCTTCGCATCGCCGAGGGACGAAGACACGTAGAAAACAGCCGGAGGTGAACTATGCGCCTTCCTACCGGCCAAGTTACATTCCTCCTCACCGACATCGAGAGAAGTACCCACCTATGGGAATCTCACCCTGAGGAGATGATGCTTGTACTTGAGCAGTACGACCGGATTGCCAACCGTTCCGTCCAACAGTATGATGGGGCCATCATCAAAAGCCGAGGAGAAGGCGATAGCCTCTTCGCCGTCTTTGCCGCCCCGCTCAAAGCCGTCTTTGCTGCCGCTCAACTGCAAATGTCCCTCCTTCAAGCAGAGTGGCCTGCGGGTCTGACCGTCAAAGTACGCATAGCCCTCCATACCGGCATGGCCACACTGCGCGAGGGAGATTACTTCGGTCCCACCGTGAACCGGTGCGCACGCCTGCGCGCCATTGCGCAGGGAGGGCAGATTCTTATCTCCTCCACTACCGCCCACGCAGTCGAAGCCAACCTCCCCGAAGGCTTCTCTTTGGCGTATCTGGGAACCCTCGCTCTGCGCGATATGTCTACTCCCGAGTCGATCTACCAACTTGTAGCCCCCGGTCTGCCCAACCAGTTTCCTCTCCTTGCGCCCCCACCCCCCTCCGAGGCCATCAAAGGATACCTCCCAACCCTTCTTACCAGCTTCATCGGCCGGGAGAAAGAGCTAACGCAGCTTGAACACCTCTTAAACCGAACCCGCCTGTTGACCCTTTGCGGATCAGGTGGATGCGGAAAAACGCGCCTTGCCATCGAATTCGCCGAGCGCCTGCGGGCCGAATTTCCCGATGGCGTCTGGTTTGTTGAACTGACCTCGATCACCGATCCTAACTTCATTCCCCATGCGGTGGCAAACGCGCTCGGGGTTTCAACCCTGCCGTCCTCGTCGTCCGCCCTCGAGGCCGTTCAGGAACACCTTAAAAGCCGACGCGTGCTCTTATTACTCGATAATTGCGAACATCTTATTGATGCCGCAGCGCAATTTGCGCATACCCTGCTCCATACCTGCCCTCATCTCAAGATCGTGGCCACCAGCCGTGAATCGCTAAATATCACCGGCGAGATCACCTTCCGCGTTCCCTCTCTCTCGCTGCCGGCGACCGCCGACCGCATTTCCCCAGAACTGCTGCTTGAATCGGAGGCCGTAAAGCTCTTCGTGGAACGCGCCCAAGCGGTGACCCACGATCTTTTCCTTTCGCCTGAGAACCTTAACTACATCGCCTCTATCTGCCGACGCCTCGATGGCATTCCGCTCGCCATCGAACTTGCTGCCGCCCGCTGTCGGGCCCTTTCGCCTAAAGATATCGAGTCGCATCTTAGCGATATGTTCCGTCTGCTTTCGCAATCACCACGCACCAGCATCTCGCGCCATAAAACCCTCCG
>Ga0209061_1002322_pt1 | contig 24857 bp, 22 predicted proteins | sample Coa_R1_10_FD_187157 | JGI IMG/M metagenome (GOLD analysis project Ga0209061, IMG submission 187157) | Surface soil microbial communities from Centralia Pennsylvania, which are recovering from an underground coalmine fire - Coalmine... | ecosystem: Environmental > Terrestrial > Soil >...
CTGCCCTTCTTTCTTTGCGACTCCGTCTGAAGTAGTCAAAGGTGATTGGCTTAATTGCGTACCTTTTTTCCTTCAAGGCCCAGAACAAGGCAACGGTAGAATCCAGACCCCCGGAAAACATCACGATGGAAGAAATTCCGCTGAAAACCATTTCTTTCACCCACAAGCACTTAATCGGCGGGATATGTAAAGATAGAAATGGATATTTTTCACGTGAGCGGTGATGAGGGTCTGCGCTTGAGGCCAAAATTGTCAGAAGCGAGGGAGATTCATTGAGAGGGCCTTCGAACCCTCCCCTGCTATCCGGGAAGAACGCACTGGTGACCGGGGCGGGGCGGGGGATCGGTAGGGCCATCGCGCTCTCGCTCGCGAAGAACGGTTCCAACGTCTGCATTTCTTCTAGGACGCTTGCGGACATTGATAGCGTTGCTAAGAACATCAAAGAATCTTTCCAGGGGGTTAGGGCATTTGCGGTTGTTTCAGACGTTTCAGACGCAGCAGATGCCGAACGATTGGTTCGATCAGCGAATGACCAGTTGGGGTCAATAGACATCCTGGTATGCGCCGCTGGTTATCCACTGCGAGAAGAACTGTGGGAAAAGCACCTTCACGAGCTTTCTGACGAGGATTTGAGAATGGTCTTCGGAGTTGACGTCATAGGATCTTTCAACGTTGCAAAGCATGTTCTCCCATTGATGGTGAATCATGGTGGGGGATCCATAGTCTTGTTCTCATCTACGCCAGCGATAGGCGGCTACGATAAGGGGGCACCCTACACGATAGCGAAGGCGGCCAACGTTGGGCTCGCGAAGGACATTGCATCAGAGTACGGACGGTACAACATTCGATGCAACATAGTGGCGCCTGGCAACATCAAGACAGACAAGACGTTCGATAGGTTATCCTCGAAGGAGAAGACAGACTTGGCAATGGAGGCCGCGATGAAGAGGTGGGGGAGCTCGGAAGAGGTCGCGGACACGGTCGCCGTGCTGGCCTCCGACAGTACGAGCTTCGTCACGGGTCAGACGATCGTGATAGACGGCGGAACCGTAATGCTATAGGCGTTGTTTTTATTCATCGAAAACCCGCTTGTCCTGCAAAGCGAGGTTTCAAGCGACAGGAGCCATGCCGCGCGACGTTCCAGTGGGAAACGACAACTATCTCGTCATGTTCGATCGAGACTATCAAATCGCTGATCTATACTATCCACACGTGGGGATGGAGAACCACGTGCTCGGCCACCCCTTCAAGTTCGGCGTGCTTGTTGACGGGAGCTTCTCCTGGACCACAAAGTGGAAGAAACAGAGCATCGGCTACATTGAGGATACTCTAGCGACGAACGTACTCCTCTCGAATGAAGAAAAGTCTGTTGAGATCGTCTCAAACGATTGCGTCGACTTTGTAGCGCCGATCTTCCTGAGGAAGGTCACCGTCAGGAACCTCTCCTCGAGACAGAGGAAATTGAGGCTTTTCTTTCATCACGATTTCCACATCAGGGGAAACGCAATAGGTGACACGGCATACTTTGATCCGAGAACCGGAGGACTCATTCACTACAAAACGGACAGGTACTTTCTTGCGAACGTCTTGACCAGCGCCGGAGACGGCGTTTACCAGTATGCCTGCGGAGTCAAGGAATCGGACGGAGCGATCGGAACGTGGAAGGATGCTGAGGATGGTGAGCTATCCGGTAGCCCGATCGCACAAGGTTCGGTCGATTCTGTCCTGTCGACCAAGCTCGAGTTGGGCGCCGCTTCCGAGGGAGTCCTTTACTACTGGATTGTTGCCGGAAAGACGTACGATGAAGTCCAGAGAAGAAACGAATTCGTCAAAGTTAGGTCGCCCCAGCGGCTCATGAAGCGAACCATCGACTTTTGGAGGTTGTGGGTCCTCAAGGAGCCGATCCCTCAAACAGACCTCGGTGAGAAGATTATCAATCTGTACAAACGCAGCCTATTGATTGCCAAGTCTCAGACGGATGGCGAAGGCGCGGTCATAGCCGCAAACGATACCGACATCCTCCAATTCAATAAGGACACCTATTCATACATGTGGCCCAGGGACGGCGCATTCGTCACCATGGCGCTCGCCGAATCAGGATACAGGGTGATATCCGGCAAGTTCTTCGAATTCTGTCTTGGCAGCATACTCGAGGGCGGATGGATGTTTCACAAATATCAGCCGGACAAGAGCGCGGGGAGCTCCTGGCACCCTTGGATCGTCGGAGGAAGAAAGCAGCTCCCTATACAGGAGGATGAGACGGCGCTCGTCGTAATATCTCTCTGGAAACATTTCGAGCAGTTTCGTGACATAGACCTGATCAAGCCATTTTACTCCCCGCTGGCCAAGAAGGCGGGCTATTTCATGACCGAATACCGCGACCCATCCAACGGCCTCCCGCTCGATTCCTACGACCTTTGGGAGGAAAGACGTGGTAGGTTTACGTTCACGAGCTCCTCTGTCTATGCAGGATTGGTCTGCGCGTCAAAGTTTGCGAGAGTTTTCGGCGAAGACGAGATCGAAGCGAGGTTTGCAACCGCTGCGGAGGAGGTGAGACGAGGTATACTCGAATACCTCTTCGATCCATCTGTTGGAAGGTTCCTACGTTCCATAAACGTCGAGGATGGGAAGGTCGTTTCCAAGGACAGTACAATAGATTCCTCGCTCAGCGGTGTGTTTCTGTTTGGCGTACTTCCTGCCGACGATCCGAGGGTCGAAGGTACAATGAAGCAGGTCGAGGAAGCTTTGACTGTGAAGACGACCGTGGGGGGACTTGCTAGGTACCAGCGTGACAGGTATCAGCAGCTGAGCGATTACACGAGCAACAACAATGGCATCCCGGGTAACCCGTGGTTTGTCACCACATTATGGATGGCCGATTGGTACACTGAAAGGGCAAGAAGTAGAAGTGAATTGGCCCCCGCGAAAAAGATCATAGAGTGGGCGGCTTCACACGCGCTTCCGAGCGGCGTCATGGCCGAGCAGTTGAACCCCTTTGACGGAAGTCCTGTTTCGGTGAGTCCTTTGACCTGGAGTCACGCAGCTCTCGTTGAAGCTGTAAACAGATACTCCAGAAGATTCGCAGCTCTTCCCCAAACTTGATCTAGACTAATTTACATTGGATTTCCCTCTTTGTTCTCGTAAGGACAAGTGAGAAATACGGGGTCAGAAACAAAGAGGAACTCAGGCATAATGGCGGGGCAAGCACTTTGGCCTTGAAACGTTTTGTTCCAAGTGGAGTCATCGTTCCGATGGTCACCCCATTCAGGGGGCCATCGATGTCAGAAGTCGACTATGAATCTCTTGATCGTCTCACCAATTTTCTGATTGACAACGGAGTAAACGCACTGATGCCTCTTGGAACGTCGGGAGAGTTTGCCTTGCTCAATAGATCGGAGAAGGAGCAGGTTATCGAGAGGGTCGTGGATCGTGCGAACGGGAGGGTGCCGGTGGTTGCGGGAGTCTCAGAGCCCGCCACAAAGAACGCGTGCGATCTTGCGAGATTTGCAAAGGAGGTCGGGGCGGACGCCGTAATCTCGACCGGTCCATTTTACTACAAGACAAATGATGATGGATTGCTTTTGCATTACCAAAGCTTGCTGGACAAAACCGATCTTCCATTGATGATTTACAACATTCCCAGTTACGCCGGCTACAATATTCAACCTGAGGTCGTCAAGAAACTATCCGAGCAAAATCCGGGCCTCGTCAGAGGAGTCAAGTTCACGACGAATGACCTTTCCCTGTTCCTGGATTATCTACGCTTGCTTGGGAAGGAGATGCAGATTATGATCGGAGCTGATTCAATCTTCGTTTCCGCGCTTGACCTCGGAGCGGCTGGCGGAGTGCTCGGATCCGCAAACGTATTGCCCAAGGAGACCCTCTCCATCTACCAGAATTTCGCAAAGGGAGACGCAGAAGAAGCAAGAAGGATGCAAAAGAAGATTGACCAGTTTACGAGCGTGATGACTCTGGGGACTTACCCGGCATCCTTGAAGTACGCGCTCCGTCTTTTGGGCATGGAATGCGGCGAAGTAAGGCCTCCTCTCGTTCCCCTAAATTCGGAGGAGGAGGCGAAAGTGCGAGATTCACTTTCTTGGAAGATCAAGACCCAATAGTTTTAGCTATTTGCCTTGACCGATCCAAGTGGGCATCGAAGCATTGCCTCTTCCGCAAAAGGGAACCTACACCCTCTTTGCCACGTTCCCACGGGAGTCTAGGAGAGGCCACGGGTCAAAAAAGCCAGCAAAGACAACATATACATAAAAAATGGGTGCCTGACAAGGAAATTGGTAAAAAGATGGGGGAGGAAACTGATCTAAATTGTCAAATCAAAAAGCAGTCATAGTTATGGGGTCGAAGAGCGACCTCGAATTTGCGGAGAGGATAAGATCCAACCTGGCCGCGTATTCGATTGCTTGCGATACAAGGATTGCTTCGGCACATCGGACACCCGAGTACCTTCTTGGAATAATTCACGAATACGCTCGGTCTGGTGACCAAATCGTTTTCGTGACAATCGCTGGTCTGTCTGACGCCCTTTCCGGAGTGGTTGCTGCCCAGAGAGTTTTTCCCGTTATCGCGTGCCCACCCGATGTTGATAAGTACGGTTTTCCGAAGATATTTTCGTCTGCATTCACTCCTTCGGATGTCCCCGTTGCATTTGTTAGCGACCCCTCGAAGGTCGCACATTTTGTAGCTCAAATCTTTGCTCTGACAAACAAGGCGCTTTCAGACTCGATTCAAAAGAAATTGTCCGAGAAGAAGAACCAAATAACCAGCGAGGACACCCAACTGAATCATTAAAAAAGCAAGAATCAAAGAAAGATGCAATCATATAGTGGCGATGGCGGGGAAAATTGAACAATGTCAATACTACTAGAATCTAATCTCAAGGGCAAGACTCTGTTCCGAAAGGGCAAGGTGAGGGATGTCTACGTTGAAGATTCCGAGTTATTGATCGTCGCAACCGATAGAATTTCAGCTTTTGACAGGGTGATGCCAAAGGGGATTCCTTCGAAGGGTGCGTCTCTTACGAAACTTTCGGAGTTCTGGTTTCAAAAGACGAGGCACATCTTCAAGAATCACTTCATCTCGCGACTCGACGAGCGAACGCTCCGCGTGAAAAAAGCACAGCGGATCGACATCGAGTGGATCGCGAGGGCTTATCTCTACGGCTCGGCTTGGCGAGCATACTCGAAGGGGTCCCGAGTTATCTCTGGAGTGACTCTGCCGAGTGGTCTGAGGCTCGCCGAGGAGCTCCCGGAAATAGTCCTCACCCCAACGACAAAGAGCGAGGAGGGACACGACCAGGAGCTCTCAAAGCAGCAGGCAATCCAATCCGGACTCGTCGATTCGGATACTTGGAGTGAGCTTGAGGAGGCAACGTACAAACTTTTCGAGTTTTACAAGCGGGAAGCGCTGGTAAAAGGTATCATCATTCCAGATTTCAAGCTCGAGTACGGCAAGATAGGCGACGAGCCGATCCAGATAGACGAACCCCCCACGCACGACTCTGCCCGATTTTGGTCAAAGGAAAAGTATGTCGTCGGAGAAAAGCAGGAAAAGCACTGCCTTGACAAGGAGTTCCTTCGAGATTACCTGCTCAGAAACGGATTCTCAGGGGAGGGGGCGATTCCAGAACTTCCCGAAATGGTGATCGACCAGATTTCAAAGCGTTGCAAGGGGGCGTTCGAGGTGTTGAGCGGTGCAAGGACCTTGGAGTCGCTGGGACTCCTGAGCGTCGACGACGTAGTCGAGGCTTTGAAAAAGGGGTAGACATCGCCAACCGGCTAAACATGAATCCACCGAAAGTTGTGTGCATACACTTCTTTTGCAAAAGAGCCGCATGTACTCACAGTCGGACAAGCATCACGATAGGTTTGACCTCGTCTCGCCCACCGACTTTCGCTATTCTGTTCCGGAACTGGACGAGTTTCTCTCCGAGGAGGCGTACGTTCGATACAAAGCAAGGGTGGAATCGGCTCTCGCGTTTCAGTTTGCAAAGGAGGGAATATGCCCCACGTCGGTCGCGCTGGAAATACGGCGGGCGTCCGAAAGAGTAACGGCCGACGAGGTCTACAAGGAGGAGCAGCGCATAAAGCACGACATCCGGGCTCTCGTCAATGTCATCTCCTCAAGAGTATCCAAGAACTCAAGACCGTTCGTACATCTCGCCGCCACCTCGTATGACATTGTGGACACAGCGAACGCGCTCAGATTCAGGGACGCGCTGATTCGGGTTGTGATCCCTGATTTGATAAAGCTTGAACGCGCTTTGATCAACCTCACGTTCAAGTATTCAAGGACGGTGCAAATCGGGAGAACGCACGGTCAGCACGCCGAGCCGATTACCTTTGGCTTCTTCCTCTCGTACTACGTCAGCCGCCTCGGAAAGAGGATCCTGAAGATAAAGGATGAATGTGATCTTCTTACTGGAAAATTTGCCGGTGCTGTGGGTGTGTATGGCCCACTTTCTCTGATAGTCAAAGATCCCGAGAGGTTTGAGGCCGATCTCTTGCGCTCGCTCGAGTTGAAGCCAAGCGAGGTCTCCACGCAGATCGTCCAGCCAGAGCCGATCACCGATCTTGCTCATTCGATCATTTCCACCTTCGGCGTGCTCGCAAATCTTTCGCGCGATCTCAGACACCTGCAGCGCAGTGAAATCGCCGAGGTGGCCGAGAGCTTCGGAGAAGTGCAAGTCGGATCCTCCACGATGCCTCACAAGCGAAATCCGATCAACTTTGAGAATGTGGAAAGTCTTTGGAAGAAGTTCATGCCTCAGATGGTGACCATTTACCTTGATCAGATTTCAGAGCACCAGAGGGACCTCACGAACTCCAGTTCTCAGAGATATTTGCCCGAGCTCGTTGCGGTATTCGATTATTGTGTCCGGAGACTCACTCGAACCATTTGGAATGAAAAGACAAATTCGCCGAAGCTCATAGTGGACGAAGGTAACTTGGAGAAGAACCTGCGCATGAACATCGACAAGATTGTGGCGGAGCCACTCTACGTCCTGCTTGCGATGGCCGGGCATCCGAGCGCTCATGAAGCGGTACGAAAAGCTGTTCAGCTCAGCGTAGAATCCGGATCCAAATTCTCGGATCTGCTATCGGAAGACAAGGAGTTTGCAAGGTATATTTCAAGGCTCGATTCCAAAAAGAAAAAGATACTGGATGACCCCTCAAACTACATCGGTCTAGCTGCCACAAAGGCGCGGAGCGTTGCATCGCGTTGGAGAAAGACCTTCGGATAATTGCTCGCGCGGTCGAATACAGCTAGGATTTTCGAAATGGCTTCTCTACACCAACGCACGGGTCCGAATACAAAGAAAATGCCAAAGCGGGGAAGAACTTCAGGAAACCCAACAACAATATCTTACTCCACGGTTGGCGTTGATAGAAAGAGGAGAGAGCGCGCTCGAATATCGGTGAGCTCTCTCCTAACGAGGGCTGCGTTCAATCACTACCCCTTGGGTCGCCCCCGCCGGTTGCCGTTCGGTGTGATCTTTCCGGAGACAAAGCAATCCAAGCGTTACTTCGATTTACAAATTGAGGGTGTTGGCACAAAGACCTTGGTCGCCGAGCTCGCAGACAAATTCTATGAGAACATAGGAATCGACGCCGTCGCGATGTCGGTAAACGATACTATAAGATCCGGGGCAAAACCAATCCTGATCTCCGATGCGCTCCACATCAACGCATCGACTCCATCACAAGAAATGAGAATAAGGGACGTTCTGAAGGGGATTCTTGCGGCCGCTCGCGAATCCGGATCCTTTTTGGCGTCCGGCGAGACGGGCAACGTCGCAGAGATTTTGCACGAACCCTTGAGCGAGGATTCGCCCTCGTTTGATGTCTTCGTCTCCTCGCTCGGAATCGTGGAGGATCAAGACATCATAGAGGGAACAGTATCGGAGGGAGATGTTGTGATCGGGGTTGAGAGCTCCGGTATCCACTCCAACGGCCTCACGCTGGCAAGAAGGTTGCTTCTGAAAAGGTGGGGCGGGTGCTACGAACATTACGATGTGCCCGAGACGCTCTCAAGACCTGTGGCGGATGAGATAATGATCCCAACGCGGATCTACGTTACACCGCTCCTGGAGAGCATGAAAAGAGTTAAAGTAAAGGCCGCTCTGCACGTGACCGGCGATGGACTCTCCAAGTTCAACAGACTGCTCGATTATGAAAAAAATAAATCCAAAAGCGTGGGGTTCATTTTTGGTTTCGATGATGAAGCTCCTCCGATTTTCAGGTTGATTCAGGAGTGTGCGAGAAGGCTGCATTTGGAACTGGGAACGGAGGAGATGTTTCGGACGTTCAACATGGGTATTGGGTTCGCAGTGGTGGTCGATAAGGAGGAGGAGGGAGCCGCCATTGATTCATTTAATAGATACTATCCGGCAAGGAGGATCGGACGAGTAGCAAGGGACCATATGAGAAGGATCGTTGCCTCAGTTCGCGGCAGCAAATTCGTGCTCTAGTCTACACACAACTCTCGGAGGAAAAGGGATGAAAAGTTGGGCCCAAAAGACCGCGATGGCAACAATCGACAGTATTTGGCGTTAATGTGCGCGCACTCAGCCTAGAATGAGATTCGGTGGTTTTGTTGATTTGAGATTCAAGGCAAGAGTTGAAGTGAGAACCGGCAGGGGTTTACTCGATCCTGAATCCGAAACGGTCAAGAAAGCCCTCGTTGATCTGGGTTTTCAGGTTGCTCAGGTTAGAGTTTCAAAGGTCTACGAGGTATATCTCGAGGCAAGTACGAAGAAGGATGCCGAGATCACCTCAAGAACCTTGTGCTCTAGACTGCTTGTGAATCCAACGAAGGATGATTATAGTCTGGAGGTGGAACAGGTCGGAGACAACTCTACGTCAAAGCCTTAGCTTCGTCTCTCTCGACGATAGGAAGGCCTACCTCCTCGCAAAGAAACTTGGTACGGGGCTCAGTCAGGAAGAGGTCCAGAGCGTTCGGGCCCACTTCAAGAGATTGAAACGAGAACCCACCGAACTGGAGTTGCAGACGATAGGCCAAACTTGGTCGGAGCACTGCTTCCACAAGATCTTCAAATCCAGCATCACCGCTGGCAAGTTGAAGATTGATGACGGACTTTTCAGGACGTACATTCAGGCTGCGACGAGTGCGATTCAGGCCAATTGGGTTCTAAATGCATTCAGCGATAACGCTGGGATCATCAAATTCGAGGAAACCTATTCAATCGCAGCGAAGGTGGAGACTCACAACCATCCCAGCGCAGTTGATCCCTATGGTGGCGCAGCGACCGGCGTTGGGGGCGTGATCCGAGATATACTCGGGGTGTGGGCGGATCCGATCGCCAACACCGACGTGTTGTGTTTTGGCGAGCTCGATTTCCCCCATTCGAAACTGCCCGCAGGGATAAAGCATCCGAGATACCTCATGAACGGGGTGGTTGCCGGGATTGGCGCGTATGGGAACAGGATGGGGATTCCCACAGTCAACGGCGCGATTTACTTTGACAACTCACTTGCGGGCTACACGCTCGTCTTCTGCGGATGCATCGGGCTCCTGAAGAACAGAAACTTTTCGAGGAATGCAAAACCGGGAGACGTCCTCGTTATCGCGGGTGCAAGAACCGGACGGGATGGTATCCATGGAGTAAACTTTGCCTCCGATAGAATCAGCGGCGACACCGACAAGCTCCGCTCCGCCGTCCAGATCCCGGACCCGATCGTGGAGGAAAAGCTCAAGCGCGCCATCCTGGAGATTGCCGACCGCCACCTCGCTTCAGCGGTGACCGACCTCGGCGGGGGCGGACTATCCTCCGCCGTCTGCGAGACCGCCAGAGCATTTGGTTGCGGTGCAGACGTTGACGTCGCGAGCATCCCAGTGAAGGGAGAGGACCTTCTTCCGTGGGAGATATGGATCTCAGAAACTCAGGAGCGCATGCTCGTCGTCGCCCCGGAGCAGACACTTGCCAAGGTGCTTTCTGTGTTTGAACGCGAGGAAATTGAGGCGAGCGCGATCGGGAGACTCGTGGATGGGAAGGACATCGTCATCAGGGACAGGGTGGGCGAGCTCGCAAGGCTGGATATCGGGTTTCTCTTTTCACCACCGCTCGCGAGGCTGGTCGCAAACGAAATCTCGTCGCCGCAAAAAACAGCAACAAAGACGTCGACGACGAAAAATCAGGGCGCGACTCCTTCTACTTTGCCAAAGTCACTCCAAAACACCGATCTCCACGATGACCTGCTATCTCTACTTTCTGCTCCCAACATCGCGAGCAAGGAACCGGTGGTTAGGACGTATGACCACGAAGTGAAGGGGAACACCGTCGTCAAGCCCTTCCAGTATCCGAATTCTGGCCCGAACGACGCGGCCGTCCTAAAGCCCGTCGGGAACTCTGAGAAGGGGCTCGCCATCTCCTGCGGGTTGAACCCACTTCAGGGACTGATCGATCCTTATTGGATGGCAGCTTCGGCAATCGATGAGGCTGTGCGGAATAACATCGCGGTCGGCGGGCGGAGGATCACTCTGCTGGATAACTTTGCTTGGGGAGACCCGGGAAAGAAATCGAATCTCACGAGCTTGGTTCGGGCCGCCCAGGCCTGTTACGATGTAGCTGTGGGCTTTGGAACCCCGTTCATTTCCGGTAAGGATAGCCTGTACAATGAGACTCCGCTCGGTGAGATACCGCCGACGCTTGTGATCACCGCGTTGGGAATCGTCCCCGACATTGCAAGATGCATCACCGCTGACTTCAAGGCGGTTGGCGACTCGATATATCTCATCGGATCGACAGAACCGGAGCTAGCGGGCTCGGAGTACTTTAGGCTCAAGAACATCACGGGTGCGGGCGAGGTGCCAAAGCTCAATATCGCCTCCGCCATCGCGAGCTACAGGGCGATGAACCGCATCACTGATCAAGATTTCGCGATGGCATGCCACGATCTCTCCCAAGGGGGCCTCGCTGTTGCGCTGGCAGAGATGTGTTTTGCGAGAGGGCTCGGGTGCGAGGTGACATTGAAGCAGGTTGATGCGAGCGTGTCAAAGATCGATGCGATAACATCGCTTTTCTCAGAGTCAAATTCGCGGTTTCTGATTGAGATAAGGTCCGGCGAAGAGGAAAAGTTCGAAAAGATGATCAAGGGCAACTCGTTCGCACGACTGGGGAGGATCGGTGGGGACTCGATCAAGATCAAGGATAAGAATACCCGCGAGATCCTTTCAGTGAGCGTTGGGGACGCATACAAATCTTGGCGATTTGCGCTTTCAAGAAGGCAAGCGGCTCCTTCCGCACGTCGAAAATAGCTGGCTTGGTGAAGCAAACACGTTGGATCGGTCCAAGATCAGAATTTGCGTCATGAGGGTGGGCGGGACCAACCGCGACGCTGACGCTGCGACCTGCCTTGAGGACCTGGGCGTAAACGTCGAGGTTTTGCACCTAAATGACATCCTCAGGAGACGGAACCTCGCGACGTACAACGGCCTCGTGCTCCCGGGCGGGTTCGGATACGGTGATTACGTGCGGGCTGGCGCCATCATGGCGAAGAGGATGCAGGCATTCCTCAAGGAGGATTTGCGAAGATTCTGCGAGGGCGGCAAGCCGATCCTGGGGATTTGCAATGGGTTTCAGGTGCTCGTGGAAGCGGGATTGCTTCCCGGTTTTGAGATCTTTGAGGATCCTCCGATAGCTGCCCTCGCGAGCAACAGATCCTCCAAGTTCGAGTGTCGTTGGACATACATCAAGCGAAACCAGAACTCGAGGTGCATATTCACTGCAAGTTTGCCCGAGATCGTCAGGTTTCCCGTGGCTCACGGCGAGGGCCGATTCATTGCCAGGGATCAAGAAATACTCAAGCGAATCGAGGATGCGAACCAGGTGGCCCTCAGGTACTGCATGAAGGACGGCTCGCCGGCAAACTGCTCCTATCCACAGAATCCAAACGGATCAGTCAATGACATAGCGGGGATCTGCAACCCCACCGGCACCGTGCTTGGGCTGATGCCGCATCCTGAGAATTGCTATTGGGGCTATCAAACTCCGGAATGGACCTCGAAGAGGAGTTTTCAGAGGAACGCGGAGGGTAGGGCGATATTCGCTTCGATGGTTGAGCACATTGAGAAGAACTTCTGAAGAATGGGTTCCGCGAAGAGAACTACTATCACTGTTGGTGCTCCGCGGCGATTACAGTGTTTTGTATGAGGCACGCTCGGGTCATCGCTCCGACGCCGCCCGTGTTCGGGGTTAGGAAGCTGCACCTGCCCCTGAGGCTTTTCGTATCAACGTCGAATAGCATCTTCCCCGTGGAAGGATCCTTTCGCACGCCAACAGAAAAGACCGAAGCCCCGGACTTTACCATGGTTGAGTCTAGCCTGAATCCTGCCGCGCCGTAAATCTCAGGTGGCCTCCCGCTGGCAGCCACGACGATATCCGCCTCCGCGATTCGCCCATTGAGGTTGCTTGAGTGGGAGTGATAACACGTGGCCGTCGCATCGAGGTCCTGGAACAGTTTCCTGACCGGCTCTCCCACGAGCACGCTCCTCCCGATCACTGCTACGTTGGCTCCATCTATGGTCAATCCGTAATGTTTCGCAAGGAGTATGATACCCTTTGGTGTGCAGGGGAGAAGAGATTTTTCGAGGTCATACTCCTTTCGGATCAGTTTTCCCAGGTTGTGTGGGGTCATGCCATCCACATCCTTCTCTGGACTCAGGGTCGAGAAGACGCTCTCCTCGCTGATCCTACCGTCGAACGGCATCTGAGGTATCACCGCCGTGACGGTCTTGTCATCGTTCAGTCCCTTTATCGTGTCGATGATCTTTGACTGCGACTCTTCCCCCTTCGGGAGCAGGCTCAGGTCAATCACGTCAGAAACGATCCCCACGTCTGCGCAATCCCTTCGCTTGAGATCCACGTATGTCCTCGAAACTGGATCACTCCCGATGAGGAGGGCGACCAGTCTCGGCGTTCTTCCCGCGGACGTGATCTTCTTGACCCGATTCAGAAGGTCTTCCTTTATCTTGACGACGGCGGGTTCGGCAAACATCATCTTTGTCTCAGTCATTTTTCAGAGTTCTTCAGCCCCCTCCTCTTCACCCCAAGCGATCCTTCAATATCGCAGACTCCTCGGGACGCATCTCGAGATACCTTTCCTGTCTTGAGTTCCACTCTTCCTCCCAGTTCGCACTCAACCGATCGACGTAGCACTTGCTTCTATCCTCGTTCAGTATCACCCTTTCATCGGCGATGAGTTGCAATGCCTTCGGATATGCGAGGTGTTCCAAGGCGAGCACCTTACGCTCGAGCGATTCGACCGTTTCATCCGGAGCAATTCCTACTTTCTCCTTGAGGATCGGGGCGCCCAAATCCACATCGCTCGTCACCGCGTGCACAGTGCAACCGCTGAATCTGGCCCCGCTGCTCAAAACGAGCTCGTGCACCCTCGTCCCTATCATGTTCCGCCCCCCGAACTTGTGAAGGTCGTAAGCGGGGTGTATGTTGATGATAAGGAGTGGGTTATTCTGGAGGATCTTGTTGCTGATAATCTGGTCAAATCCAGCTAGGGCGACAATCTCGGCTCCAACTTTTTTCGCAACGTCGAGCCACTCTTGGTCGAAGCGTTCTCTCGCCGACTCCCTTTCCTCCTTGCTTTCGAACTTGGTTCCCTTCACTCCCGGAATCAGAAAGCTTTGCTTTCCGCTGCTCCTTGCCCGTTCGAGGACCATCGCCCCCTCGTGGTTGCACACCACCCCTTCTATCCTGAGACCTCTGAGTACTCCCAGTTTTTCATGGTCAACCAGTGCCTGGAAATCTGAACCCCTACCAGATGCTAGAATGAGAACGCGCTTCAAGTGGAAAAGGAAGAACACCCAATCGCCGTTCTAAATTGGAATCTCATGATGAAGAGTTTTTGGGCGGCCGATATCCGTCCTGTGCTGCTCACCTCGCCAGGAGATCTTTCTAACATCCGAGTAGGCTAATTCGCATGCCTCAGTGGACGAGTGAGCAAGGGCCGTCACATACAATACTCTCCCTCCGTTTGTAAAGTACTCGCCATCGGCGAATCTGGTGCCGCCGTGGAATGTGATCCCTTTTATCCCAGACTCCAAACCGTGGATCTTGTCCCCTATTCGCGGTTTCTCCGGATAGCCTTCGGCACACATCGCGACGCAACACGACACCATGGCACTCCAACGTATCTCTCCTTCCGTGATGACGCCCTCCGCCTTCCCACTTGCCCTGAGCACGAGGAGCAGAAAGTCTGACTCGAGCCTTGGGAGGATGGCCTGCGTCTCTGGGTCTCCGAGACGGACATTGAACTCCAGGACTTTCGGGCCATCCTCTGTGATCATCAATCCGGCAAAGAGGAAACCACTGAATTCCGTCGCTCGCACAACCGGTTCGATCACCCGACTCATTATCTCTTCCTGATCTTTCTCTCCGAACCGCGCTGAGGGAGAGCACGCGCCCATTCCTCCCGTGTTTGGCCCCTCATCGCCATCGTAGAGTCGCTTGTGATCGGTCGCGGTTCCAAATGGGATTGAGGTCCTACCATCGCAGAGCGACATGAAGGAAACCTCCCTCCCCCGTAGCTTTTCCTCTATCACAACCGAGTTTCCCGAATCGCCGAGACTCCTCCTGTCCAGGATGGCGCGTATCGCTGTTTCTGCCTGTTGCGAATTGCTGCAAACAAAGACGCCCTTCCCACCCGCGAGACCGTCGGCTTTCACGGCTACCTGACCGTCGAGCTCTTTTGCAAACGCGACGGCGGCCTCCGAATCCTCGAAGATACCAAACTCGGGCGTCGGGATGTTATGCTCCTTCATGAAGCACTTTGCAAAAGCTTTGCTGCTTTCGAGCCTTGCTTGTTCCCTTGTGGGACCGAATATCTGAAGCCCTCTCGTTCGGAATTGATCGACGATTCCCAGGCTCAGTGGCAGCTCCGGGCCGACAATTGTAAAGCAATCATTTCGCTCTGCAAAGTCTGCAAGTTTCTCTATTTCGGTGACGTTGATGGGCACCGAATATTTGGCGAGACCTCCGTTACCCGGAGCCACAAAAACCTGCCCCGCACTTGGACTGTCGAGACATTTCCAGGCGATTGCGTGTTCGCGTCCGCCGGAGCCCACCACAAGTATGTTTCTCCTTATTCCTTCGCCGTTGCTAATAGTCGTGTTTGTGGACAAGAAGAAGGCCCCGCAACTCACTTCTTGTTCTTTGCCTCGTAGATGCGCCCGCCCTCTTCGGAGCGCCCCTTCGAGAACGATTGCTTTGTTTCATCCACGAGCCTTTGCGCCATCGGTGTGGGGTACTTGCCCGTGACGCAGCCAAGACAGAGTTCTTCCCTCGAAATGCCTATCGATTCGACTAGCCCGTCAACCGTTTGAAAATTCGTGGAATCGGCACCTATCCATGAGGAGATCTCCTCCGCGCTCTTGGTGGAGCCTAGCAACTCGCCGTACGTGGACATGTCCACGCCATACAAGCAAGGGTTTGAAATCTTTGGGAATGTAACATACACATCGACACCGATCGCTCCCGCCCTCCTGAGTTTTGCAACGTTGATTCTGGTCGTGTCACCCCTCACTATGCTATCCTCGATCACCGCCAGGCGCTTCCCCCTGACCAGGGAAGAGACGATGTTCATCTTCTTGTCAATCACATCATCTCGCTCGCTCTTGCCGGAGATGAAGGCCCGCCGGGTGACGTAGCGATTCTTCCTCACCGCCCGCTCCCAAGAGATTCCGGTGGCTTCGTGAAGGCCGTAGGCAGCATCATCGGCCGTTTCAGGCATCGACAGGATGAGCTCGTCACGTGAGATCTTCTCCTTGTATGTTTTCGCAAGGCTCCGCGCGAATGACTCTCTGATCTTGTAAACAGGTACCTTTGTTCCGTTCAGTATCGCATCCGGCCTTGAAAAGTACGCGAATTCAAAGGCGCAGAGGGCCCTCCTCGACCGTTTCAGCACTCTTCTCTTGACGATCCCCTTGGTGGAAACGGAGACCAGTTCGCCTGGTTTGACGTAATCGTAATCGCTAATGCCGTTGATGTCGAGCGCCGGAGTCTCCGAGGCGAAGGCGTGCAGGCCATCCTTCCTGCCGAAGCAGTATGGCCTGATCCCGTGCACGTCCCTGAATGCGTGGAACCCGTCGATCGAATCAAGTACCATCGCTGAATAAGCGCCCTCCACGCGCTCGAGAACTTCGCTGATCGCTCTGTCGTATTCTCCGCCGTAAGATTCGAGTGAAAGCAGGATCTGTTTTGCGAGAACCTCCGTATCCGCGTCGGTCCGAAACCTCCCGAACTTTTTGCGAAGCTCAGGTTTCAGATCGTTCGTATTCACGATGTTCCCGTTGTAGCTTATGGAGATGGTCCTTTCCTTGCTTGAGACGATGAGGGGTTGCTTCCCCCCTTGGAGGTGTCGAACTCCGCTCCTGCCGGAGGTGGCGTAGCGAGCGTTCGCAATCCCCGTTGAGCCCTTGAGCGAATTTGCAAGCTGCTGGACTTCTCTCGGATCCGTTGGGACGAGGTTCAGATCTTCCTTCTTCACGAACCGATCTTTGTGAAGGGTGGTAAAGCCGTAAGATTGCTGACCCCTGTGATTCAGGGACAATAGTCCCCAGTAGAGATAAGGAAATACGTCCTCGCCGGAGGTCGAGATCGCCCCGAACACCCCGCACGCCTCAGAGATCTCCTCGCTCAAACCAAAAAATCATGCATTCTCCTTTTCTTGCTTGCTTTCACACCCAGGACGTGTTTTGAATCAAATCACAAGGATTGCGGGCTCCAAAATTAAGCATTGATTTGTGATTGACGCAGAATTCCTGAGGAGCGATCAGGCGCATGCTGGGATTGGGAGCTTGTATTTTTCCGTGGTCTATTTATGAGATTTTCAACTTGTCCTGGTTCAATGTAAAACCATGATGCTGCGTGAGCATGAAAGGTTTTTTTAGAAAGTCGAAGTGCAAGTGGAGATCGGTGGGGTCGTAGCCCAGCAAGTTGCTTTTGACCTGGAAAGGTAAGGCGACGGGCTCCAGTGTTCCCAAGTTTTCACTATGGGTAATCTGACTTGTAACGGGATGATGTTACATTGGAGCGTTAGATCTTGTGGCGGAGATACCCGTAGATCGTGGGTTCAAGGGACCGGGGCGCGGATTGGCTTTGCCTCCCCCCGATGGAGGCTTGGTTCGCGCATTCGATCTGAGAATCCCACCGACCCCACCTCTTACTTTACTTTGGTTCCCTACTTTGGAGCCTGCCCTCTTCATCGATCTCTCCCTTTCGAATTCTGGTGCTGGATATCCTCCGGCTGTCCTCGGCGAGAACCATCGGAACCACCTCAACCGCGAGCGGGGCGATGCCGAGATCCTTGCGCTTGCTGTTTGCTGCCTCCACGCTGGAGAGAGTTTCGGAGCTCACAGCGATGGCTTCAATCCGTCTTGTGTACATGCCCGGACCGAATGTGGCGTCGAGCTCCCTGATGACGAAACTGCGTCCGGGGTAGCGCGATCTGAGGTAGCGCTCGAGCTGAGCTTTTCTGAATCCAAAGCTGTGATCTATCTCCTTTCCGTGTTCATGGATGTACTTGTCGCTCGTGAGCCCGATGACCACCGTTTCCCCCGTGGAGAACGCTCTTTCGAGCAGTGCAGCGTGGCCCTTGTGTATCTGGTCAAACGTTCCTCCAAGCGCTATGGATTTGTACTTGAATGAGCGAGCGTCGTCACGTTTTGGATTCATATGACTGCCGGAGACCAAGTGGGGGGTCGGAATTGTGTCTAAAAAAGGTGAACCGTCGCGCCGAATCCGTTAAATCGTGCTGGACGCTTTTCATACTAACATACATACAGTACTTTGGTTTTTTCATGGAGTTTCCTTGAGGTCACAGAAATTTGTCCGCTCAGAGTCTTGGAATAAATCAGAACTTCGTCAAGGCAGGAGAGATTACAAGGGAGGTTCGCAAAGCCGTCGAATCCCGCAACTGGCAGGGAAAGACGTACCTGGAGATCTGCAATTTTGTGGAAAACAGCATCAGGGAGAAAGGCGGGGCTCCAGCGTTTCCATGCAACGTATGCTCCGGGTACACGGCCGCCCACTACACAGCGGAGATTGGAGACACCAAAACGGTCGAGGATAGAACCATCCTAAAGGTTGACATCGGGGCGCAGGTGGAGGGGTACCCGGCGGATACTTCCGTCACACTCTGCTACGATGAAGAACTCCTGGATTTGGTTGAAGCTACAAAGTCGGCTCTGAGCGAAGCTCTCAAGGTCGTCAAGACTGGATCGAGGACGAGCGACGTTGGACGCGTGGTGCAATCCTACGCGGCCCGGCGCGGGTACGTTCCGATTTCTAACCTATCCGGGCATTCGCTTGATCAATTCATCGTTCACTCGGGGACTTCAGTCCCCAACGTGTGGTCGCCTTCGATCACTTCGTTTCGCGGTGACAGGGTGTACGCGATAGAGCCCTTCTTCACAACGAGGGATGGAAGCGGCGTGGTCGTGGAGGGGCGGAACGCGAACATATTTTCCATAATCACGAGAAAGAAACTTTCAGATCACAAACTGAATGCCCTGTTGGATCTGATCTGGAGCAGGTGCAAGACGCTTCCGTTTGCGGCGAGGTGGTTTTCCGACGCTTTCTCCAAGTCGGAGCTCGATTCCTCGCTGAAGCAACTCCAGAAGATGAAACTGATTCGCTCCTACCCGGAACTATTGGAGGCAAAGCAGAGGCCGGTGGCTCAGGCGGAGCACACAATCGCGACGACCCAGTCGGGCGTCAGCATATTGACCTGATCACTGCTTTACCTGGATGAGTTCTGCGAAGATCATCGATATCAAGGTCTTCGAGTGGCACTTGGCGCACTCGCCGCCCTCTTTGTAGACATAGTCGCCGAGCTTGAAAGCTCTCTTTGTCTTTGTCCCGCAGTTGGAGCAATCCTCCACGGTGAACACGGGCATCTTCGGGCGTTTCTCGCCTATCGATGGAAACATTTGAGCCATTTTTTCTTGAATTACAACTCCCGCTGAGTGTTCTTTCTGATACTACTGAGCCACGCCAAGCGTGTTCCCCACGCCTATTATAACTATCGTGTCGCCCTCCTTTGTCTTTTCCTCGATGATCCTCTGGACCACCGCGACGACCTTCTCGGAGGCCTCTGAGATCTCCTTTCTCATCACGGAGATGGCGTCGATCAGCGACTGCTTTACAACGACCGCGTACATCGGGATCTGCTTTTTCACGGCGGCGGCTTCTATCCTGTATTTTTCAACCCCAATCCCGCCGATGGCTGCTCCGACCCCCTCGGCGATCTCGCCCGTGTTTTCACCTTCCAGTTTTAGGGCGGCATCGACCATGATGATGGTGTTTATCTTGTTAGTGTCATCGGATATGAGTTTCTCCAGCCCCGTGTGGGGTCTTCCCACGGTCCCCATGGGTCCTTCAGCCTTCATCACGAGCAGGTTTCTCCCCTTGTAGCCGCTCTTCGCGTACACCGTTTCCCGATCAATCTCGACCTTGTCGTGTCCGAGCATGAACCTTCCCGCGACCATTGGCCCGAGCCCGTCCCCTATCGGTTGGGCCGCCTTGAAGGCGTCGATCGCGCTCACGAGCGCGTCGGCCTCCTGTATTATCATGGGCATGATCATCTGGAGCTGGATAATGACGTAGATGCTCTTTGACTTTTGTCCCTGGATGAAAAAGTGACGAACGAGTTTGAAGAGCATGTTCAGGCTCGTTGCGACCTCGAGTATGTTTTGGGCCACGCTGAGCTGGATCTTGTCCGCACGCGGGGCAAGACGGGCTATCTCCTGACGAATCCTGTCGTCCTGGAGCCTGGTCACGTGCTCGATCTTTCCGACGATCCCTGCGGGATCCATATCCACGGGCATGATCGTAAAGTACTCCAGCGTTTGGTCCAGTCTCTGCTGGATCTCCTTCGGCGCGTTGCACGAGGTCGTCAGGTAGTCAAAGGCCTCCTTCTTGCTCTTGTCCTTTAGGACGGTGAGCTTCTCAAGATTTTTCTTGACATCGTTTAAGGCAAGGTAGCTCTGGATCCTCGGAGCCCAAAGGAAGCTGACAGCGGTGAGTATCACGAAAGAAAGGATGTAAAGCGCGGTCGTCGTGAAACTCGAGCCACCGCCGCCGAAGGGGCCGAAGAGGCTCCCCAGTAAATCAAGAACCATTAAGTGTAAAACTTCCGAATAGATAAAGTGATGATTTTTGACATATAGACTTTGCTAGATACAAAGTCGAAACAGAATGGACGCCAGCACCGCCACCTCACGAGGGCTCACGCACCTCACTAATATGACGGCGACATGCGGTTTGACTTCTGGGTTCGGAATGAGTCCAGGTCGATCCCGCACGCTATGGCCGGCTGGTCAAGCAATTCGTTTTCTCCGGTAGATTAACTTTCTGTTGGATACATGCGAGTTTAGCTCCGCAAAGAATCGCCATCGCTTCTCCGTTGCAACCCTGATCCCGATCCTCGTCGAGGAAGCAACTTTCCCCGCCCATTGTTCATTGCTTCTCACATAAAGTTCAGAACCTTCAGCGGTGACGTCGATGCCGTTGAGACGCAGGTCGATGCTAAGAGCTTTGCACAGCTTGCCGGGACCGCTCGTCAAATTCGTTATTTCCTGTGTTTTCCTCAGGTTCATCATCGTCCTGATCCCGGAGGTCGGTTCGAGCGCGCGGATTAGAACCGCGCCGGCGTCTTCGTGCTTGAATCTTCCGGTGACGAAGTTAAGGCAGTAATGGTTCCCGTAGGTAAAATAGACATAGGCCTTTCCGGGGTCTCCGAACATCACTGAGTTGCGCGGCGTCCTTCCTCTGAATGCGTGGCTCGCCTGATCTCCAGCTGCTCCATAGGCCTCGGTCTCCACGATGATCCCGCCAATTATGCTCCTCGGTGGATCGAGGAGCCTGCGCACCAGCTCCTTCCCTATGAGGTCCCTCGCGACAGCAAGAGGAGTTCTTCGATAGAACTCTTGGTCGAGTATTGCGCCGCTCATGGATCATGTTTCATTGTCATTCTGCGGAATCCCTTGAGAATCAATCGGCGACCTTCTTCGTTTCAAATCGGGAAGTCTTTTGAATGACGTCGCTCTCCAATCTGATCAGCTTGCTATCCACGATCCTCTCGGCTTCCTCTTGAGACCTCGCCGACACGATAACTCGAACACCAATGTCGAATATTGGCATTGTCTATTTCTCTTTCCATCCTTCCGTGACCGAAAGATGACAAGCTATTAGCGCAAAAGTCTTTCGATCTGGACGGTGGGGAACCACGCGAGCCAAGAAAGGGTGGGGAGAAGGATCTCTCCCAAACTTTCTTTGAGTGAGCATAAAATTTGGCGCCATACAAGCAATGGAAGGTCCCAACGTCAGCATCCAATACTGATTAATAGGATCAGTGAGCCATTTGAAAGTAGAATCCTGGGGATATCAGAAGCGGTTTGGTGTATGTCGAGGAGAAATCAAGGCCAAAGGTGCCCCCGGGACAGATAGTGACGAATGGGTGGCCAGTACTTCATGCTGGTGATGTACCGTCGCTCTCCAAAGAAACTTGGGGCCTCGCGGTGCACGGACTGGTTGAGAATCCCGTGGTGCTATCGTATGATGAGTTGCTTCGCCTGAAGAGGACCGTCCAGACCTGCGACATTCATTGCGTGACCACTTGGAGCAAACTCGGTATGCAATGGGAAGGCGTCCGATTCAAGGATCTGATGGAAATCGCAAAGCCAAAGGAGAAGGCAAAGCACGTCGTCTTTGAGTGCGAGCAGGGATTCACCACAAATCTTCCGCTGAACGTTCTGATGGATGACGATGTGCTTATTGCATTCAGGGCGGAGGGACGAGACCTTCCGCCGGAACACGGAGGACCGGTTAGGATGCTCGTACCGAAGAGATACTTTTACAAATCGGCCAAGTGGTTGCGCGGGATCAAACTGGTCGAAAACGATGAACCTGGCTTCTGGGAAATTAGGGGGTACTCCAACACCGCTGACCCTTGGAATGAGGAGAGGTACGCCGGGATAAGCTACGCCGAGATCGTCAAGAATCGGTTAAAGGCGTACGCGAGACGACGTAAGAAGAATGAAGACGACGAAGACGAAGCCTGATCAAAGGGTCCGCGTCTCGATCGAGGTCGAGATGGTGGTACTTGCAGTTCCCGCGTTGTTCGTGACGATAAAGTACCCATACTCACCGTCTCGAGCGTGGCTTCCGATCAGGCACTCGTAGTAGAACGCCCCGACCTTGTTCACGAAGAATGTGTCATTCGTGCTACCCCCGGCGTTCAACGTGTCGGATAGCGAAGCAAACATGATGTTTGACCCGCTCACGTTTCCAAGCGTCTGAACGATCGCAAGGTTGTGAATCAGGGTGGTGTTGTTGTGGAGCACTATCCTTACGGCCGTGCCGTTCGGAACCTGGATCAACGGACCCGGCTGGGAGTTATTGTACCCGAGGTTCGCCGTCTCGATCAGTGTATAGATCTCCATCCTGTAAATCGTGAGGTTTGCAAAGCTGATCCCGGGGCTAAGGTGAACCGTCGTCGGGGGGAGGTATACGCTCTCGTTCCCCTGAAAGCTCAGCGAGTAGTTTCCGGGGATCAGAGTTGTGAAGGTGTAACTCCCGTTTGCTCCTTTTGTGATCGTGGATCCCGCGACGAGGTCGCCCCCATTGAACCTTGTGCCGTTCGGGAACGCGAGGTTGATGACGAGTCGTGTTTCATTGGCGGTGGCGATACTGGGAGTGATCACGGTCGTGGTCTTGCTGGTCGTTTGCGTTCGCGATTCAGAGAGGATTATCGAGGTTGCAACCGTGGCCGTGAGGATGATGAAAAGCAAAAGCGCGGTTGCGACTATCGCTGATTGTGTTTGCAATTGCCGGTAGCAGTCAGCTAACGGTGAGGCTGGTTTTTGCTCTTTGAGAACAACTTCTAGAATTGATTTCGTGTAGTCTAACTTTTTCAGCGAGGAAAGAGCATAGCAGTAGTAGGTTCCGAGGCCCCACTTTGATCACGCTTCCACCCGCCCTCAAGGAGGTTCTCACGAACCGGGGGTTCAGACTGCTCACCGCGTTCGCGCTGATTACCTTCATAGAGGCGGTGACCTACGCGTGGATTGAGGTTCTGCTTTACGTCTCTGACCCGCCTGTACTGAACAACACGTGGCTATTCGGGCATTACACCACGTACCACATTGTCCTCGGCGTCCTCGTGTTCTCAATGGTGTTCGGCGTCGGGTTCTTCGGGTCGATGCTGTACATTCCGGGACGGTTCAAGAAGTTCCTTCTCTTCGCGCTCGGAAACTTGACGCTTTGGCTCGTGATCGAGGATGAGTTCACCTTCATCTTCTCCGGGTCGCCCCACACGCTCACAGATTGGACGAACTGGCCGACCGGACCGATCAGATTGCTGAACTATTACATTCCCGTGTGGTATGTGGTGGCGATAGCCGCAACCGGGATTCTGTGGTACCTCGGGCTCCGCAGGGAAGACTGAAGCCTATGCAGCAGCGTGGAGTGGAACAACGCCTTTTCGGATCTTTTCAACGTCGCTCTCTATGAAGAGCTTGTGCCATACATCGAAGGAGAATGCGTGCCACAAAATCGAAACGGTGGAGTAAGAGTTCGAGGCGTCGGGGATCAATGAAACGAGTTCTTTGACGTTGAAGTATTGTTTAATGGCCTTGGACTCGTGGATCGCGTTCCTTATCACCTCTCCCATCTCGCCCCTCCACCAAGAGAGAAGGTTCAGGCTAAAGCCCTGTTTTGGTTTCGCAAAGCAGCTGTCCGGGAGCACTCCGCGCATCGCGTTTCTGAGAAGCAGCTTCCCTACGCCTCCAGAGTAATTTGCTTTGTACGGCACAGGGATCATCATGTCGAGTAGCTGGTTATCGAGCAGCGGCACCCTGTTCTCGAGCGAGTGCGCCATGCTCATCGTATCGTCGATGGAAAGGAAGTCGTCCGGTAACTTTGTGTTGAATTCTGCCCTAACGGCCTGCTGGACGAATTCATTTTTGTCGTCCTTGAAGAAGTGAGAGTCCATCTCTCGGACGAGCTCCTCCTTTGCTTCAGTAACTTGGAAGGCAAAGAGCCGTTGCTCGCGCTCGCCCCCGATGACTGGGGAAACTATCGTGAGGTAGGCGGCCGGTCGATTCTTCTTCACGCTTGCAAGAATAGCGCGCTTCTTGCCGCTTGCTAGCGGGCCGAGCAGGGACGATCCTGGAACCCTCATGAGCCTCTGTGCCCTTTGAAAGGCAACAAACCTCGACGAGGTCGGATACCCGAAGAAGAGCTCATCCCCGCCGAGACCGCTCAGGCAAACCTTGACGAACTTTCGCGCTCTCTCGTTCACAAACCACGAGTAGGTGTTCACCTTCGGAGCCTCGGAGTGCCAAATCATCTTCCCGTACAACTCGATTGAGGCGCGGTCGCTGATCGTGAATTCGTGGTGATCGGTCCCAAAGTGCTCGGATACTTTTCTTGCATCCGCAAGCTCGTCGTCGCTCTCCCCGAACCCCATGCAGAAGGTCTTGAGTTTGCCATTGTAGTGCCTTGAGGCGAACGCCACGATTGTGCTCGTGTCCAGCCCTCCCGAGAGGAAGGAGCCAACCTCGACATCCGAGATGAGTTGTCTTTTGACCGACTCTTCAAGCGCGCTCCTCACGAGTTCGGCGGTGGGGGTGAAGCGCGGGTCTATCTCCGGAGGCTTCCAGAACGGAACGCACTCGTTAGCGAGGGAATCATAAAAGTGGCCCGGCGGTATTTTGCGAATTGCTCTAAACATCGTGCGCTCAAATGGTATGTAATAGAGTGACATCAGGTCGAACAGCGCCTCCGTGTCGAGCTCCGGGCTTACGTC
>Ga0209061_1002326_pt1 | contig 24819 bp, 20 predicted proteins | sample Coa_R1_10_FD_187157 | JGI IMG/M metagenome (GOLD analysis project Ga0209061, IMG submission 187157) | Surface soil microbial communities from Centralia Pennsylvania, which are recovering from an underground coalmine fire - Coalmine... | ecosystem: Environmental > Terrestrial > Soil >...
CCTCCAACCGCACGATCTCGCGCCGCTTCTTGTTGAGCAGATAATTGGCCACGTCTTCGGCAACGCGGATCTCGACGCGGTAGACATGATCGCGGTGTGCTGCCAGTTGGAGCATGCGCATCACGTCAATACTCATGCTTTCACAGGTTTTCACCTGGGCCATACCGTGACAATAGGGGCAATCCTGATAAACACTGCGTTTGAGCGAAGGACGGATGCGCTGGCGCGTCATCTCGATCAGACCGAAAGCGGAGATTTTCAGGATCTTCGTTCGCGCCCGATCGCGCTTGACGGCGTCGCGCATGGCTTTTTCGACGGCGCGGCGATGCTTTTCGTCGCGCATGTCGATGAAGTCGTTGACAATGACGCCGCCGAGATCGCGCAGACGGAGTTGGCGAGCAATCTCCTTGGCGGCCTGGAGATTGATCTGAAAAGCTGTTTCTTCGGCGTTATTGTCGGCGCGAAAACTGCCGCTGTTCACGTCGATGGCCACCAGGGCTTCCGTTTGTTCAATGACGATGGAGCCGCCGTGCGGCAACGGCACTTTACGTTGCTGGATGCGGGCAATCTCTTCCTCGATGCCGTATTTGTGGAAGAGCGGCTCCTTGCCCTCGTACAGCTTGATGCGGTTGGCATAGCGCGGCATGACGATCTGCAAGAACTCCTGGGCATGCTCGAAGGCGGCCGGTTCATCGACCCAGATCGTGTCGATGTCGCTGGTGAAGGTGTCGCGGATTGTCCGCGTAATCATATCGCTTTCTTGGTAAATTTCGGCCGGTGCTTTGGTCTTGCGGATGCGCCGCACCACGACTTGCCACAGGCGCGATAGATAGAGCAGATCACGTTGCAATTCTTTCTTGTTCTTATCGATGCCCGCGGTGCGGATGATGAAGCCGAGACCGCGCGGCGGCTTGAGTTCGTTGAAGATTTCACGGAGGCGGCGGCGTTGTTCTTCATCCGCAATTTTGCGCGAGACGCCGACGCGATTAAGCCCGGGCATCAACACAAGATAGCGGCCGGCGATGCTGATGTAGGTGCTCAAGGTCGGCCCCTTGGTGCCAATGCCTTCTTTGATGACTTGTACCAGGACTTCCTGACCGCGTTTGAAGATGTCTTGAATAAGCGGCTTGGGGCGTCCGTAGCCATTGCGGCCGCGATCGCGCGGGCCATTGCGGTCGCGTTCGCGGCCATGACCGTTCCGTCGCCGCCGGCCACCCTCGCGTGGTCCACGCGGGCTCTCGTAGGGCCGATATTCTTCACGTTCCCCAGGAGGAGGCGGCAGCTCCATCTCGAATTCGGGTTCGCCCGGCTCGCCGATCGTCTCCGTCCCCTCACTTATGCCACGGGCTTGCATCTCACCTTGAACCGGCGGGATCTCTGCCGCTTCCAGGTCGGCGGCCAGAGCCTCCTCGATGCTGCCGTGATGTTCTTCCGCCGCTGGACGCACGCGCGCAGGTGGTGTCAGAGGAGCGCTGGCAGGGTTGTATTGCTCAGCAGGTGGTTGCGGCTCTTCGATCGGTTCTGGCGGAGGCGGCGCCGCTTCCGGCTCGCGCGGAAAGAACAGCAACTCCTCATCGCAGACGCCAGAATCGCCGTCCGAAGGAGTGATCTCCGGCTCTTTTTCCGTGGTGCGCCGTTCAGCGGACCCCATGTAAGGTGGCTTCTCTGGCATTTCCGGCGATGCTTCCTCAGTGGGGCGTTGACAGGTCTCGCTCATCGGCGCTTCGGCTCCTTCAGCCGGCGTGTCCTCCGCAGTTGGCTCTTCCGTACCGGTCTTACGCGAACGGCCACGGCCGCGCGGACGACGGCGGCGTGTCGGCTCCTCCTCGGTCTCTGTCTCCGGTAATGCTGCCATGGACACGCCGCTCCCAGACCTTTCTTCGCCTTCCGCCGAGGTTTCGGCGTGTTCCTCGGCCGGCGCCGCCTCCGCGCGAACTTCGCCCGTCTCTCCTTCAGTGATCTCGACAACTTCTTCGGGCGACTGCACTTCCAGGGCAGCTTCGTCTGGTAACAGGGCAGCGGCATCATCCAGAGGCGCCAACGATTCCTCCAGTCTCTCAGCCTCGTATTCCATCGGCGCCCGTTGCTGTTCCCGTTCCCGGTCGCGGTCCCGATCACGCCGGCCGCGGCGCGGTTCCAACAAGTGACGGTAATAAGTCGGCTCGACGTCGGAAACGTGCAGGAAGCCGTTGCGGCCCACGCCGAAATCTACGAACGCTGCCTGAATGCTTGGCTCGATGTTAACGATGCGTCCTTTATAGATGTTGCCGACATAGCTTTCGTGGCTGGTGCGCTCGACATACAGCTCTTCGAGAACGCCGTCCTCCAGAATGGCAATACGGCACTCTTCGGGCTGTAACACGTTAATCAGCATCTCTTTTTTCATGCGATCCCTTTTCCAATTCCGTGCCGCAACTCTTTTCCGAGAGCGGCAGCTCATCGTGAAGTTCTAGCCGGCTGCGTTCCAGGACAGCGCCGGCAGCAAGCAAATCTTCGAGTCCCAACAGGCCCAGCACCTCTTCAGGGCGTGCCGTACCTGTAGAAGTCAAGCGGAGGATTATTTCCAACTTCGCGGATTCGGAATGTCCGCTAGGTGGATGAATCAACAGATCCATGAGGAAAGGCCGAACATCGATTCGACGTCCGGCTTGCCGTGCTAGGGGGCGATGGCGATCGACCCAGCATTCGCGGGCGGCCAATATGTCGGCACGGCGTCGGCTTAGGTCGGGTAGGCGCTCTGCCGGCACGGGCAAAGCGTAAGCCAGCCGGCACACCTGAGCATGGACCGTCACAGGAATGCGACGGACAGAGAGGATTTCCAGCCCTGGCGGGGCTTGCCGGGCGAGTCGGGCGTGAATTTCTTCAGGAGCCAGGATCTCATCGAGTTCCAGTTCCACGACTTCTTCGCAGCCGACGACCCCCAAAGGCAACGACAGCGCGAAGACGAGGCGTGGCTTGGGATGGAATCCTTGCGAGCGATGAAAGGGCAGTTCACAACGGCGCAGCAGGCGCTCGAAAGTGCGCATCAGGTCATGGTGGCTGAGCAAGCGCAGCACACCCCCCTTGCGGAAGCGGATGCGCACCTTATCCGCAGGATGTTTCACGTCCGTCCGGACCGCGCGCTCGCAGGGCGGCGCGGCACCGCGGGATTGTGTATTAGGTGCCCCAGGCACAGTTCGTCCCTATGCGTGGGGAACAGACGCCTCGGTTTTCGGTTTTCAGTTGTCAATCTTCCGTTTTCGTTTTTCCGTGTTCCATGTACTGAAAACCGAAAACTGAAAACCGAAAACCTACGAAAACACCTCGGGAAGAATCCGTCGGGTCCGTTCCCGCAAATAATTGTTTACATCACGGGCTGTTTCCAGCCGCATGGCTTCTTGGGCCACCGTGACGGACTCCTCGACCGTCACGGAGCGGATCACGCGTTTGATGGCGGGGATGCTGTGCGGTGTCACACTCAGCTGACGTATCCCCATGCCCAGAAGCAACATCGTATAGAGGGGGTCGCCGCTCATTTCGCCACAAACGTTGACGGCAATGTTGTATTGGGCGGCGGCCCGCACCACACGCTCGATCAGGCGGAGAACGGCTGGATCACCCGGGCTGTACAGTGTGGACACGGTTTCGTTATTCCGATCAGCCGCCAAGGTGTATTGAATCAAGTCGTTGGTGCCGATGGAAAAAAAGTCCACTTCACGAGCCAATTGCTCGGCCAAAATCGCGGCCGAGGGCACTTCAATCATGGTGCCGACCGGGATCCGAGGATTGAAGGCAAGCCCTTCTTCCTCCAGATCCTCTTTGACCTCCGCCAGGATCATCTTGCACTGGCGCAACTCCAGCAGCGTGCTAATCATGGGAAACATGATGCGCACGTCGCCGAAAGCACTCGCTCTCAGAATGGCACGCATTTGCGTTTTGAACAAGGTCAAATTTTGCAAACACAGCCGCACGCTCCGCAAGCCCAAGAAAGGGTTGTGTTCCGGAGAAGCTCGCCGTCCGCCGGGCCCGCCAGGCAAGAACTTGTCCGCCCCCAGATCCAGGGTACGGATGACCACGGGGCGATTCGCCCCCATTGCCCGCAGCACGGTCAGATACGCTTCCAGATGCTCGGCCTCGGTCGGGTGCGTTTGCCGGCCGAGATAGAGAAACTCGGTGCGATACAGGCCCACGCCTTCCGCTCCATGTTCCAGACAGGACGCGCTTTCCTGCGGGAATTCAATGTTCCCCAGCATAAGGATGCGAACACCATCGCGCGTCTGGGCTGGCAGAGAGCGCAGCTCAGCCAATTGGCTGGCCTGCGAGCGGAAACTGGCCTGAGCGTGTTGGTAACGCCCCAGCGTTTCCTCATCAGGATCGATGATGAGCAAGCCGTGATGGCCATCCACGATGACGCGATCGCCGCCGGAAACGTCGGTGATGAACGGACCTAGCCCAACCACCGCGGGGATATCGAGGACGCCAGCGACGATGGCGGTATGACTGGCCCGTCCACCGGCTTCGGTGGCGAAGGCATGGACACGCTGCGGGTCGAGCGTTGCCGTCTCGCTGGGCGTCAGATCATGGGCGAGCACAATGACTGGCTCGCGCAGATCGCGCAACTGTTCGCGGCGCTGGCCGAGCAGATGACGCAGGATGCGTTTCTCAATGTCGAACAGGTCAGCAACGCGATCAGCGAGGTAGCCGCCCTCAATGCTCTCCAGCGCCTTGGCATAGCGGCGTATAACACGGCTGACGGCATACTCGACGGCAAAGTGATCGCTGCGGACCAGCGCTTCGATCTCCTGCACCAGCGTTGGATCGGTGAGCATAAGGGCGTGGGCAGCGAAGATGGCACCGTACTGCGGGCCAAGCTTGGCGGTGACTGCTTCCTGGTTGGCACGCGTCTCGGCAGCAGCTTGGGCAAGGGCCTGGCGTAGGCGCTGGCACTCGCTGTCGATCTGGTTGGGAGGAATAACACGTTGCGGAATGCGGAACCATTCCGAGTCCAGCACCAAGGCGGGACCGATGGCCACGCCGGGAGAGACAGCGATGCCGCGTTTGATTTCCATAGGCAGCTGTTGCGACGAATTCCTATCTGAGCCACGACTGTGAGGGAGCAGTAATATCCTCTCGCTCCCTTACGGTTGCGGCTCAGATTGGTCCGCTAGTCCTAAATGGACGGCTCGGACGCTTCTTCCTCTGTAGGCGGCGTCTTGAGCAATTTTACCAGGGCATCGAGAGCATCTTGGGCATCTGGCCCGGCAACTTCAAGCGTTAGTTCGGTCCCCTGGGCGGCGGCCAACAGCATCAGATCGAGAATGCTTTTGCCGTTGACGCTTTGTCCTTCGCGGCTGACTTTGACGCTGCTCTGAAAGCGCGAGGCCAGCTGCGCAAAGGCAGCCATTGGGCGCATATGGAATCCTTGCGGGTTGGTGATGACCACCTTTTGTAGCAGGGGGGCATCATTCATGGCAATCCATAGTCCGGGTCTGCGATTCGGAAGCGTAAGCAACGGCTGCTTTGCGTCGCTTACGCTTCCGAATCACAGATTTTTTAGTGTTCGGCCCTGTCGAGCAGGGCAATGATTTCTTCCCGTGTCGTAGCGCCGCGCAGGGCGCGGACGAAGTTATCATCGCGCAGGGAACGTGAGACGTTTTCCAAGGCGCGCAGATGATCGCCCGGGCGGTCCTGCGGCGAGATGAGCAAGACGAAGACATAGACCGGCTCCCCATCCAGGCTGTCGAAAGCGATGCCCTTGTGGGAGACAGCGACAGTGCCAACCAAGCGATCGACGCTGTTGTGCTTGGTATGGGGAATGGCGACGCCTCGGCCAATGCCGGTGGAGCCGAGGAACTCGCGTTTGAGAATGGCCCGGATAATGTCTTCCAGATCGGCGCCGCGGAACTGGCCGGCAGCCCGCAGGCTCTCGACCATGGCGCGGATGACGCCTTCCTTGTTGGTGGGAGGCAAGTCCGGGACAATGGCCTCGCGCACCACGAAGTCGGACATTCGCATGCCAGTTCCTCCGTCATTCCTCGCTGGACGGTTCCGCCGCGGGCGTACCGGCTACCTTGCCGGCCGAGGGCGTCCGGCGATGGTCCTGAATCTTTTCTTTATAGCGACGCAACTGCAACGCTAATTTGTCCAGCACCAGATCCACTGCTGCTGTCAGGTCGGGATGGTTCTCGCGGGCTACGAAATCATGTTTATGCTCGGCCTGCACGACAAATTCGACCTGCTTTTGGTCTTTCTTCAGGTCCACCGTCACCTCGATCATGGTGAGACGCTCGAAGTAATGTAAAAGTTTTTCGGCTTTGTCGCGGATGAACCGCTGCATTTCCTCGCTGAGGTGTCCATGCCGCACGGAGATTTTGATCTGCACAGACTTGCTCCTTCTATCCGCCGGCCCTTCACTGGGCACGGACTCACGGAAGGCCACTTGACCAATCAACGCAATTCTAGCTCCCGACGAAGGTTTCTTCAATGCCCCGGTTCCGCTGTCTCAATCCCCATTTCCCGAGCGAGGGCGTACCCCCCCTGAGCGGAAGTCTCAGGGGGGGTACGCCCCCGCTCGGGAAACAAGGCTGTTCACGAACGGCACAGCGGATGTTTCAACGGCTTCCACGCACCGTTCTCCGCCGAGCTGGCGACGCACTGAGCGATAAAGTTCATGCCATCGACGCCGTCGGCGACATTGGGGTAAAGACTGCGGGCATAGTCAAACTTCTGCCCACTGGCGCGCGCTATCATATCTTGATATGCCGCTATGTAAATATTGGCAAAGGCTTCAAAGAACGCCTCTGGGTGGCCGCCAGGAAGGCGTGTCGAGCGGCCGGCCAGATCGCCCAGGTAAGGTCCGCCGGCGCGGGTGTACATTTGATACGGCTTGCCATTGCTGCGCAGCAGCATCTTGTTCGGCTCTTCTTGATGCCATTCCAATGCCCCCTTGGTGCCGTCAATCTCGATCCAGAGATCGTTTTCCCGGCCATGCGAAATCTGCGACGCGGTGACGGTGCCCAGCGCCCCGTTGTGATAACGAATGATAGCTGTACCGTAATCGTCAAGCGCGCGGCCTGGCTCGAATACTTTCAGGTGGCAGGAAATCTGCTCAGGCAACAGTCCAGTGATGAAGCGTCCGAGATTGTAGGCGTGCGTGCCGATGTCGCCGAAGCAGCCGGCCGCACCGGACTTTTGCGGGTCCGTGCGCCAGCCGGCCTGTTTCTGCCCCGTCGCTTCCAGCCGTGTCCGCAGCCAGCCCTGGATGTAGAAGGCGCGGATGGCATTGATTTCGCCCAACTCGCCGGCCTGAATCATCTCACGGGCCTGACGGACCAGCGGATAGCCGGTGTAGTTATGGCTGACGGCAAAGACCACGCCCGTCTTCTGCACGATCTGGGCCAACTCCTCGGCTTGAGCGAGGTCGAATGTCATTGGTTTATCACAGACGACGTTGAAGCCTGCTTCAGCGAACGCCTTGGCAATCTCAAAATGCGTGTGATTGGGCGTGGCGATGGATACAAAATCGATGCGCTGATCGGCGGGCAGTTTCAGCTCGCCATCGATCATCTCCCGATACGAGCCGTAGGCGCGATCAGGAGCGATATCGTAATCAGGGGCCGAGGCTTTGGCTTTGGCCGGATCGGAAGAGAGTGCGCCGGCGACAAGGACGGCGCGATTGTCGAGACAGGCAGCGATGCTATGAACTTTGCCAATGAAGGCGCCTTGGCCGCCGCCGACCAGGCCCATGCGTAGTTTGCGGTTAAGCGGTGCGTTGATGCCCATGCGATCGTCTCCTTGGTTGTCGCGTCACGGATGCTTGTGCGCTCTGAGAAGACAATAGCGATAAAGAGGCGGCGCGGCATCTCTTTGTGCTATCGGATGAACGATTCCATGCCTCGCGCGGCCAACCCTTGAGCTTTCCCTGCACACCGCAGTAAAATTTCACCCAACGGCGATGCGGCCTTGGGCGACTGCTTGATGGTTACTTCCACGCGTGTCCCTTCAAGTTAGGGCTGCCGGTTGATCCACTACCATCCCACCGTTTCCCATCGTCCCGTCCAATGCCCTGATCTATCTCCCTCCATGGACCTTATTCTTGTAAGCGATGCCGCTCATGCCAGGATGCCCCGGATAACCTCCCCGGAGCTGATAGGCAGCGGCCGGTTGAGCGCATCGCGGATCTCGGTCTTGGGATCAATGCCGAGCAAATCAAACATGGTGGCGGCGAGATCGTCGGGCCGCACCGGATCACTGGCGGGATAGGCGCCAATTTTGTCGGAGGCGCCGTGGACGTGGCCGCGCTTGACACCGCCGCCGGCCAACAGCGCCGTGTAGCACTGCGGCCAATGATCACGCCCCGCCATCTTGTTGATGCGCGGTGAACGCCCAAACTCGCCTACCCAAACCACCAAGGTTTCGTCAAGCAGACCGCGCTGATCGAGATCTTCCAAAAGTGCCGGCAGGGTTTGGTTGGTGATAGGCAATAGGTATTTCTTGAGGATGGGATACATCGGATGGTTGTTAAAGCCGTGCGTGTCCCAACCGCTGTCGAAACTTTGGCCGCCGATGGAGCGCGAGAAATACACATTGATGAACCGCGCTCCCGCTTCGACGAGCCGCCGCGCCAAGAGACAACTCTGACCGTAGGTGGTCCGACCATAGCGTTGGCGCACTGCATCCGGCTCGGCAGACAGGTCAAATGCTTTCTTGATAGCCGGCGAGGACAGCATGGTCAAAGCTCGTTGATAATGGGCGTCAATGCCCCGTGCTTTGGCCGAGAATTCTAACAATTCTGTCTGCCGATCGATCAGACGTAGTACCTCGCGGCGATTGCCCAGACGCTCCAACGACAGATTGTCGGGCAGACTCAGTTCCGGCAGACGAAAATCTGGACTATTCGGGTCTTGGTTGATGAAAAAAGGATCGTGAGCCTTGCCAAGAAAGCTGGCGTGCTGTCCCGGCGTGACGGAGCCGTCGCTGATGGTGTGCGGATAGGCAACGAAGGTCGGTACGCCGGCTCGCGCCGGCGCCAGGCGATCGACGATAGAGCCGTAAGCGGGAAACAGATCGTTGGAATCGCGCAGCCGCTGATCGTCGCTTGGCGGCGCGTAGCCGGTGAGGCTGTAATAGCCGGCGGAATTGTGGTTCTTCATGGTATGGTGCAGAGTGCGCACCAGCGTCACTTTGTTCATGACCCGCGCCAGGTCCGGCAAGCATTCGCACACCTGTACGCCAGCCAGATTGGTGGCGATCGGCTTGAACTCGCCGCGGATGGCATCGGGGGCGGACGGCTTCATGTCGAAGCTATCATGATGGCTGGGGCCGCCCCATTGATGAAGAAAGATCACGGCGCGAGCGCGAGCCTTGGGTTTGGTGCCCTGTTCGGCAGCGCGCAGCAATCCCGGCAGATGCAGGCCAAGCAGACTCAGACCGCCGACTTGCAGCAGATGGCGGCGTGTCAGCGCTGGGGAAAAGAAATTCTCGGAACAATCGCCGTTCGTAGTCATGGTCGACCTCTTTTACACTTTCACCAAGCTCCGAATATCGGCTGAAGGACTGCGGAGACTTTTTGGCGATCGCTCGAATCGGATAAGAATACGAGCACTCTAACCGTCTGTCCGATCGGAAACACTGCGGCTACGGAAGATGGTATTGGCAGCGTTTGGTTTGAGTGAACCTGTGTTTCAAATGCCCGGGCTTTCATTGCTGCCCTCCCACCGGAAGTCGGTTTGGTCCCTTGTATTGGACTCTCATCGTCGCAGCAGAAACTCCTTGGCATTGACCAGTCCCCACACCAAGTCTTCCAGTGCTGCTCGTCGGTCCTTGGCCTGGCTGAGCATCGCCAGCGCTGCTTGGCGTTCCGTCGCCGAGGGCGGGCGACACAGTGCCGCCAGATAAAATTCCTCGATAATCTCCGCATCACTTTTGCCGGCCGCAAGCAAGCGGCCGAGGCGATTATCGGATTCGCGGAGCATTTGGTTGAGCAGTGGGCCGGTGATGAGTTGGAACGCCTGATGGAGCGTGGTATCTTCGGAGCGCTCGCATTCACAGCTGAGCAAACGGCCAGGTTTGCCGAACGAAGTGAGGAAACGTTCGCCGTCGCTGGCTTGGCGGCGGCGTCCCCGCGGGATGGCTACACCTGGTAATTGGCCGGCGCGTGTGCCCACTGGTTGGCCAGAAAAACTCAATGTCACACCTGTCACTTGCGCCAAGGCGTCGAGCAGTTGTTCAGCTTGCAGCGGCCGCACCAGGGCACGGGCGAAATTGGCCTCATCGTCACTGTTGGTCTCGTTGGGCTTGGCGGAGAGTTGATAGGTGTGCGAGTTCAGGATGGTGCGGACCAGAGAGCGCAAATCGAAGTGATGATCGATGAAGTCTTGGGCCAAGGCGTCCAGTAAGGAGGCATTGACAGGTGGGTTGGAGGCGCGGAAATCGTCGTTTGGCTCGACGATGCCGCGGCCAAACAGATGATACCAGACACGATTGACCTGAGCGCGAGCGAAAAACGGATTTTTCGGATCGGCAATCCAATCAGCCAGAGCGAGCAAGCGATCGGTGGCGAGCGGGGGTGCCGAAGCGCCCCGGGTAGTGCTCGGAGCGCTTCCGCAATCCCGCTCGCCCAGGAACAACGGCCGCAGCACTTCCTCACTGCGTGGGTGTTTGATTTCGCTGGTGCGGTCCATCCACACAATCTGCTCGCCATCAAACTCGTGCTTGTCAAAGCGATCGCGACGGTTGTTTGCGACGATGCGATACTGCACACGGCAGAAGAAAGCGGCGAAGCTGTGATAATCGGTCTGCGTCCAGCGGTCGAAGGGATGATTGTGGCAGCGGGCGCATTGCATGCGGATGCCGAGAAACACTTGAGCGGCGGCTTCGGCACGGGCCTGCGGATCGCGCAGGGCACGATACCAGTTGGCGGCGGGCTGGCTGTAGGTGCTGCCGCGCCCGGCGATCAGCTCGCGGGCAAATTCATTGAGCGGCTTGCCCTCGGCAATACTGCGACGAATCCAGTCGTGAAATAGACGCACACCCTTGGCATCGAGCGCTTTCTCCTCACAATGGAGCAAATCTGCCCATTTGAGAGACCAAAAGTCAGCAAACTCTGGACGTTCCAACAGAGCATCGATCAGGCGAGCACGCTTATCCGGCCGAGTATCCGCCAGGAAATGCCGCGTCTCGTCCGGCTTAGGCAAGACGCCCAGGACATCGAGGTAAACCCGGCGCAGGAAAACGCTGTCCGGGGCTAGCGGCGAGGGGGCCATGCGCAGCGTGCGCAGTTTGGCAAAGACATGATGATCGATATAGTTCGCTTCCGGCAGATGGGGCCAGGCAAAGCTTGGTCGCGCCGGCACGAACGCCAGCTGCACCGCGGCTTGGCGATCCAGATAGCGGACGAGAATGGTGGCTTCGCCCATGCCTTGCCGCCAGGCCACGCCATCGGCATCGACACGGACAGCGAGGTTCGAGGTCTCAAAAACCGATAGGCGCGTCACATCACAGACGTGGCCATCCGAGAAAATGGCGCGGACACGCAGCGGCACGTGATCGGCCGGCTCGATCAACACTTGCTCGCGCGGCGTCACCTCCAGTCGCTCCAAGACGGGAGCATTCGGCGGATCGGGCCGCATCCCTTCAGCGATCCAGCGAGAGAGCAACTGATATTCCAGCGAATCCCGATCGAAGCGCTTGCCGCCCTCGTGCGGCACCCGGCCCGTTGCTTTAGCAAGAATGAGGCTGTCTTCGGGATGCAGACGATCGGTACGGCGGCCCAGCGTATCCCGTGTCAGGGCATCGAAATCCCAATCGGGATCTTGGCCGCGCAGGGAGAGCTTGAAGCCGTTTTTGCCGTTCTGATTGCCATGACATGCGCCCTGATTGCAGCCGGCGCGCGACAGCACGGCCATCACCTCTTTGCGAAAACGAACAGGTTCAGCCTGTATGGAAGCGGCCGGCAACAAAGCCACGGCCAGAAAACCCCAGGTTATCCTCGTATGTATCATAGGACCGTCTCACAGCGTGAGGGCGGAGGCGCCTGGAGCGCCGGCGGGGGGCGAACGGTCTCTATCTTAAACCCTTCGCCGAGTGGAAGCAATAAAATAAGGAAGCACTTTCCCCACCAGCCTGCCGGCAAAGGCATCCCCTTGCTGGCACGGCAGGCTGGTGGGGAAAGAGGCAATTGTTGCATTTACTACGAGCAGATATATTGCAGCAGCTACAGCAGCGGTGAGACTGCGCATCGTCCTATCTTCTCGTATTAACATAACTTGCCAAAATCTCTCTTCTTTGTCTGCGGATGACTCTCCGGGCCGGCATAGTCTTTGCTAAAAAAGGAGAGTCCCCCATTTTTTCCTTGACAAGCGCTGAGGGGGGTGCGAAGATGCTTCGGTTAACGTTTCGTAATGTTTCCCTTTCGACTTGCAACTGTTTGTGGATTGCCTTCCCGTACTTTGAGGACGGGAAGTTGACCTAATTTGAGATTTCGTCCGTATTTTTGTTTTCCTTGGCTCCTCTTTTGGAAAGCGAGGATTTCATGTTAAGAGTCCCGAGGGCAAGTGTACATAAGTACATAAGATGGGAGCGTAGACGTGCGTTTACCCTCATCGAGCTGTTGGTGGTGATTGCCATCATTGCCATCCTGATTGGCCTGTTGCTGCCGGCGGTGCAGAAAGTGCGCGAAGCCGCCATGCGCACCCAGTGCCAGAACAATCTCAAGCAAATGGGTCTGGCCGCGCTCAATTACGAGAGCACCCTCGGCTACCTGCCGCCTCCGTTCGGAACAGTCAACATCGGCGGGAAGATCGGGTCGAACAGCGCCAGCCCACAAGCGCTGATGCTGCCTTATATCGAACAGTCGAACAGGTACAACCTGTTCAACCTCAACTATTCAACCTGGAACGATACACTGGCGGTGCCGCCGCATACATTTGTCCCCAACATCAACCTCCCCGCCCGGTCTCAAGACATCAAGATCTATCTTTGTCCGGCGGATCCCGGAACTGCGATCCGGCCCGCAGACTGGGCGGACAATGGCGACAACTCTGCGGCTGTCTGGCCCGAGGGCCGGCTGAACTACCTTGCCTGTGTCGGGACTACCTCGACGATCATCAGCTCTGACCCAGGGGCTGGTATTTTCGCCGCCTCCGGATGGTCAGGCACCTCAGTCCTCCAAGGCACGCGGATCACCGCTATCACGGACGGCACCAGCAACACGGCCATGTTCGGCGAGGTCATGCGAGGTAACTGGCCGCACGTTTCCGGCGTGCGAAACAACCGTGATATGATTCTGAGCGGCTCGGTTGGCGGCGGACCTAACGGGACTATTTATGGATCCTGCGCTTCAGGGAGCCCGTGGGTTTCCACGATCTCCTATACGGGCCTGGAATTCGAGCGCGATCTCGAAGGCACGTCCTACTACACCCATACGCTGCCGCCGAACTGGAACAAATTGGTGCCGGTCGGGACTCAGCATTACAATTGTGGGGATACCTCCATCGTTAACTTCCACGTTGCCGCCAGTAGTTACCACACCGGCGGGGTGAATATCTGCTGTGCGGACGGGTCCGTACACTTCGTTTCGGACGCTATTAGTTTTACTCCCACTTGGCAGGCCTTGGGTAGCCGCGCTGGCGGCGACTTGTTGGGCAGCGACTTCTAGAGGTGCTTCTGTTGCAAAACCTACAGGTGGTTCTTTGCGGCTGAATTGTTTTGAATTGTTTAGAGCTAGCGGACAAGACCTCCTCCCCCCTTGTGGGGGAGGGAAAAGACCCCCAACCCTCCCCTACAAGGGGGGGAGGGAAAAGTCCGCTAGCTCTTAGCCGCAGGCCGGAGGAGAATGCTCTCCTCTGGCCTGCGACTAAACATTTAACCCTTTGCGCAAAGTCTGAAATGACTTCTGAGGAGGATTCTGGTGTGGCGAAAACAACTTCTATCTTGGCGCTGCTCGTAGTCCTCGCTGGTTGCTCTTCCCGACTAGGAGAGGAGAGGAACTCTCCCGCATTCAATAATCTCCGGGAGGTCAACGACCTGCTCCATGCGGCTGCCGGTACGGCCAGCAAGGTGCCGGCCAAACTCGCCGACCTGGAGCGTGGCCGGAAGCTGGCCCCCCACGGTTACGAGGCCGTGAAGTCTGGGAATGTCGTGGTTCTCTGGGGAGCGCCCCTGAAGGGCGAGGAGGATGTAGGCAAGGATGAGGCAGTAATTGCCTACGAGAAGAACGTCCCCACAGAGGGCGGTTATGTCCTGCTGTCGGCCGGTACGATCAAGAAGATGACCGCCGCCGAATTTCAATCCGCGCTGAAGGCTCCGTAGCACCCCGGGACAAACGGATGCTTCACGTGGAAAAATGCACCCACGAGCCGGAAGCGTAAGCGACGGATACTGTTGTCGTTGCTTAGGGCTAACGGACTTTTCCCTCCCCCTTGTGGGGGAGGGTTGGGGTGGGGGGACACAACTCCTTGGCTCCATTGCCTTGACACCCCCCACCCCAGCCCTCCCCCATAAGGGGGAAGGAGGTTTGGTCCGGTAGCTCTTACGCTTTCGACTCGTCAGGTTTTGTCGGACGCAAGCGCTTGATGAGGTCCGCCATGTCTTTCGGCAAATGCGAGGTCCAGCGCATGCGTTCGCCAGTTGCGGGGTGCTCGAATCCCAGGATTGCGGCATGGAGAGCGACGCGTTTCATGCCGCTGCCGTCGGGCAGCGGTTTGCCGTGCAGGGGCCGATCGTAAATGCGTTCGCCGCATAAAGGCGTGCCAGCTTCACCGAGATGGATGCGCACCTGATGCGTTCGCCCGGTCTCCAGTCGGCATTCGACAAGCGTGTAGTCGCCCAGTTCTTCGAGGACGCGGACATGAGTGACCGCCCGTTGTCCCTGGCCGGGCGTGGTCGAACTGCCGCGGCGGCCGTCACCACGATCGCGTATCAGCCACGATTCGATCTTTCCTTCTTTGGCCCGGCCGCGTACCACACCACGATAGATACGCTCGATGGTATGCGCGCGAAACTGTCGGCCGAGGTGGCGCTCGGCTTCGACCGTCCGCGCGAACACCACCAGACCACTTGTGTCCTTATCGAGCCGATGGACGGCCCGTACCTGGGTTCGTTCGGAGCGCTTACGCAGCCTTCTTCGCCGCGCTAACAGGTCCGGCAACAGATCGGCCAGGGTCGGCGGCAGAAAACGCTGGCCACGCGGACCAAACTCGGCGGCCTCCTTGGGGTGGCGCATCGTCGTCAGCCCCGGCGGCTTGTCCACGACGACGAGGTGCTTGTCGGCATAACGAATGATCGGTCCCAGACCCTGTGCTCTTCGCTTCCGCATGACCATTCTCGCCTCATATTACAGCGCCCCGACAGATGGCCTTCTACACCAGAGGAGGATTTGATACAAGGCGCGTTATTGGTCCGGCATGTCGGTTTTTGTGTTTCTAATCTTAGTCAGTGCCTGTACGGCGGCTTTGCGAACGTGGGAATTCGCATCGCGCTGGCAGCGGAGTAATTCCGCTTCGGCGGCGCGGGCCGGTGGACCGATTTTGCCCAGCGCGATGGCCGCTTGACGGCGTACCGACCATTCGCCATCGCGCAACGCCTCGATCAAGGGTGGTACGGCTTCCTCCGCTTCCACTCCCATCTCACCCAGCGCCAGGGCTGCTTGCTGTCGCACCAGCGCATGCGGAGAATGAAGGATGCGCGTCAGGGCTGGCAGTGCAGGACGTGCTTTGACCCCATGTCGGCTCAGGCCGTAGGCCGCCTGCGCCTGTACGGTCGGGTTAGGGTCGCTCAACATGCGCTCCAATTCGGCAACGTTGCGGCCTTCGTAGGGCGGCTTTTTACCACATCCCAACAGCAACACCAGTAGCAACCAGACGGCCCGGCTCAGATGCATGGGCGCCCTCCGCGGTTAGAAATCTCCGTCAGAAACGATCTCACCGCCAGCGTAGGTAGACAAGGCGCGGTAGAGGACCGGATCAATCGCTTGCGGCAGGAAATGAACGCTACCGTCGGCAAACAGGAAATGGCAGCCGACCAGATGCATACTACGAAAGCCGCTGACGCGATCGAGTCCCGTGGTGTTGGCGCCGGTCGGATCGTTGCCCAAAAGGGTCGGCATGCCAGGCCGGCGGTTCATCGGCTCGTCCATTGGGTCGGGACCAAAGCCGATTTGCGCCGTGACGCCGAGGATGCTGGCGTACCAGGGATGCTGATAATCGCCCATGCTGGCGGCAGCCCAGGCTTGCTCCATCTGAGCCGGGCCGTTGATGAACGGCTCCACGACCGGCTGGCTGAGGTTGTTGATGTCGGCGACGACATAGTAAGGATTGCCCCCGGCCGCCTCGCCTACGGCAATGGTGGACGACAAGCCATCGGTGATGCCAGTAAAGCGCACAGTCTGTTGGGGAATGGGGATCCCCGATCCTCCGCCACGGGGAGAGACAATGGGACCAAATTGTACCTCGTTGAACAGTCCCTTGGCTTGCGGTGGAATTCCCGATGTATCCGTCCATAAGCAAGCGTTGGCCCCCTTGCACAGAACGTAATCGCAAGCGCCGACGTAGGGCGGCAGGGGCGCCCCCCATTGCTCGACATAGGGTGTCAGATCGAGGACGCCGCGGGTGCGATTGCTGGGGCAATAAAAGATGGGCACTTGCTGCTCCACTGCCGTGTAATTGTCCGCGTCGTACCATGGTTTATCCATGTGATAAAGCCGATAGGTATTGCCTTGTTCGAGAAAGGGCAACAGATAGGTGAAGCCGGTGTGATAGCAATCTTGTTTATCTCCTTCGGTGGCCAGGCCAGGAGGCAAAAAGCCGTAGATATCGTGGAAAGAGTGCAGGGCCAGGCCAATCTGCCGGAGATTGCTCTGGCAGGCAGCGCGTCCGGCGGCCTCGCGTGCTTTTTGCACAGCCGGTAGCAGCAGTGCCAGCAAGGCCCCGACGATGGCGAGGACTACCAGAAGCTCCAGCAGCGTGAATGCCGGCCGCTCCCGTCGCCGAACGCGGTCCGGATTCGAAGAAATGAGCAGAAGCATGACGGCCTCCGAAAACAGGTCAGAGAACCAGGAGTCAGTATAGCATCTGAACGAACCGGAAGCGTAAGTGATAGGAAGGGCCATACGCTTACGCTTCCGCCTCGTTTATCGGAACGAATGCTCTTTCCTTCCCGTCATCGTCCTTTAGAATGGGGCATGGGGAGGTGAGAAGGATAGAGGGGAGTGACCTCATGGCGTCTTCGTGGATTGTGCGGCATGGCGCCATGCGCTTTCTCGGCACCTTTGACGCCGATATGGATAATTACGCGCGCGGTCAGGAAGTCATCGTTCGCACCGAGCGTGGTCTGGAAGTAGGCCAAATTCTCTGTCCCGCCACGCCGCGCGCTGTGGAGTTGATGGCCGAGCCGACGCACGGACAAATTATTCGCCTGTTGACGGAAAACGATCGCGCCCAGCGCGAGCGGCTGCGTGCCCTCGAAGAGCGTGAGTTAGAGACCTGTGTGCGATTTGTGCAGCAGCGTTGCTTGCAGATGGAGCTGGTCGATGTCGAACACCTGTTCGGCGGCGAACGGATCATCTTTTATTTCCTGGCCGAGAAGCGCGTCGATTTCCGCGAGTTGGTCAAGGATCTGGCCCGCGAGTATCAGACGCGTATCGAGATGCGGCAAATTGGCGTGCGTGATGAGGCCAAGCTGTTGGCCGACTACGGCGACTGCGGCAAGCCAGTCTGCTGCAACACGCACATGGTCACGATGCCGCCGGTGTCGATGCGTATGGCCAAGCTGCAAAAATCCACCCTCGATCCCTCGAAAATCTCCGGCCGCTGCGGCCGGCTCAAATGTTGTTTGCGTTTTGAGCAGGACGTGTATGAAGAATTTCAGGCGTCGCTGCCGCCGGTCGGCAGCCGGGTTTTGACAATGAAAGGACAAGGCCGCGTGCTGGCTCAGGAAGTGCTGGCCCGTCGCTTGCTAATCGAATTTGAGGACGGCCGCCGCCTGCCCGTGGCCGCTGCTGAGATCCTCACACGTTTGGGCAAGTAGATCGGTTTCTGGTTTTCGGTTTTCGGTTTTCCGTAAATCAACAGCAGATACGGAACAGGAAAACCGAAAACCGAAAACTGAAAACCGAAAACCGAAAACCGATATGCGTCATCCGAAACTCGAAGAGGTAGTTCACCGCGATCCGCGCTACGCTTACGAGGCGTATGAGTTTGTCTTTGCTGCCCTGGCACACACGCAACGGATGCTGGGCCGCGTGCCGCCTCCTCCTCATTCCTCCCATGCCGGGGGAGGAGAAGGGAGGATCGAAGAACGCGATTATCACGTCAGCGGCCGACAACTGCTGGAAGGTGTCCGCGATCTGGCCCTGCGTGAATTTGGCCTGATGGCTCGCACTGTCTTCCGCGCCTGGGGCATTAACAGCACGGCCGACATCGGCGAAATCGTCTTCAACCTCGTCGCTGCCAATCTTATGAGCAAGACTGACGAGGATAACCGCGACGATTTCCGCGACGTGTACGACCTCGATCAGGTGCTGGTCCGCGATTACCGCATCGATGTCAAGGAAGAAACCGAGGGAGATCTATGAAGCTGGCGATGGCACGGCTGATTCTGACGGCGGCGTTGTTTCTCGGCTGGCTGGGCTATCTCAGCTATTTGGTGGTCTGCCGTCCGCACACGCCCGGCGGTCTTCTGGGCGCATTTGAGGGCCGGCCTCTCACGCTAGCACGGCCACAGTTTTTGGTTTCCACGCTCGATATCGTGGCTGAGGTCAGCGGGGATAAAGGCGAGAAAGTCATCGTCCAAGAAGTGCTGTTTCCGAAAGCGAACCCGCCGGTACAGCCCGGTGAGGAAATCTATGTTGAGAACATCGACCGCTGCCGGCCCCTGTCTGATCCGCTGGCCAAAGAGGTCAATCCGCCGCCGGACTATCTCGGTCCCGGCCGGTATCTCCTGCCGCTGCAACCCCTGGGCGCCAACGAGCCGCGCCGCTTCGAGGTCGTGCCGACGCCACCCTCGCCCGGTTTTCCTACCACCCAGGGCGTCCATTCCGGCCCGCCACGCATCTATCCCGCTACCGAGGAGATGCTCGCCGAGTATCGTGAGATTGCTAAACCATAAGAAAAAGGCTAACCACAGAGCCACCGAGAACACAGAAGAAGAACATGGAAGAAGGAAAAAAGGAAGAAAGAGACCCATTAACCCAAACGGTAATTGGGACAGTAATCGAGAGCCATCGGGAGCTGGGACCGGACCTACTGGAAGCAGTTTATCAGGCATGTCTGAAACAGGAACGTGGTTAGCTCCTTTGGGTTCACGACATTATCAAGCCCAGTACCAGTGCACTGGCGGCGACGAGCAGGGCGAGGACAATTGGCAAGCGCAAACTGAGAAACGGCGCCAGCACCATGCTGCCCACGGAGCCGAAGGCAAACATCAGACCGAATGCCGTACCCTTTTCCCCCGGCACCACGTGGAAGGCCAAGCTCAACAACGTCGGCAGAACAGGTCCGAGCAGTAGACCGAGCAGGATCAGCCCGCCGCGCGGCCGGCCGCGCTGACCGGCGCCTACCCAATTGCCCAACAGCACTGCCGCCATGAGCGGCAACACCACGATCAACGTGCGTTCCCACAGGAAGCGCGGGAACGAGAAGGCTAGCTGGGCCAGAGCTGCCATCAAACGCGAAGCTACGAAAGCAACCCAGAAACCGGATAACAATCCCGTCGCCGCCCGCTCCTCCTGCCCACGCTCGGCCAGCAAAGAGAAGGTCCACAAGCCGATTGACGCTTCCAGCGGAACGTAGAAGAACAACACCAGGGCCGCCAGCCAGCAGGCCGGCACGGCGAGCAACGCCGAGGGATGGCCGCGAGGCTCGACCATTTGCCAATGTTCCCTATCAGGAAGTACGCCGAGAAAGGCCGGTGCCAGCGCCAACAGGGCCAAGAGAGCCAGCGTGCGGCGCCGCGCAATTTTCTCCAACAAAATGTCGGTAAGCACAGGCGTCAGCAAAGCACCCAGCGCAATGAAAACAAAACCGAGATTGAGCGCAGCCGTAGAGTAAGACAACCCGGCAGCTAATGCTACCGGGTAGAACGCGTACGGCATGAGCACGATGCTGGCCGTGCCCAGGGCAGTGGCGCCCCCAATGCAGAATGTAAAACTCGTTTTATCTTTTATTCTGCATTCTGCATTCTGCGTTATGCGAGACCGGCTCAGGCCAACCAGCGCCATCGCCAGTATCACAGAGCCGGCCACCAGCATCGCCCGCGCTCCGTAGGTGTCGATCAGGACGCCAGATAGCAACATCAGCGGAACAAGGGTAATGTTCAGCACCATGAGCCAGCGGCGAAAGGTCCCATCTCCTACCGGTGCACTCTGCGCTACCGCCAACTTGAGTCGGCCAAGCAGACCCAGCGCCATGCCGAAAATCAGGGCGCCGCCAATCGTCGCTGCCGTCATCGTCGTCATGTCGGACATGTGATGCCTCGATTTTCTTTTACATCTAGTAATTCGTTGGAGCGAGGAATGGTTTTGAACCCGGCGAGTCGGAAGCATAAACGGCGGCCAATCCGCCGCTTATGCTTCCGACTCGTAACGGTACGATTGACTTGCAAGGAATCACCAGCGAACAAAACTAAGCCGTTCCCATAAGAGAGCAGAAAAACCGAAAAAATCTTTCGTTTTTTTCCTTGACAAAGAATGAAGAGCTATTCAAGATGAAAATGGATTTGTGTCCAAAGTATGATTTTGACTTGCATTGAACCTAACTAATAGCCCTCCTTGCTTACGGCATCCGTGAGGGTGAACGGGTAGTTGCCGTAATTTGAGATTTCACTTGGCGTTTTTCCATCTTTTTTCGCCCCTTCAGGAAAGCGAGGATCCTATGCGAAGCTTTAGATGGAGAATCCTATGTACAAATGCACATAGGACAAGATGTGAACGCGCGTTCACACTCATCGAACTGTTGGTGGTGATTGCCATCATCGCTATTCTCATCGGCTTACTCTTGCCTGCCATCCAGAAGGTGCGAGATGCCGCCAATCGCTCCCAGTGCCAGAACAATCTGCGGCAGATCGGCATAGGGATGCAAAACATGTTCGGCACCTACAATGGGAAAATGCCTACTGCTACAGGGCCTTATCCCGGTGGGCCGTATGTGAGATGCAGCACCGGAGGATTTGGTGGCGCGTTGTTCCAACTGTTGCCTTTCGTCGAGCAGCAAAACTTGTACAACTTCTGCAAATGCACGAATGGCGGCTACGATGTTGAACAAGGGGCCGGCCCCATATCGCTAGGCGGTGGGCTGCTCGTAACGCTGAAAACATACACTTGTCCCGGCGATCCGACCTGGAACCCAAACGCCTGGGGAGGGTTAGGCTGCTACGCTCTCAACGGTTTGATCTTTCAGGACTATCCGAACTATGGCACTTTCCCTTCCAGCATCCAGGACGGCACGTCTATGACCGTCTTCTATGCCGAGACCTACTCGGGCGGCAACCTTAGCGGCATCTCTTACGGGACTCTCTGGTGGTGGAACAACAACCTTTTCCAGATGAGCCCCTCCAGCGGCAACGATTGCGGCGGTGGGGCCTGGTATGGCGCGACGAACGGCCTCCCCTTGTATTATCCTTCGGTATCCTATTGCCAGGCAAACACGGCGACGGATCTCTGGGGCGGGAAGTTCAGCGTTTGTCAATGCCGGGCGACCGGCTGCCACACTGGCGGCGTCAACGTGGGCATGGGGGACGGCAGCACCCGCTTCGTGGCCCAAGGCGTCAGCGGGACCACCTGGTTCTACGCCTGCGTACCCAATGACGGCTTCGTTCTCGGTTCGGATTGGTAAAAATCGTTGACCCGCCGAGCGGGGCGTTGATACGCCCCGGTAGAACGTTGACCGGGACATTGACACGCCCCGCTCGCTGGTGTTTTGGGTTTTTAGGAGCCTCTATATGAATCCTTGTATTGTCAAGTCCGTCCTCCGCTTGGTCTGTGGTTGTTTGGCGCTGGGGCTGTTAACAGAGACGACGGGTTGCACGAAAAAGCCTCGCGAGCCGGAGAATGCGGAAGTTTCAGGCAAAGTGCTTTTTAAGGGTAAGCCGTTGCCGGGAGGAATGGTGACGTTCACTGCCATCAAGGGGGGCTTCCCCTCTTCTGGACGCATCGATGAAAACGGCAATTATCGGATCATGGCTCCCATCGGTGAGGTGCAAATCGGCGTGGACAACCGGATGTTTGAGCCCAAACACGAAGTCGGAAAGGGCAAGGGGTTCGCTCGGAACCCGGTTCAAGAGCATCGCCGCAACAAGCGGCCGGATTTTCAAGAAGAAGCGATACCGCTCAAAGGACGCTACGTGCCGATTCCGGAGCGCTATGCCGACGGCGCCACATCAGGATTGACCTATACGGTGAAGCCGGGATCGCAGACTCACGACATCGAGTTATCAGACAATCCTCCTCCGCTATCTGGTGCTGCCGGACCTTGATCGGAAATGAGGTATCGCCATGCGCCTCTCTTTCTCCGTAGATTCACGAGCCGGAAGCGTCAGCGATGGGAAGACCGGCGAGACGCTGGTCCTATCTTGTCGTCGCTTACGCTTCCGGCTCGTGAGTCTCTTCATTCTTGTGGGTTTGACGGTTGGCGCCTTCATCGTGGGCTGGCCCCCGATGCGGGCTTGGTATCACCGCCGTCAGGCCCGTGCGGAGTTACAGCACTATCACACCCCGCAAGCTATCCGCCATCTGCTCATCTGCCGTGCTATTTGGCCCCGTGATCCCGAAACGCTCCTCATGGCCGCGCGCGCGGCCCGTCGCGCTAAACTTTATAGCGACAGCGAACGCTTGCTCCATGACTATCGGCAAGTGCGGGGCCGCGATGAGGCTTACAGCTTCGAGCAGATCTTGCTAGCCGCCGAATGCTGCATCGATGAAATGGCCAATTTATGCTGGCAGTATGTGGAAGAAGGTCGCTTCGATACGGCTCTGCTCCTGGAAGCACTGACGCAGGGCTACTTGCAGCAGTATCAGCTCAGCCAAGCCCAGCATTGCCTAAAACGTTGGCAGCAAATCCAGCCGGATAATCCGCAAATATTCTACCTTAAAGGTCTCTTCAAACTCGATTATCTCCACGACCGCGCTGGTGGGGAGGAGGATTATCGTCACGCCCTGGAGTTGGATGCGGATCATGAGGAGGCACGCCTGGGGTTAGCCGTTGCTTTGTTGCTGGGTAAGAGTTTTGCCCAAGCCGCTGAGCACTTCAAGCATCTACGGCAATGCCAGCCTGACAATTGGTACGTGCAAGTGCAGCTGGCCGAATGCCTCGACAGTCTGGGCCAAACCGCGGAGGCGGTGCGTCTGGTGGATGAGGTGCTGGCCCGACAGCCACAATACGGACCGGCTCTGTCGCTGCGCGGCCGGCTCGCTCTCCGGAGTGGACAATTGGACAAAGCGGAAAGCTGGCTGCGCCAAGCTCTCTGCCGTAATCCGATGGATCACCATGCTCACTACAGCCTGATTCTCTGCCTGGAGGAAAGCGGTCAACACGAGGAATCGCAGCGGCAGCAGCGCCAGTTCCAGCGGATGGAGGAAGATCTGTCGCGTTTCAATGATATTGTTACTAAAGAAATCGCTAAAAGGCCTAATGATCCGGCCTTGCACTGCACTCTCGGCCAAATTCTTTTACGGAGCGGTCATCGCGCGAAGGGTTTGCGCTGGCTGCAAAGCGCTCTCCGTCTCGATCCATACTATGCTCCGGCGCGCCAGGCTATAGAAGAATATCAGAAATCCGAGCCACAGCCGTAGCAACCCATCCGGGCTGGGAGCGTCAACGACGGATTAGCCATCGCTTAGAACAATCGGCCTTTTCCCTTTCCCCTTGTAGAGGAGGCTTAGGGGGAATGCCTGGGTCCACTTATACTTCGTCTCCTACCTTCACTCTTCCCTCGAGGAGGAAGTTGCTTCTGGTCATCCTTAGGACAGCGTATTTTTCAGGCTCGTATGACGGCGAATGGCCGGCGTAAGCCGGCCGGTAGACTCTCCCCAGCCGGCCGACGCTGGCTGTTTGCTTGCTTCGGGATCTCACTTCGTTCCTTGGGGGATGGATCGGCTGGCCGTGCCTAGCTCATAATGACGCCGGATGGCCTCCGGAGAAAGGGGGCGATCGTAGACGGCCAATTCGTCAAGACGACCGATGAAGGGGCGGATCTGGCTGATGTTGAACTGGAGGTCGGTTTTGAGCCGTCCTACAAGCAAGCGGCAAGCCGTTGTCGCCTCGTCCGGGTCGGCTCGGGCGGCGTCCTGGAATTCACCGTCCAGGTACAGTTCGAGGCGGTCCTGGATCTTCTGGGCTACCAGATGATGCCAGCGATAAGGGACATACATGCGCTGCGAGAAGACATTAACGCCGCCGGCCTGGCCCGGAGGCCAGCGGTCCAAAAAACGCACCAGACAGGGATTGTGTAACAAATGGTGGCTCAGGCCGTTTATTTCCAGGAGGAAGATGTGATTTTGGTTCGGTTCATCAGCACGGGAAGTCAAACTGATCAAGGCGCTGGTCTTGAATTTTTCGGACAAAGCCCATAACTCGACGGCGTATCCCGTTGGCCGCGGCGGCGTCCAGGAGCCGTCCATAGCCAGGTATTGTTCAACCTTGGTAGGCGCGAAGACGGCGCTATGGTTGTCGCCCGGCGGGCCGGCCAGGGAAACCGGACCAATGGCCCGCAAAGGCGGCCGGTCGGGCACTTCGTTGGGGAAAAGCCCGTCTGCTTGGGTTTCAAACCGCCAATAACCCCAGGGGCGTAGCTTGCGGATCTCATCGGGATAGCTCGGATCAAGCACCAAGGCAGGGGGGATCATCTCCG
>Ga0209061_1002327_pt1 | contig 24780 bp, 33 predicted proteins | sample Coa_R1_10_FD_187157 | JGI IMG/M metagenome (GOLD analysis project Ga0209061, IMG submission 187157) | Surface soil microbial communities from Centralia Pennsylvania, which are recovering from an underground coalmine fire - Coalmine... | ecosystem: Environmental > Terrestrial > Soil >...
CCGATGAAATGATTACCGGCTTTGGTCGTACCGGTCGGATGTGGGGTGTCGAGCACAGCGGCGTGGCGCCGGAAATCATGACCGTGGGCAAGGGAATGGGAAGTGGCTTTCCGGTCTCGGGCGTCCTGATGAGCGAACGGCTGAGTCACGCCGAACCCTTCGCCAAACCCAGCGCCTCCTCGTCCAGCTACGGCGGTAACCCGTTGGCCGCGGTCGCCGTCAGCCAAACCCTAAAGACCATCGCGCGCGAGCATCTCGTGGAAAATTCGCGCCAGGTCGGCGCGCTGCTGCTCGCGCGGCTGGAGCAGCTTAAAGAAAAATTCGAGTTCGTCGGCGACGTACGGGGCCGCGGCCTGCTGATCGGAATCGACCTGGTCCGCGACCGCGCCAGCAAAGCGCCGTTGAGCCGTCGTTTCACCGAATTGATCTTCACCGAAACACTCAAGCGGGGCTTGGTTTTGATGGGCTACTTTCCCCGCATCCGAATCAATCCGCCGCTGGTAATCAGCGAAGCGCAGGCCTTGGCAGGTGCCGCGATCCTAGAGGACGTCTTTACCTTGCTCCGCGATAAACACGACTGGCGTCAGGAGTAGACGTTGGATGGCGGTCAATCCTGGAAATCGAGGGCTGTTTTGCGATCTGGCCGGAACTCTGGTCAGGACGGATAGCGCCGGGCAGTTGCCGCGTGATGGAAGCGGTCGAGTTGTAATCGACATGATGCCAGGGGTGGCGGAGGTGTTGCGGCCGATGCGTGATCATTTAATCATGGTGGTCACTAATCAGGCAGCAATCGCGCGTGGCGATTTAACTTTGGGCGCGGTCGAAGCAGCCTTGGCACAACTAGATGAGCAGTTGGGCGGTATCCTGGCCGGCTGGCGCATCTGCCCCCATGCCGAAACGATGATGTGCGAGTGCCGCAAACCACGTCCCGGGATGGTGCTGGACCTGGCCGACTATTACGGTATCGACCTGCCGCTATCCACGATGGTGGGCGATCAGGCGCTGGATGAGCAATGCGCGCGAGCGGCCGGAGTGGGCCGTTTCGTGTTTGCACGTGACTTTTTTCGGAACTGATTCCTTTTACTTCCTCACTCGCTACGTTCGCACCCGAGGTTCTCGCTTTCATGGGAGGAAACGAGTCCACGAACTCGATTCCCATCCCAAACCAGCCATCAATCTTACTTTGACCCCCGATCACAAAAGTGTCGCCTATAAGTTTCTAAATTTGCTAACAACATCACAAAGACTCGATTTCGAGCATCCGCGTTGCGATACGTAACCTCGGAATACCGGTCTTTGGTAGCAAAACGAAACCCTTTCGGGAGGAGTATGAGAATGCAGCCCAGCGGTTCAGAGCCATGTCACCCATCATCCAGTATAGACCCTTATTGGCGACGATATCCTGCTAATTGGCACCAAATTGCCTCTTTTCTGATTCTGGCGACTTTGGCCGCTGCTTGTGGCGGAAGTGGAGGCGGTAGTGGTGGCAATACACCCCCTCCCAGCTCGCAGGGCAGCGCGACTACCACGGTTAGCGATCCGGCACCCTGCACCAACCAGTATTCACATGTCTATGTCACGGTCACCGACGTCACGGCGCACATGAGCGCAGACGGGAGCGATCAAGGGGTAGACCTGACGCCGGGGCTAGCGGCTCATCCCATTCAGATCGACCTGATGTCGCAACAGGCCACCGAATGCACTCTTGCGACACTGGGTTCGGATGTCGGTCTGTCGGCCGGCAAGTACCAGATGATAACGCTGGAGTTGCTAGAAAATGCTCCCCCCTCAGGAACTGGCGTACCGGTGCCTAACGACTGCAGCGCCGCCGGCACTGATGTCTTCAATTGCGTGGTGCCTGTTGGTGGTGGAACCGTAGCCCTGACCACGCCCAGCGGTACTATCAAGCTCCCTCCGGGCCAGCTCGCGCAGGGAGGCCTTACCGTGCCCGCCGGGCAGGGAGTTGATATCGATATCGACTTCAACGCCTGTGCCTCGGTGGTCCAACGCGGCCATAGCGGTAAGTACAACCTAAAGCCCACCCTGCGCGCCTCCGAGTTGGGAACCAATCCGCTCATCGCGGGAACAATCGAGCTGGGGCAAGCACAAGGAAACACCGTTACCCTCGTGACCCCGACCGCGCCGATCGCCGGAGCAACGGTGTGGCTGGAACAACAATCGCACGATGTGCAGGTTGGCGGATCGAACTCAACGGTAAGTGTTGAAAATTTTATTCAGAACACGCGCAGCGACAGTAACGGCCAATTTTCCTTTTGCCCGGTCGGTCCTGGGACCTACGAACTGGCGGCGGACGCTCAAGCGATGCCCGGCGGCGCCAATCCCTCGATGGCGACCATCACCACCGGCGTCGAAGTGCAAAGCACGGGCGGGCCCAACGATCTCGTGATTCCGCTGGTTCCGGCCGCCGCCAGCACCCCAGCGCAGGTCGCCGGCAGCTTCGCCACTGCCAATCAGTCTGGGACCGCGGGTGACGACATTACCTTCGCGGGAGCGCAGATCTATGAAAATGGCTCTTCGAGCCTGTACGCCATGGTGCCCTTCTACACGCTAGGCAACGGTTCTTCGCAGGTACCAACCTCCACCCTCGGAGCGATCGACACCTCCGCAAGTCCCGGAACCGATTGTCCCAGCACAAACACTTGTCCTACTGGAACCAATTGCGCCTGTTATTCGTTTCAGGTCCCCCCGGCACCTCCGATCGTGGGGCCAGCGGGTCCAACCGGCTCAGGTTATGTCTATCCGGCGAGTTCGGGCGCGTCGAATAACGCTCAAGGCGCGGTTGACGCGCAGGTCTTCTCGCAGACCACGGGAAGCCCGGTTTGCTCGCCCGCCGAATTGTTGACAGCGCTGTTCGGTTGGAACTCGGGTGCAGATCCGGCTCCGCTGTTATCCTTTAGTGCCTGCGACTAGCTGCTTGCGCGCGGAGAGCCCCAATTGGGGCTCTCCGCTCCGCCGTCAAGGCCGCAAGACAAAAAAGGGTCCTGATTAGAATTTTGGCGGAGAGGGAGGGATTTGAACCCTCGAGGCCAGTTGCCCAGCCTGCCAGATTAGCAATCTGGTGCCTTCGACCGCTCGGCCACCTCTCCGCATACTGAAACTGTTGCTATTTCAAGGGGCGACCCGCCGCGTGCTTTCCTTCCAAACCATTTTTGGCACAGTTCTGGCCCGCTGAAACCCCGGCACAAATTGGCACAGGCGTGGAGTATAGGCAACGCGGCGCCAATAAGGAAGCGCGGCGGACGCTGACACATATGGCTTGCTCAAGCCAAAAGCTTTGACGGCCGCGGCGCGGCGGAAAATTGGGTGCCTCAGGTTGAGGGCGAAATGGGCCGCAGCGCGTTTTGTGCCAGAAGCGGAAGCGGAAAGCACAGCCGCCGCTTCTGTTTCCTGCCCTACTCCATGGCTCCCTCTCTTCGCAGTTTCGCACATTTCGAGGTGTCCATTGAAACGGGCAGGTTCACAGATAGGTCGCGCCAAGCAAAAGCCCCCATCCTGCAATGGGCGAATGGACTCATACTCGAAAGTAGAAAAGGTCTATAAGCGGCGACAAATCCAACCGCGAACAGCAGCCGCAGCAACGGCGCGACCCATAAGTAACCCTACCAAACACTTCCAGGAAACCTCCCAATCCGAGTAGCTCTGCCTTTGCGCTTCAAACCCTCCAGATTGCATTCAAGCGAGCAGCGCCCGCATCATCTCAGTGCGCCCCACGATTCCGACCAACTCGCCCTCGGCGTTCACCACGGGCATCCTCTTGACGCGCCTTTCCGCAGAAAACGCCAGTGCACTCGCGACCGGCATTTTGTCGCGCACGGTCAGCACGTCACGCGTCATGAAATCCTTTACGGACCGCGCTCGCAGCTTCTGAATGTGTTTGCGCGCCTCACTGCTGACCCTCGCGATCGGCACCTTGGAAATGAGTATTTCCGCGATCCCAGGCCAACTCTCGCGGCTGACCCTTGAAATCAGGTCGGAGTCGGCGACGATCCCGACAACCTGTCGCTTATCGTTCACGACTACCACCCGCTTGTGCGACGAGGATATGAGCAGTTCGAAGATTTCCTCGACCGTGGCTGATTCATGTAACGTTGGAACCTCGCGCGTCATGACGTCGGCCACGGTAGCCTGTTTGCCAATCGGGTAAACGTCGGGATGCCACTCGGGCAAGTGGACCGCTGCAATCGTGTTCAAGATATCGAGACGCCCCAGGATTCCGACCAGTTTTTGTTCCGAATCGACGACCGGCAGCCGCTTGATATGCTTCTCGACCATCAGCTTCGCCGCTCGCCCCAGAATCGCGTCAGGCGCAATTGTCACCACGTCGCGCGTCATCACCTCCGAAACCTTGCGGTTAGGATCTTCGAGCGAATTGTGAAGCTCGCGCACATAGTCGAGATCGGTGGCACGCTTCAGGCTGATCGTCAGGTTCATGCCGCCACGCGTCAGCAGGTCGCTATCACTCACCATCCCGACCACCGTCTTCTGTTCGTCAACCACCGGCACCGCCGTAAAGTCCTTGTTCATGAGTAGTTCAACAACCTCAGTAATCAAGCTGTCGGGGTGTACGGTGGCAACTTCGCGCTTCATCACCTCCGAAACCTTCACATCGGGCAAGCGTTCCTTGAAGGGTGCGCCCGATTGAACAACTTGCACCTCTTGAACCGTGATAAGAGCCCTGGGAGCCATTTCCCGCAGAGGAGCAAGAATGCGATCGATTCGCTCCGGGCGGTCCACGACTGCAATCACAATCGGCTGATCGAATGACAATCGAAGAATCGCGGCCGTATGAATCAGCGAGGAAGCTCCAAACCCCGCAACGCCGCGAGTAGCGGTAGCGCCGCTACATCCTTCTCGTCGCAGCATCTCCATGATCGCCATGTACAGCGCCTGATGGTGATATTGATCGGTTTCGCCGATGAAAATGGTGAGCTGCTTGCCGATTCCTGTAAACATCATGACTGACCTCCCGGTCCAGACTGCACGCAGGCCCACACCTGCACGAACGTTCTTCCGAGAGCCTACCAGATCGCGATAATTTTCTAGCCAAGGCTATACCCGCCAAGGAATGTCATGATGCTATAATTGGGGCGACCGAGCGGCGCGGAGCGGCTTTTCGTGGGCATCCGACCGAAAGCGCTCAATCGATCTCGCGTCGTCTCCTGAATCACCTGGCTGATACGGACGGAAGTGGCTCCTCACAGGTGTTGCAAGACACCCCACTAACAGTCTTTACTCTGGGGGTACAGATCGCGGCCAGCACGCGCGTTGGTCAGGTGTCGTTCGACGAGTTCACTCGGACCCAGCCGTTCATCCAACTCGCGCAGCACAAAACCGGCGCCAAGAGTCACTCGCGCACTTTGAGCCGGCGTTGAATGAGAGTTTGGAGTGGCACTTCTTGCCGTTCACCCACCTCCACACCTCCCCATCCCGTCCAAGCTCCCATCCATTCCGAGGCTCGTCTCCAATTGCGGAGGAAGGCTGTCATGCTGTTTTGGCGCAGGCGCCGAATCGGCAATCCGATTCGAATTTCGTTCGTGGGTGCAAATTTGCTGACATGGGCACGACGCGCGGCGCCGGTAATGCTTCGAATCTGGTAGGTGGTTCGTGAGGAACTCGAAAACTTGCCGAAGCCGTTGTGATGGTCGCACTCGAATGAGTCCGGCGTGGCGACGAAGCGGCGGATGCGTCCGACAGGCCAGTGTTTAACCGCCCTATTTCGTTTTGTCGTGCTTCTCTGCTAAACCACCAGGCAAAGCGCCCGTAGCTCAACTGGACAGAGCATCGGACTTCGGATCCGAGGGTTGGGGGTTCAAATCCCTCCGGGCGCGCCCAAAAATCTCCAGCAAATATAAAGACTTTTAGCCAACAGCCAGCCAAGCCTTGCTTTGCGGCGCCCTCTTTTCCACCATTCTTCCACACTCGGATCAAACGAGTGTCCCTATGTTGGGGTGCAGGCCAGGCCTTCCGCCGGCCATAAAGCCGCATCCAGCCATAATCCCGGACTCCGCGCCAGCGTAAGCTCAGCTCCCGCCGCCGCTGGCGTGATATCCATACATTGCGGTGACATCCTGGGCCCACATCTCCTGGTACTGGATCTCCGTGACCGCGATCGCCGAAGTATTTTGTCCAAGGGATGCGGTCCGCATCGACCCCACGCCGGAAATCTGGCCGCCCTCGGCCGTGCCGCCGTCGAGCAACATGGTTCCGCTGAATGCTCTGTACCCGATTCCAGGCCTCGTACAATCCAGTCCCGATATGACAAAGTCGATCGTCGATTGATCCTCGAGGGTGAGGACGCCGTTGCCGGTTGAAGGCATGCACTTTCCACCGGGGTTGCCAGCGTTCATCGGCGATGACTTGTCAACGCTTAGTTCATAAGTGATCGAGGCGACGGACAGGGAGCCGGAGTGGGCAAAGCTCGCGCCGCTTCCGGTTATGCAATCGCAAACGTCACCGCTGTTGCACCCCAGATCGGCGCAGGGTGCGCCAGTGTCGGTAGCGGTGTCGATTCCCTGAGCGGCGATACGTTCCTGAGGTGTGGCGGCACTGCCGCTGCTTCCACAGCCTGAACCGGCGGCGCCGGTCGCCATAACAAACAGCGCGCCGACCAGCATAATCGCCGCGGTGCGTTTGGTTTCGCGGATGTTATTCGCCATTAACCCCGAATTTCCATTTTGACACCCACTTCCAATTCCCATATGGGGCTGGACGACGGCGTTCTGCAAGGGTTTCAGCCGTATCGGTCGGCGGTGTTCCCATTAGCGCCGGAAGCAGCCGGTTTGGCCTCCCCGCCTCCTGATCACAGTCACACCCGCGCCTATCGGGACTTTTCGCGCATTCTATCAATTTGGTAGTTCACTTGGAAAACAGAAATTCACCTTCAGATGGCTTAGCCACACACTGCCTATGTTTCACGGCGCGAGGGGACCAAACGCATAATATCTCCACAACCGCCGCCGACTACACTCTTCGCTCGGTTACTTGAGCCCTGTTGATTTCGAGCGGCAACAATAGCAGCGCTTAGCTGCCTAACCCAGGTGTCCACCAATTCGGGGCAGGTTCACCTTTTCCTGTGCCTTTGGCCAGGACCAAGTTGGTCCGCCAGTGCCCTTGACGACGTGGGTCAGCCGTCGCATGTATTTCGCCCGGCAACTTCGTCCGCCAAAAATCCGCCAATTTGTAATCGGCGGTAGGTGTAACAAATCCTGGCGCGGCATGCGACGCCTGTAGCCGCCAAGCCAGTTCCTGCCGCTGACCGGGATTTCGATCTCAACCTTTAATGCTGCGGCTCTCCACTCCATCCCCGCGAACAGCCAGGCATAGTAATACGCGGTTCCCGACTGGCTAGGCATCCCGAAGGATGAGTAGGCGAAGGCGGTCTGCATTTGCCCGCTGGCGTTGACCATCCACAGGGTCGAGCCCAGCGCGTCATGCAGCGGCACCGAATTCTTGCCGCTGGGGTCGGTCAGGGCCACCACCTTCCTGACGCGGCACAACTCCCAATGGCCAACTGTTGTGGAGTTGGCCTCGATTCACTGCTGTGGCAATGGCCGCTGTGGGTGGTCGTGCTGATGTGCGTTTGAACCGTGCCGTCTGTTAGCGCCTGCCCTTCCGGCTGCGTAGACAAACAGCCCAACAAACCAGAGAATGGCTGTCACCCCAGTTACGAACATGTAGATCACGAAAGTCCGATCACTCAGATGTGGTTGGGTTTGCGCAATTAGAAGAGCAGCCATGCTCAGTATGGGGCACACTCCGACGAGGACCAGGACGGCCAGGCGGATCGTAGCTCGAAAATCCGTGTCCAGGAACGCTCTGACTACTAGGGGGAGCGAAAACCCGATTACGACCAAACCCTCAAGCAGTGTCGCCAGCAGGGCAGAATGGAAAAGAGCAGTTGGGTAGGTGGAAACGATAAAGAAGAATGCTACGAGAAAGAGCGCCCCAAAGCCGACAAGGACTCCCCGATGTCTTGCGGCAGACCGGTTATCGTTAGTTGCCACAGGCGTGGTACTCCTGAAGACAGCCCTTCAGTAACAGATAGTCGAGCGGTACGAGCGCCGGAACTTGAACTCCTCCGGCCCATCCGAAGCAGGTTGCGAAGGAAGCCCCAGCCGCGGGACCTGCCAACGCGCTCCCCTCCGCGCAACCTATCGCTGCCGCTCCCAGGCCGGAGTTTATATGCGCGAAATGGAAGGCGCAGCCTCCGACGGCAGCCGCCTCGCACTTTCGCTCAGATTCTCCAGAAGCTGTGTTCGGTGGTTGCCCGGTCCTCCCATTGGGGAAGGGGCGAGGGTCGCTGGCGGGCCTTAGCTGACTTGGGTTGAAATGGGTGCCTGGGCTGGGCCGGTCGTAGACCTCGCACTGGGGCGTGAAGCCATGGCGGGCGAGCTGTTGCGCGAGCTGCGCCCCCAGCAGCGCCGGCGGCACGGAGGGCAAGCTGGCGTGCCCACCGCCTCCGGATAGCTCGTATCCGGTTACCGCTGCGGTTACCGCGGCGATGCCAATCGCCGCGGCACAGGCAAAGAAACCGCTGCCCGCGCAAAGCGCGGGGGTGATGTCGGCGTTGAAGGCGGTTCCCGTGAACAACTCCCCCACAAAGGCAAAACGGCCGCTAAGCCCCGTCGGATCGCTCAAATCGATGGGTCGTCGCCCACGTAAGCGTAGAGGTTAGTGCCGCTGCCCGCAAAGCCTATCGGGTCGGGGGCGATGAAGCGGTGCAACCCAGGCGAATAAGGGCGGGCCCAGGTGTAATACTGCTGCGACACGCCGCCGATGTCGCTCCACTCACGTCCGGTGAACAGGTAGGGGTAATTGGACTGTGTCCCCGATTGGCTCGCTGCTCCAAATGGGGTGTAGGTGAAGGTGGTCTGCATCTGCCCGCTGCTGTTGACCATCCACAGGGTCGAGCCCAGCGAGTCGTGCAGCGGCACCAGATTGTTGCCGCTGGGGTCGGTCAGGGCCAGCACCTCGCCGCTGCGGGAATGCTCAGCATGTTCTCCTGCAGCGAAAACGGCGCCCAGTAGCTGGCGCAATCGCTGGCCACCTCGTTGTACTGCTCCTCCACCGGCACCTGCCCATCATACAGCACATAGGTGGACTGCGGGTAGACACTGCTACACGGGGTGACGAAGCCTTCGCTGTTGCGCCGTCCCAACTGGTCGTAACCCGGATACATGTCGGAGGCCAGGGCGGGATTGGCGATGGTCGTCAAGGCGCCCGTGGTTGAGCCCGAGTGCCCGAGGGCAGATCCTTATGGCGATGCGCGCATCGCCCTATACGCCGCGACGGCAGAGCACCCTATAAGTAGCGGAGCCGCGCCAAACATAAAGAATAGTACCGGGTACCCGACCCGCCATACGGTCATAACGACCAAAACGCCTAAAACCGTCTGCCAGATGGCCCAACACTGTACCTGAATTCTCAGCGCTTTGGACTTCCTCGCCTTCTCTGGAAGGTCGGTCCATCCGATGACAAACAGAAAAATTGCGTTTGAAAAGGCCACCTTGTCCCAACCGAGCAACGGATCTGCGGGGCGCAACCAGCTGTACCCAAAGGCGAATATGCTGCCAATGACCCAAACGATGCTCGCCAATAGGAGTACAGAAGCGGCTACCGCCAAAAGCTTTCCGTTCTTCTGACTGAATGGAGACATAAGCTATCTCACTCCATCGCTGACACGCTCGCAGCTAACCCCCGTCTTACGGCGAGGGAGCGTTGTATTCGGGTGATGCTGGAGGGACGCCCTCGCCAAATGCAGCGCGATAGCACAATCCGATGCCGCTCGCATATAGGCTACACGTCGTCAAGCCCGCGATGCACGCCAGTGGGTTAGGTGCAGAGATGCAGGCGGTACCGGTAACGGCGCACGACACCGGTAACTCGGGATTAAAAAAAGTTAACGCGCCTCCGCAGGCAAAAAAACCGCCGACTCCTGGACCCAGCTGCTGTGGCGCCGTCGAATACTGCTGCTGCCCGGTCCTTCCATTGGGATAGGGCCGAGGATCGCTGACCGGCCTTAGCTGGCCTGGTCGAAATGAGTGCCTGGGCTGGGCCAGTCGTAGACCTCGTACTGGGGCGTGAAGCCATGGCGGGCGAGCTGTTGCGCGAGCTGCGCCCCCAGCAGCGCCGGCGGCGCGGAGGGCAAGCTGGCGTGCCCGCCACCTCCTTGGGTTATCTCCAGTCCGCCGATAACCGCGACCGAGATGGTCGCCCCCACCGCCACCGCGCAGGCGAACCAGCCGCCGCTGGCGCAGATCGCTCCAGTGACGTCACCGTTGTTGAAGTCAGCCCCCGTGAACAACTCCCACCCAGGTGATAAAGCCGCTGCCGCTGAGGCCCGTGGGATCGGTCAAATCGATGGGGTCGTCGCCCACGTAAGCAAACAGGTTGGTTCCACTGCCGGCAAAACCTGCCGGGTCGGGGGCGATGAAGCGGTGCAACCCAGGCGAATAAGGGCGGGCCCAGGTGTAATACTGCTGCGACACGCCGCCCATGTCGCTCCATTCGTGCCCAGTGTACAGGTAGGGGTAATAATACGGCGTCCCGCTCTGGCTCTGGGTCCCGAAGGCGCTGTAGCCGTAGCTGTTCTGAACCTGACCGCTGTTGTTGACCAGTCCCATCGTCGAGCCCAGCGCGTCGTGCAGCGGCACCAGATTGTTGCCGCTGGGGTCAGTCAGGGCCAGCACCTCGCCGCTGCCGGGAATGCTCAGCATGTTCTTCTATCCGCAACGCCCTCGTCTCGTGAAGTACCGCGCGCATGTGGTTGGGGCTCCCAAGACGGCAGCAACAGCCAAGTTGGAAGCGCAGCCACCCGCGCCTCATCGCTCATGGCCGGCGGCGCGCATCAGGGCGCCTACAGATACTGCCGACATGAAGACGCCGGCTACGAGCGCCGTGACGGCTGGAGGGAGCATTTGGGAGTTGATAGCCGGTGCCACGCCTAAGATCATTAACCAAGCAGCCCAAATCAGTAGCTGACGTCGCAGGGCCAGCGACGCCCTTATCTTTTGGGGGATGTCGGTGCCGGCAATTACGTACAGGAGTAGAGCCGTGTCGATAGCTGCTGATGCAAGCCGCTGGGGAGCCTTCATCGCACCCGCCACATACACGAATCCCACTGCACTTACGATCAAGAGGAACGATGCGGTGGCTGCTGCTAATTGGTCCTTAGGAATGTGCCAGCGACCGATGGTCATTGCCCCGGATCTCCTTGGCCAGAAATGGCCCGATTGTAGCAGCCAAATATCTCACCTGCGGTGGCAAGGCAGCCGAGCAGCGCTGGACCGCAACTGTAAGGTGACGGGACGTAAGCACAGATTGCCGTGCCGCTGACGCAAGTTAAAGCATCAGGTACGAGCGTCCCGCACCCAGCCTGATTCGCGAGACGGTTTCTAAAGCGCCCTTGATTGAAAGGAGTCGGACTGCGTCGTGACAAGTTCTGGGGTTGCCCCGTATTTCCCGTAGGCAAGGGCCTGCGATCGGTAAGCCGCGCCCGGGGGTCGAAGCGGGGGCCTGGGTTGGGCCAGTCGTAGGCATTGTACTGGGCGGTGACGCTGTGGCAGGCGAGCTGCCGCGGTCAAGGTCTCTGATTAATTTGGTCGCCGGAATGTTGACGGCGTATCGCCATCTTTAGGCCCATGGCCACCCAGAACCAGAAGCCGCCGAACCACGCCACGATCGCGGCGAAGGCTAGGATCGCTGCCGGCCAAAAGATCCAGGTATCCGAGGCAACCTGGGAAACAAAATAGGCGATCATGCCCACCACGCTCCCGAACCCCACTGTTATGATCACGGCTATTTTGTGACTCGGCGTCCAGATCGACGAGCGCGCGACATAGATTGCAATCGGAACAGAAAATAATGCAGCAAGCGCGTTCTGGGCCAGCATTGCGAAGGTTCCAGAACCTAAGACGGCCGCACCGTGGACTGCCAGTGCCCAAAACAGGGCGGTGACCAGGAACCCGACGAACGAGCCGACGAGCGCCACGCTTAGCGTATTCACGACCCTCGAATCACCTTGCATGAGATTATCTCAATTCCTGTACGCAGGATCGAATAAGGAGGTAGTCGAGTACGGCTGTCGGCGGCCCTTCTACGGCTCCTACAACTCCCGCGCACTCCGAGCCCGTCAGAGGCGCTGCCGGGCCGGCAGCGAGCGAACCTCCTATGCCCGCGGAGAGTCCCAAGCCCGGGCCAAGGTTGACGTGGGCGAAATCGTACGCGCATCGCAAAAGCGTCGAGGGTCTGCTCGTCGTGGACGAAGGCGGCTTTTGCCCCTGCCCGGTCCTTCCATTGGGGAAGGGTCGGGGATCGCTGACGGGCCGCAGCTGCCTTGGGTCGAAGTGGGTGCCGGGGCTGGGCGGATCGTAGGCGTTGTACTGGGGCGTGAAGCCATGGCGGGCGAGTCGCTGCTTCGCGTCCTGCGCTGGCAGCGGCTTTTTTGCAGGGGGTCACGAAGCCCTCGCTGTTGCGCCGTCCCAACTAGTCGTAGCCCGGATACATGTCGGAGGCCAGGGCGGAATTGGCGATCGTGGTCAGGGCACCATCGCTCCAGCCGAAGTTGTTGCCACTGGAGGGTCAGCGCAGCTTGCAGAATCTCGGGAGTATACAAGGTAAGCATCTAAAAACGTAGGCACTTTTTATTGCCCAGGCCGTACAGCGGCGAAGGACCAATTCATGGCACATTCGGTCGGGGGACCGTGGCTACCTACCCGTTGTCATGGCGGCCATGCGAAAAAGCGTCAATAGAGATGGCCAGTGCGAACAGGGCACTAAACAGGTATCCAAGCGCAGTGCCTACTGGGTGATGGAGCGGCCCCGCAAGTTGGGGCTGGAGAACTCCGACAATCGCGCTTATAAAGACGAGAATCGTGACTATTACTATCGAGACACGAAGTAGACGCTGAGTTCGACTTGGTGCATTGTTATAGGTAACTAAAGCCCACCCCGCTATCCATAAGTAGATGAGAGCTAGACCTGCGTGCATCCACCCCAATTCATTGAACCATCGAGCTATTCGTTGGAGGTTCGCGACCAGAAGCGGACCTTCAAAAAGACCCGCTATAAATACCAATGCCAGTAAGCCACAGCCAACCCTAACCAAAATGCCGAGCGAATTGCGCATAGCGTAGACCTGGCTTTCTGAGACGTGATCCTAGACGTACTTTAGTACTGCCAGAAAGGCGATACCGGAGCCTCCGGTGGGAGCGGCGGAGGTTGAACGCCAGTTGACTGACGATAACAGCCTATTTCGACGCCGAGACCGTAAAGGCACGTTACATATCCGGTGATGCAAGCAACCGGATTACCGGTGGCGATGCAGAGACCTGTGGACACGAGGCACGAAGGGGTGACCGTCGAGCCTTCCCCGGTCTCCAGGTTCGCCTGAAGACAGTCAGCCTGACTTTTCGATGATTGTTGCTGCTGCCCGGTCCTTCCATTGGGATAGGGCCGAGGATCGCTGACGGGTCTTAGCTGGTTTGGGTCGAAGTGGGTGCCGGGGCTGGGACGGTCGTAGGAATTGTACTGGGGCGTGAAGCCATGGCGGGCGAGCTGTTGCGCGAGCTGCGCCTCCAGCAGCGCCGGTGGCACGGAGGGCAAGCTGGCGTGCCCGCCACCGCCTCCGGATAGCTCATATGCGGTTACCGCGGCGATGTCAATCGCCGCGGCGCAGGCAAAGAAACCGCTGCCCGCGCAAAGCGTGGGTTGAATGTCAGCTCCAAAGGCCGTCCCCGTGAACAACTCCCCCACAAAGGCAAAAAGGCCCCTAAGCCCCGTCGGATCGCTCAAATCGATGGGGTCGTTGCCCACGTAAGCGTAGAGGTTAGTGCCGCTGCCGGCAAAGCCTATCGGGTCGGGGGCGATGAAGCGGTGCAACCCGGGCGAATAAGGGCGGGCCCAAGTGTAATACTGCTGCGACACGCCGCCGATGTCGCTCCACTCACGTCCGGTGAACAGGTAGGGGTAATTGGACTGTGTCCCCGATTGGCTCGGTGCTCCAAATGGGGTGTAGGTGAAGGTGGTCTGCATCTGCCCGCTGCTGTTGACCATCCACAGGGTCGAGCCCAGCGAGTCGTGCAGCGGCACCAGATTGTTGCCGCTGGGGTCAGTCAGGGCCAGCACCTCGCCGCTGCGGGAATGCTCAGCATGTTCTCCTGCAGCGAAAACGGCGCCCAGTAGCTGGCGCAATCGCTGGCCACCTCGTTGTACTGCTCTTCCACCGGCACCTGACCATCATACAGCACATAGGTGGACTGCGGGTAGACACTGCTACACGGGGTCACGAAGCCCTCGCTATTGCGCCGTCCCAACTGGTCGTAGCCGGGATACATGTCGGAGGCCAGGGCGGGATTCGCGATGGTCGTCAGCGCGCCGTCGCTCCAGGTGAAGTTGTTGCCACTGGAGGGGTCGGCGGTAATGTGGCCGTCGGCGTCGGTTCCCACCCCTGTCCCGTTGTAGGTGGCGATCTGATTGTTGGCCGAGCAGGTCGCGCTCATCGCCGCCGGCGGGTTGAAGGCGTAGTTAACCGCGCTCCGCCGGCCGTCGGCATCATACGTGTATGCCAGATTCACCCAGAGTGTGCCGTTGATAGTGTCCTGCAGGGAGGTGATATGCGAATCGGCGTCGTAGCCGTAGTTCGTGGTCACGCCGTTGGGAAGCGAAAGTTCCGTGCGGCGACTGTCGTCGTCATAGCTTATCGACGCGCTGAGGGGGCCGTTGGTCAGGCTGATGAGCCGATTGTCGGCGTCATACAAATAGCCGGTGGTGGGCACCGTAAGGCCGCCGGTTGGCGCGGGCGTCATGGAAAGGCGGTTGCCGTCGTTGTCGTAATTGTAGGACAGGGAACCCGCGGCCTCGCCCTCGTACTCAAGGTGATCGAGCGCGTCGTAGGTGAAGCTCAACTGGCTAAGCGGACTGCCGCTGATCTGCGTGATGCCGTTGAGTGCGTCGTAGGTAAAGGTGCTGGATGAGCTACCGCTGGAACTTACCGAGGTCGCGCGGCCTAGCCCGTCGTAATTGAAATCCAGCGTGGAACCCAGCGGGTCCTGCGAACTCACCATTTCTCCCACTGTGTTGTACGTATAGAGAGTGCAGTTGTTCAAGGCGTCGCACTGCGAGCGGGTGCCGAAGGGATCGAAATAACCGTCGGTCGTGCTGTTGCCGTTGGCGTCGGTGATCTGTTTGCTGCGGCCCAGAGGGTCATATTGAAAGGATGTCGTATGGCCCAGAGGATCGGTGACCGAAGTTACATTGTTCCTGGCATCATAGGCGATGTTGCTGGTGTTCCCCAGCGGATCGGTGATGCTGGTCAGGCGCCCCAAGGCGTCGTATGCGTAGCTGGTGGTGTTGTTCAGTGGGTCGGTAACCGAACTCAGATCGCCGTACGAATCGTATGCGAAGTGAGTGGTGTTGCCCATGGGGTCTGTCGTGGTCAGGGGTTCGCCAATCGAGTTATACGTCGCCGTCGATTGGTTTTTCATCGCATCGGTGGAGCTGGTAGCATTGCCGTACGAGTCGTAGCCGATATGTGAGACATTGCCGTTGGGGTCCGTAATCGACGTTACCTGGTTGAAGGTCGGGTCGTAGGTGTAGCTGGTGGTCGCGGTGGGGTTGCCGCCGTTGTTACGCGTGACGCTTAGCGTGTTGCCCATGGCGTCGTAGGTGTAGTAGGTGGTGCGCCCATAACTCGTGTTGGTGGCCTCGTCCTGGTACTCGATCAGGTCGTTTCCCGCGGCTCGGCCGAAGGATGTGTCTTCCTCGGCCTACAACCAGAAACGAGCCCAACGCGCTACCCGACGGCGAGCGAAACGCTCGCACACAGCCCCCGCGCGCCGCCCGGCGGAAAGCCCTGTAAGCGGAGTGGGTCGAACCATCTATCCGCGCTTGCCGGAGCTCGGGGTAGCCTATAAACGTGTGTGACTGAATTTCCAGACTGTGGAGCTGGAGTTGGATTGCTCCAAGGCTGCGGCGGGCTCTCAACGACGCAAAAACGGACATATTTCCTAGCGCCACAGCCGATTCTTGCCTTTTCCTGTCCGCCACATTTCCGCCAATTTTTCTGTAATACGGTGTACGCATTCGCCTCTGTCAGTAATGCGAGGACGAATCACCAGCGCCATTAAATCCTTTTAAACATTAGGTCTTATCGCGATTTCCCCGCATGTTTCCTCGATCTTCACTTTCGCCTCGATTAGGACTTCGGATCCGAGGGTTGGGGGTTCAAATCCCTCCGGGCGCGCCCAAAGGCCGCTGAACTCGCTCATCTGCGTATCGTTGCTCTCCGTCAGTGCTGGGAATCCCCCGTTAGGATTGGACTTACACAGCAGGAGTGCCAATCGTCGGCCAGGGCCGCTTTCTGACGCACTACAAGCCGGAGTTTCGCGGTCGGGTGATGGATGAGTGGGCATCTGGGCATGGCGTGCGGCTAGGGTTCATCGAGCCGGGCAAGCCCATCCAGAACGCCTTCATCGAATCGTTCAAAGCCGATTGCGCAAGGAGGAGTCCCTCAACGAGCAGCTGTTCATCTTACTGGACGACGCGGACAAGGCTATAAAAGTGGCGGAGGGGGTGGGATTTGAACCCACGAGGGACTTGCATCCCTGCCGGTTTTCAAGACCGGCGCCTTCAACCGCTCGGCCACCCCTCCAAGCCTTATAAATCAAGCATTTACAGCATTATGGGCGTCGGCGCGACCGATCGAGTGCCCACTTATTGCCCACTTTTTTTCGATTTCCGGCGCAGTGCCCACATTGCCCAAGATTATCTGGCTCAGCCGGTCGACCGCCCCGCTGTCGATCGTCTTGAACCAGTGGCTGTAAATCCGCAGCGTGATCGCCGGGCTCGCATGACCAAGCAGAGACTGAACCTCGGTGACCGCGGCGCCTCCCATGATTAGTGCGCTGGCGAAACTATGCCGGAGCGAGTGCATGTTCACCCGGCGGAGTGCCGCGCGCCGGAGCGCGGACCATAGTCCGTAGCGCAATGCGTTGGAGCGTCGGATTGGTCGGCCATCCGCGGCCGGAAATACCAGCTCGTCAGCCGTCGTTGGGCATTGAAGTTTCCAAACTCGAAGCGCGGCTGCCAGTTCGGCCGGAATTGGAATCTTACGCACACCTGCCTTCGTCTTCGGCGGATAAAATCTCGGTCGAATAGGTTCGCCGTTGATGCGCGCCCAAGACACAGTGCGACGGATGTAGATATAGGCGGCTCCGTTCTTCGGAATCTCCACGTCACTCCAGCGGAGCGCAAATAATTCACCCGAGCGCGCGCCCGTCAGCGCCGCGGTCGTGAACAGAGTGCGGTAAACACCCGGCGTGGCCGCATCCAGCATCGCACGAATCTCATCCGGACTCAGAATCGCGTCGGGGCTGATCGTGTCGTCGTTGCTGCCGGCTTCATCTTCACCCGAGCGCAACTCACGCGCCGCCATGAAAGCGCGTTCAACGCGGTCAACCGGATTGCTGATCGCGTCGCCACGCCTGATGGCCGCGCGAAAAACCGCCCCGACGATTCGGATGATCGTGTTGATTGTGCGCGGCGCGTAGGCGTCCGCGCGCAAGTCGTCGCGCAGTTTCTCGAGAGCGCCGACCGTGATCCGGTCAAGTCTCAGGGCGCCGACGCGCGGCAGGATATGCTTGTCCAACCGGGCTCGTAGGTCGGCAACGTGAGACGCGCGCCGGTCCGTCTTCGAGCTGAACCACAGTTCAGCGGCGTCCTTGAACGTGGGGACTCTCCCGCGATCGAGATATTCTCCGCGCGATGCCTTGGCCGATGTTTCGGCCAGGTGCTTTTCCGCTGCCTTCTTGGTCTGGAAAAACAAGCGCCGTCGTGGGCCGTGGGTTCCCATCGGGCGGTAGTCGAGCCGCCACGCGCATTCGCAATTCTGGCCGTTACATCCATCCTGATGGTGTCGTTTGATCGAAGCCATAACGCCCTCACTTCTTCCCGGTCCGCGAACGTTGTTCGGCGGCAATTTTCTGGAGGAGTCTGGCGGCCGGCTCGGACATCGCCATTTCGCCGCGCTCCCAGCGCGCCACGGTGTTGGAGGTTACTCCTACGGCCTCGGCCAAGGCCATCTGAGTCCAGCCCAGTTTTTCTCTGAGCGCACGAATTTCCACACCAGTCATGCTATACGCAACGTATAGCATGACTGAAGGGAAGTCAAGCGGCTTGGTTGGCGCGATCCGCCAGGTAGCGCTCCACTTCTTCGAGGCGGAATCGCATGTAACGGCCCAGCCTGACGTACGGCAGCCTACCGAGTCGCGCCTGCTCCCGGACCCATGATTCCGGAACTCCAAGGTGCTTGGCGAGTTGTGGCGCATGGAGCAGCCCGGCTTCATCGGCACTGGCGGAGCGGCGGCCAGCCCCTTGTCTAGCGACCATCAGCGAGAGCAGCGTGCCCTGGAGGGTCGTCAAGGCGACGCCGCGCGACGCGACCTCCGCAAGCAACAGCGGGAGGACTTCGAAGCTCAGGCCATTCGCGCGACTCGGATCAGCGATAAGCTCATCAACGGTGATGGGCGATAGCGGCGGACGCCGTAAGGTTTGATCTGACATGGCGTGATCTCCCTGTTTCCAACAGCACGCCACCCCACTCATCCGAGATCATGAGAAGCAACGCGAGTGCCGCCAGAGCGGACTCGCGTCGCGCGCCATCATCCCAAGTGTCGCGCGGCCCGATCCCGTAGAGGCTCCACCCTCTGCGATGGCAAAAAAGGTGTTCATGTGCGGATTCCGGACACTTTCCGAAATGCGCCGGAAATACGAATCGATTTCGCGCGTTTCCGAGGTCACTGTTGGGATTCCGCACAGTTCGTGCGAGGTCGAGCGACGGATGGCTGTCCGTCGCTCGACCGAGCGCGGAAAGTCGCCGTTGGCTGTCAGTCAACTGGATTACGAAACGGCGCGTCGGCGGGCGACGCGTTGCCGGCGACGGAAGGCGACGGACTTCATACGATTACCGCACGTCTTCATGCTGCACCAACGCCGTCTTCGGTTCCTGGCGATCTCATAAAAGAAGAAACCGCAGGCCGGATTTGCGCAGCGCTTGAGCCGGCTCAATTCGCGGTTGCAGAGGAGATCAACGGCCGACTCGGCGATCAGTGCAAGCAGTTGGCAAGGCACATCGAGGCGCCAGCGATATTTCTGTACGAGCGCGCCCTTTGTTCGGATTATCTCAGGATGGCCGCGCCGCTGGCCAAGCAATTCGTTGATAGCGGTTATCGCGGCTTTTGATACGCTTCGACCGCCAAGCATCTGCTCAAGCATTTCACGCAGGCACTTGCGAAAGATTAGCGCCTTTCGATGAGCACGTTGGGCTTGGGGCCTGCCGGACCAGCGCCTGCCTGCTTCGCTGAGTTGCGGACGTGAGATCAGTCGCGTCTCGGAAAACCAAGCCAGTAGGTCCTCGAAGTCCGTAAGCGCCTCGGCGCGACCACCGTCGGGCGCGGTGTTCACGAAGTCGAGGCATGGAAGCCCGCCGAGGAAAATGAACCGCTTTGCCTTTGGACGCTGCATGGCTGGCGACTCGTGTCCGCAAGCGATTTTCTTGCCGTAACCAAGAACCGATCCGTTGACAGGTTGCTACGCGATGCACTAATTCTGGCCGAAGGGCACGGTGGGGGGTGCTTTGATGTACAGAGAGTCGAGCCAGCCATGGTTGGTGAGTCGCTGGCAATTGGCCGTGTTAACCGCCTGATTGAACAGGTTGCCCCTACCTCTGCATCAGTCGTCATCACGGGCGAAAGCGGGACCGGCAAGGAACGCGTGGCGCGCATGATTCATGAGCGGTCGCCGCGCCGCGACCGTCCGTTCGTCGCCATCAACTGCTCGGCAAGTGCGGATAGCCTCATCGAGAGCGATTTGTTCGGCCATGAACGGGGTGCCTTCACCGGCGCCCAGAGTCGCCGCGAGGGATGCTTCGAGCGCGCCAACGGCGGCACGCTGTTGCTCGATGAGATCACCGAGATGCGTCCAGAGATGCAGGCCAAGCTCTTGCGCGTGCTTGAGGAAAGGGAAGTCTTGCGCCTTGGCGGGACCAAAGAGATCCGCTTTGATGTGCGGGTGCTGGCGGCCTGCAATCAACCGCCGCTCGCGGCGGTTCGCTTGGGAAAGCTGCGATTGGACCTCTATCACCGGCTAAAGGTTTTCTTGATCGCGTTGCTACCGCTGCGCGAGCGAATCGAGGACATACCGCCGCTGGTCGAGGAGTTCGTCCGGGATTTCAACCGAGAGCACCATCGGAGCGTGGAGGGGATCGAGCCGGACTGCCTCGATGCGCTCAAAGCGCAGCCCTGGGAAGGCAACGTGCGAGAGTTGCGCAATGCTGTCGAGTACGCGGTCATTGTGAGCCGCTCGACCCTGCTGTCAGTCCGCGATCTTCCGCCCGAATATCTTTCACGTCGCGGCGCGCCGGTGCCCTTCACGATTCGTCCCGGTATGCCGTTGGACGAGGTCGAGCGCGAATTCATCGCTCGAACGCTGGCGCTCTTCGGCGGGAACAAGGTCCGCGCTGCCGAAGCGCTCGGGATCGGCCGAACCAGGCTCTACGCTCTGCTGAGGCGCTACAACGCGAACGCCGTGAACTGCCATCTTAACGGCCGCGCGCACCGCAACAGCCTGTCGTGACGGTGGCTTATAGAGAATCCGGCGCTGAACGCGGGGGGACAGTGAGCAGACGGCGGACCAATTCTGGGAAGACCTCCGCCGCAATTCCGCTCGTCCAATGGGAAGATCGAATACGTAACCTTCTTAGTCGGCTCCTCGCTCGACGAAGTGGAACGCGAGCTAATCCGTGGCACGATAGAGTTCACCGCCGGCAACAAGACGCTCGCCGCGCAGATGCTTGGCGTCGGTGTGCGCACGCTGTATCGGCGCTTGGCGGGGTACGCCAGCGCTGACGTGGCTGGCCGCCGAAATGGCGACGAGATCGTGCGGCGCAACGGATCAGGAATGTAAACGCTCAGAGAGCAGAGCCCGTCGAATGCGCAGCGATCTCGGGAATCATGCCGCACGCTGATCTGTAATGTGGCGATTTTGAACCGCAGTACGGCAGAAGACAGCGCCTTGCTCCGCGCGACTATCTCGACGCGCCAGCCTCTATACTTCGCGCGTGGGCTATCTCGTGGCGGGCAATCGGACGCACTTCCTCGGTCGAAAGCGAGGTGACGGCGACGGTCTCTCCGTCCAAGGTCATGAATTCGACCTCGTAGCCTCCCGCCGGATGGACCATGACGACGGTTCCCACGTCGCCGCTCTTTAAGCCGTACTCGGGCAGGTCGTGAGCGAGCACGGCGCTGTCATGTTCCCGAAGCATCACGCCTTTTTCCCTTCGAGCGGATAAGCGGTCACGAATCTGGGTGTGTCCTCGTCAGTCTCGACAAACCAAACTGCCCGGATGATCGGTCGCCTTCCGTCCGGTGCCGTAACGACACCATCTATAATGTAGCGCCTTCCAAAACGCGAGTCCTCAACCCGGCCAACCTGGTGCTCGCCCGCGTGCCGTACAAGGGCGGACGCCAAAGTCTGCCACGCGTCGCGCGAGAAACCAAAGCGGGTGAAGAAGGCCGCTTTATGGCGACCGTGCGGATGCGCTTCGGCGAGCAAGTAATCCAACACCTTGGCTCTGGCGACAGTGGCCTTATCGGCGTTGGGCAGTTTCATCGCTGGGTCATTCGAAGCTTACCTGACGCACGCGGGTCGGCTCAACGATAAACGGCCGGCTGCTCGGCTTGTATGAAAAAAAAGAGGCTCCGGGAAAGCCCGGAGCCTCGGCGCGTTGCCCGAGTTTCGCGCTTACTCGGTACTCGTGCGCTGAAGAATGTGATCTGCGCCGCGCTGAGCTTGGGCCGCAGTGAGGTAGCTAAGGAGCCTCCGCAGCGGTCGCGCCATCTCTGCGGTCGCGCTTGACCTTGTACCTAAGTACAGGGTGTAGGCTGCTCTTCGATAGGAGGTGTGACCATGAGTTCCAAACGCAACATTGAAGTCTTCAGCGCCGGGTGCGCGGCCTGCGACGAGACCGTGGCAACCGTCCGGCGCATCGCGTGCCCGTCATGCGAGGTTACCGTTCTCGACATGCGCGATCCCGCGGTTGCCGCAAAGGCGAAGAGTAACGGAATTCATACTGTTCCGGCGGTCGTGATCGACGGCCGGCTCGCTGCGTGCTGCGCGGGCCCGGGTCCTGACGAGGCAAGTCTGAGGGCGGCCGGCATCGGCGTCCCGCTGCCCTGAGGCGTATGCTAATGGAACGGCTGACGATCGGCGATTTGGCCAAGCTCGCGCACGTGAATCGCGAGACGGTCCGCTATTACGAGCGGCGCCGATTGCTCCCGCGCGCGGCGCGTTCGATGGCAGGATATCGCGTTTTTTCCGATGACGCGCTCAGACGCCTCAGGTTTATCAGGCACGCGCAGGAGCTGGGCTTCTCGCTGAATGAGATCAAGGAGTTGTTGGCGCTGCGGGTCAATTCGGTTGATGCGTGCGATCGAGTGCGCGAACGAACGCAAGCCAAGCTCGCCGACATCGACAAGAAGATCAACTCTCTGCAGCAAATGAAAGACGCGCTCTCCGAGCTAGTCAGCGCATGCGCGCGGCGCGGGAAAACCAGCGACTGCCCGATCCTGGACAGCCTCGATGCGAACGGCTGGTCCGAACAACACGTAGGAGATTACAATGGCTAACGGAGTCAATGCACGAGACCCGCGCAAGCTGGGTCTGCTGACAATACCGGGAGTCGTGGTTTCGCTGCTTGCCAGCCTTGGCTGTGCGCTATGCTGGCCAGCTTATGCTGCGTTGGTCTCTTCGCTGGGTCTCGGCTTCCTAGTTTCCTCAATGTACCTGCTGCCCCTTACCGAAGCGCTTCTGGCCGTAGCCGTTGTGGGGCTCGGTTTGCAGATCAAGCTCAAGGGCTATGGACCTTTCGCTCTGGGCCTGCTCTCCGCCGCACTCATCCTGCCTGGCAAATTCCTGCTGGAATCAAACGCGATGACCTACGGGGGCGCCGCGATCCTGGTGGTCGCCTCAGCTTGGAGCCTCGCCCCGAGTCGATCCGCGGGTTCGGCGTCTTGGCCGACCTGTTCGCCCGCGGGGGAAGGCAGCCGCGAATCAGTTTGAAGACCGGCAGGATATGGAAACGCAGCGATTCGATTTCGTGATTCTCGGTTCCGGCTCAACGGCATTCGCGGCTGCGATTAGAGCCGTCGAACTGGGCAAGACCGTCGCGATGACGGAAACCCGCACGCTTGGCGGGACCTGCGTTAATCGCGGATGCCTGCCCTCGAAAAACCTCATCGCAGCGGCGGGCATCGTCCACGAAGCGGCCCATCCCCGGTATCCCGGAATCGAACCGGCGCGGCTTAAGGTCAACTTTGCGGAACTGATTCGACAGAAAGATGAGGTGATCGCCTACTACCGCGAGAAGAAATACCAGAGCATCGTCGGCGATCGCATCCGAGTGTTTGAGGGCACTGCGCGGTTCGTCGATCTCAACGCCGTTCAGGTGGGAGACGTCCGCCTGGAGGCGGAACGCTTTCTGGTAGCGACGGGATCGAGGCCTTTCATCGCGCCGCTAAAGGGCTTGGACGACGTTCCGTACCTGACCAGCGATCTTCTGACCAGCCACGAAAGCACGGAGCTCAAGGAGCGGCCGGAGTCGCTCACGATTGTCGGCGGCGGCTATATCGCGCTCGAATTGGGACAGTTCTTTCACCGGCTTGGCACGCGAGTAACCATCTTCGAACCAAGTGAGCGAATTTTGGCCAGCTATGAACCCGAAGTTGGCATCACGCTCGCCGAGATTCTCCAAGAAGAAGGAATCACTATTCTGACGCAGACAAAGGCCGTCGCCGTTCGCAGAGAGCGCGATGGCATATCAGTGGACGTCGCCGGTAATGCTTCAACGACGGTGCGGTCGTCACACCTGCTCGTTGCCACGGGCCGAGTTCCCAATACCGAAGGCCTCGGCTTGGAGATCGCCGGCGTGCGCACAGATCGGCACAGCGCGATCATTGTCGACGAAGAACTGAAGGCCAGCGCTCCGCATGTTTGGGCCGCCGGCGACGTGGTCGGCTCCAACACTGAAAGTCAGATGGCGACGCCGGTTGGAGCCCAGGACGGCGGTATCGCGGCGCTCAACGCGCTCGCCGACGAGCGTCGCAAGGTCGACCATCGGGTGATTCCGCGCGCCATTTTCACCGATCCCGAGGTTGCGGTGGTCGGACTGAGCGACAAGCAGGCGGTGGAGCGAGGCTATCGATGCGCCTGCCGGACCGTAAAGATGGAGCAGGTGCCGCGGGCACAGGCGGTGCGTAATCCGCACGGAGTAATCAAGATGGTAGCCGAGCGCGAAACCCGCCGGGTACTGGGCGTTTCGATGGTCGGCATGGACGCGGCAGAGGTAATTCACGAGGCCGCGATGGGAATCCGCCTTGGGGCGAAGGTCGAGGACTTCGTTGGCATGCTGCACATCTATCCAACCATGTCCGAGGCGCTAAAGATCGTCGCGCTGTCGTTCAGCAAGGACGTATCGAAGCTGAGCTGCTGTGCCGAGTGAGATCAGAAGGCGGCGCCCGAGCGAAAGCTCGGGCGCCGCGCCGCAGTCTACTCGGAACACGAACGGTTGAGAATGAAATCCGCGGCCTTCTGTGCCTGGGCTGCCGCGTGGATCAGAAGCTTGCGATCGTCGCGAAGCTTCTTCAGCCATCCAGCGACATACGCGGCCTGGTTGGCGAGGACCGCGTTAGAGATTCCGGCTTCCGCGCA
>Ga0209061_1002328_pt1 | contig 24752 bp, 16 predicted proteins | sample Coa_R1_10_FD_187157 | JGI IMG/M metagenome (GOLD analysis project Ga0209061, IMG submission 187157) | Surface soil microbial communities from Centralia Pennsylvania, which are recovering from an underground coalmine fire - Coalmine... | ecosystem: Environmental > Terrestrial > Soil >...
GGTGTTCATAAGGCTAGTCTAGAAGCAAACTTATGATATCCTCCACCGACTTAATTTTCGCAGTAATCGGACACATGAGAGCCTACAAAGGGCTCCATATCTTGGTTGAAGCGGTCGAGGGGCTCGGGGGGAATGGCAACTTATCGTTGCGGGTTCACCGACTGGAACTACTCCGCGCCAATATATCCAAAACTAAAGAACATAGAGATAAACGCACACACAAAGCTGACTCCAAGGTCACCGAGTAAGGAAGAGCGCGTGACATGCGTATCCACCTGCGATCTAGGTGTCATCCCAAGCACTTAGATAAGCGTACTGTCATACACTTAACTCTTTGTCTTCCTAAGCTTGCCGGTAGCCTTACCCTACACTACCGGCCATCCAAGAATGCCTTACATCACGAGACTGTTTATACTTCGAACACAATAACCTAGAATGTTTCAGAAGACTGTTAAATCATCGTGAATCAAGACCCACAAATCATTAGGAACATTAGAGCACGACCTCTATCCAAAAGGCGTTACTAAATGGGGGAACCCCGTGAGCCTATACTACAAGGTATATTTATCAAGTTTACCTATTAGATGAATTCATCTCTCGAAAACAGTTGAACCACCTACTTAGGCACTCAAACACGCTAACGCACGTGAGGTGAAATCACACGTAGGAAACCAAACAGTATAAAGCACGCGTATGTCAGAATGCGTTTGTATTGGAGACTACAGGTCTTGCTCTATATTCACTGTTCAGCTAATGTTGTAGTATGCTTGGCAAGTTCCACCTAACCTAGCAATAAAAGCAATTAGTCAGCGCTCACAGCCTACTAACCGTCCCCCAACCTCCCAACACGCATACACCCCCTCGCATATGATTAATGGGTAAAAACGTTGCAACTATGCGGTGGTATTCTAGGCCTTATATAGATTGGTGATCTCATAAGGTGTAGTACACTATAGTGACAAATGCTTTCAGGGTCGCCTTAAGACCAGAGGCTATAAAGAACTACACTAGACGGGCCAGTGAAGGTATCTTTAGAAACGTTCTAATTATAATTTTATCCCAAAAAACTCTTCTTATGGTTAGTGGCCTGCGTATGTAGACGCTGAGTGGTATCACTCTGCTTCCGAAGCCGTGCTTGAAAAGATATAGTCCGTAGTGGGGGTGGTTTCTTTCTTCTGGGCCAGGTGAAAGCATAAGGTCGTACTCCTCCATACCTTCTCTTATAGCATCCTGCATAACACGCCAGTGCATAGCATTCCAAGGGTAGAGTTTTAGATATTCTCCTAGGGCGCATCCCAAGAAACCATGAACCTTTTTCCCGTAGCGCAGGACTATTAGGGCCGCAACGGGTTTTTCATCATAGTAGGCGCAGTAAAATCTCGCCATGTCACGTGGCACAAGGATATCCCAGATCCCTTGAATAAATGAATAGGGTTCGGGTCTTATTCCAAGCCTTTGAGCTTGGGCTACAAGTATACCGTGGTAAACCTTTGGGAAATGGGGGTCGGTTACCACTTCAACTCGGAGCCCCGCTTTTTCCGCTTTCTTAATCCCACGTCTACAATCACGGTCAAAGCTTTTAAAGAGCTCATCTGTAGTCTTTCGAAGGTCGACCACCGAGGCAACACTAACCGACCAAGATTTTTTATATCCCATTCGAGTCAGAATGTCTGCGTGGTCGCCGTAGCCCACATAGTAGTGCGACAAATAGCCAATCTCAGCCATCTTCCTGCACGCGTAGGAAACAATTTGCCTATCAACCCCCGCGTACTCGGGTGAAAACAAGGGCCCATAATTCGAGCGGATCTCCGTGAACAAACGTAAGGGTGCTATTCTAGAATTACCCAAGACTACGTTTGAAAGTAACCCTCCCACTATTTCACCATCATCCTCGGCGACAACGAGAAAAGGCTTTGAAGAAACATACTCTAATACCTTCGACATATAGGTTGTCTGCAAAATGTTGCCATTAGGAGCACTATGCACAAATTGATTCCAACGAGCGTAATCCTCGCGTCCCCCCACTCTGATCCTCAACGTCATGATTATCTTAATACGTGTATTGGCTATATATTAAAGAATTATGAAAGACTTTAGGGCTTATACGACGCGGTATCAAGCTACCCTCCAACACAGCTTCGAACACAAACCACAGGAGCACCCGCTCACAGCTATAAGGCGTGGAAGCCACAAGCCACAAACCTACTAGTGCGCACAACCTACACGTCAGGTCAGGGCTAACTACGGCAGTTTAATCAAGAGGTGATTAATTAATCTGGGCTAGTATTCTACGATGAGGAGAAGCAACGCTGTTGCTGGTCAACACACCCCACCCGTCAAATCAAAAAAGTCTGCATGTAGCTCAGCTATAATCCAGGTTAATTTCTAGTGACGAGAAGAAAGCTAACAGTAGCATTCGTCAGTAATCCTTAACAATTAAAGCCGACACCAAATAGATATGCACAGGATATTTAAGGGAAACTTCTATGTCTACTAACGAGTATCTTCGAGAGAAAGAAAGACCAAAAGCCAAGTGTCGGTGGCTATGGGAATTTGGCTGGGGTAGCCATTTTAGCTTTTTATTAATTATAGGTGACACAACCCTTTTCTGAACATCTAATTATACTTGTCAAAGCTGGAACATCTGACTTCAAGCCTCGTAGTTGACCTGCGTTATCAAGTGTTCTCTGACGCCATCGGTAGCCTGAGCGCCCGCCAAGCCCAGTTAACTATCCCTCTAAGCCTCGGGGGGAAGAATTCGGCCACCTCAAGGTAGTCGTCTTTATGGAACAATCCTACAACCTTAGCCATCACAATTCCCGTGAGGGATCCAACTAGGATGTATATGGGGAGTAGAGGATACCAGAAGTCTGTGTAGTGCTCCAATGTGAGTGTTACGGAGATTATACCCAACGTGACACCGAAGGTTTTGAGGTAGTCGCGCCACCTTATGCTGAATAGCCCAAGTCTATAGACCCTTGAGCCCGTGATTATGAAGCCCACTATTCTGGCTATGACGTAGGCGAGCGCCGCCCCCACCAAGTATAGCTTCGGTATGAGTGTCACCGCGAGGATGGCGAGGGCGAAGCTACTCACCACCTGCTGCACAGCCAAAACCCTTGTCTTCCTCTTTGCAAGTAACACCTGTGTTATGGGTATGTCTAAACTCATCGCCCCCCCACCGAACACGAGTATCGAGAAGGCTGGCCAAGCGTCGCTGAAAGCCCTGCCCAGGAAAACGTAGAGAAGGGGAGCCCCCAAGGCGGCGACCAAGCCTAGAACGGGCAGGTTGATGAGCGCCATATACCTAACAGCCTTCGAAACAACATTCCTAGTTAAAGCCTTCTCCTCCTCGTACTTTATCATCACGGGGAAGAGTGTGCTACTGACCGAGCCTGGTAGCATCTTGGGAATGTTTGAGGCGATGAGCAGGGTGCCATACACCCCGAGGCTCACTGTGCCGAGGAACCTCAAAACGAAGAGCCTGTCGACATTCTGCAGAACCACCACCAAGCCGCTTGCGATGAAAAACGGTAGAGAGTATGTTACCACGCCTCTCATCTCAGCCTTGATGGACTCACCCACCAAGAGTGAGCGTGAAAAGTGCAGGTAGGCCGCTATGCTCACTACGTCCGACGCGATCCATCCAAGCAACACACCCCTCAGCCCAAACCCTCCCAAGAGGAGTCCGACGCCGACCCCTACTCGGGACGCGGTTGACAGAACCTGCACAACACTCCCCCAACCAAAGATCCGCCTAGCACTTACAACTATACCAAGAAAACTGCTGTAGGTTGTTGTAACAAAGTCCACAACCACGAGATAATAGAGGAAGATGTAGTTCGACTGCCCCGTCAACAGTTTGGTCACAAGTGGCGCGAGTAGCACGAGTACTGGTGTGGCGCTAGAGGTGATAAGTGTGGCCATCAGAAGTCCTCTCCTAAACAGATACCTCGCCTCAGCCACCCTGCTCGTCTGATAGTAGCCCACAATAAAACGTGAGAATCCGCTTGGAAGCGAAAGCATCAGAAAAGTTACCATAAAGGAGTCGACAACATTAAAAGAGTAGAGAACGCCCAAGTCACGAGTGTCGAGAAGATGTGTTATCGCAATATAGAAAACAAACATCAGTAGGTTAGCGAAGAATGAACTTGAAAACACGGCAGTAGCTCCCCTGGCTATCCTAGTCGTCTCCTTAGTCAATCAGCAGCTCACCAGCACCAAATCCTCATAAAGCAAGACTCAACTACACTTAAGTTTATACTATTTCAGCTAAGATATGTAAATAACATATATAGTATTAATACCCTAGAAAGGAATACCTTTGTTGCGGCACGATAAAAGTGTGCGACCTACGATTGGATTCTATAGGACATGATGATTAAGCGCAGTGGGCACAACAAAGTTAAATCAGCGGATTAACTGTAGGGTTCACTACGCACATCTTTGAGCACTTAGGAATCTAAATTCACAGAAACAATAAGAGAATCTACAAAACTCTAAATCGTAACCATCTGGCTCAACACTTTTAAACTAAGCTTCCCCTATGAAAGGACCAAGTTCCTAAGAGCCACCTAAGCAGAGCCACACTCCAGTCCAAAAGTCTCCATCTTAGAAGTGGGTGAAAGGCATCTCAGAGGGGGTAAGTGACAGCGAATGTGCGACCTAAACATTCAGCGACCGAAACGAATAAAAAAGCGGTAAAGCCTGCTCTTACTAGACTCTTATAGTCCTTAGTTGTTGCAGTGGATAACTATTCGGTTAAGCAGTGTTGTTCAGAGTCCATTCAAACAGCATGCTAACACCCTCAGACTTCTTAGAAGACCCATAGACAAGTGTCTAGGTGAGCCATTCACAATTACTCGTGAAACCATGGTATCGCCACGCTGTAATCTGCAAAGCGGACCGGGCTCAAAAATCACGCCCATAAAGCGTTACCAGTGGCTCAGACAGCAATATTCTGGAGGCGGTGCTGATTAATTGTGGAATAAAATAATACTACATACTTTACAACGATAAAATCTATATTTCAATTGGTAAGTCATATATTATATAAGAGAGTATCTTGATGAAGTCTAATATGTTCCCGCCTCGAGCTTTAGCTTCAAGTATGCAACCCAACACATGCGCACCCGGCAGGCCTAGCTATCCCTACACAGTACTCCTAGGTGTTATGGATCTGAGATACGCGGGGCAAAAAGACATAAACTATTCACTCGCAAACGAGTTTAAAAAGCGAGGTTTCAACGTAAAGGTGGTTGGGAACCGCCAAATACTGGAAGCCACCCGGCTCCCCCAGTTATACAGGAGTCTTGCGAGTGTGTTTACCTCCAACTCACCTAGAGAGCTTGAGGTTGGAGTTAAGCCAGATCAATCACCTGGTAGGCCCCCGAGAACCATCCATGAAGCGGCCGAATACGCCTTTTCAAGACTCAGGATCGACAAAATGATTTCATATGACTTATTCGAGAAGATATTTTCAAAGATTAAACCTGACCTATTCATAACTGAATGGTATTTTCCGGAGATGTTGAAAGCCGCAAAGAAGATAGGGGCGACCACCCTCCTATGGTGTCTGGACGATCCCATGATCTTCGAGGAGAACTGGTTTTACGGGAAGTGGTTTGAGTATGCTTCCATGTTCGACCACGTGTTCACGTTTTCCAAGGGGGCGACATCAAAATACAGGGAGAAGGGTATAAGCAGGGTTGACTGGCTCCCCCTCTTCTATGACCCCACCATCATAGGACCCACAGAATCGGGGAAAGATAAGCCCTATCCACTGAGCTTTGTTGGAAACAGGTTTAGGGACAGGGAGCCCGCTTGCAGGAGGATACTGATGCCCCTAGTCGAATCCCTACGAGGCTCGATGCATATTTTTGGCTCGGGTTGGACGGGTGACCCCCAAATATCCTCCGCCACACTTCACGGAAGCATCCCACGCACCAGCCTAGGCCAAGTTTTTTCTGATTCAATGATCTCACTGAATCTGCACAGAGAGCCCTCTTATAGATTCATTGGTAGCCTTAACTATAGGACATTTGAAATAGCCGGAGCAGGGTGCTTCCAGCTGATAGAGTATATCAGGGGGGTGGAGGACGTATTCCGCTTGGGCACCGAGATAGTAGTAGCCCGAAGTGGGGAAGAAGCGGTCGAACTCGTCCGATACTACCTTGAAAAAAGTGATGAAAGAGAAAGAATCGCTGAAAGAGCAAAGCGAAGAGCAGCCGCGGACCACACAGTAGCACAGCGAATAGATAAAATACTTGAGGCGGCAAAATTAAAAGGAGAGGCTTACTCAGTAGAGACCGCACCACCCGACAAACCCTACCCGAACAGGGCTTAGGAGAGCAGGGCAAAGACCCCAAGTATAGTGCATATATTAAGTGTGATATATTTGACTAAGCAGAGTGCATCACGAGTAAGGAGTGGTAATGATGCACCTCTCATCACTAACTCAAAGCGACCTGAGCCACACACTCTCAGAGGTTCACAGGTACACCTTGACATAGCGTCAGACAGATATCTTTTAGGCGAAACCCACTTTGTCTTAAGGAAAGCGTGGCTGACCATCTGACGAACATTCGCTTCGGAGCCATCAGAGGGTTTTGCGGGGGACCCGGAAAAGTCCTATGGGATGCCATAGAAGAGTCTACGCTGCGGGCCGTGTGCGAAACACTATTCACCAACTCTGTTGCGACAAACAGGCGTCCAAAAACTAGGACAGCCAGCCAATAGCGTCTAATCTAGGAGAACACGGTGGTAAAACGGTTAACTGCTTAACGTGATTGTCTCCAATAATTAGGTCTGGCGTCGAATTCAGGGATAGTGTCCGAATTATGGTATGGTGTGCGTGGCTTCCAAGCGTGAAAAAGCGTTATCCAGACATTATCGAACTTAGGTGAGTGGGCTTTTTATCCGGGCAACGCCCAACACCCGCGTACAACTTTCCCTGCGACAAGGCTCACAGGTGCTTGGATGATTACGGTTTTCGGGTTGGCGCATAGCTCGATCATGTTGTACGCACCGTGAACCTGTTCAGATACCATGCGGGCTACCCACCTAAGCGTAAGACCCGAAGACATGTAGGCTACGGGGACGGGGTGGCTGCGCTTGCGTTTGCGTACAAGATACAAAACTCATAACAGCACGAACGCGCTCTTGTACTCCAAGCGTGGGCTAACGCTCGACGTGACCGCTACGGGCGCAGTGGACGCTTCAAGAGTTGTCTAACGCAAAGCGAAGCCCCCCATGTAGAACAAACCCCGCGTCTTTCTTCAAAGCAAATAAAGACGCCTAGAGGCAAACTCAAGGGTGCAGACTGTCAGTGTATTGCTGGGCGTGCCGGAACACAGCACCTATTCCAACAAACCAGCTAATTGGGTGGGTAGATGGGATAATCGTTAGCGGTGGTCTCCGAGATACTGTTTCCCAAAAGGCCGCAAGAGCGCCCCGTGGGCTCAGACGATGACCACCTTAATCGACGGGTGGACTCTTGGCGGGGGGGTGGACTCCACGCTCAACCGGACTCTCCCACCTAGGCAACAGGGGTTGTCGTCACCAACGACTTCGAACATGGTGTGCCGCGGGGAAAGACGGGCGTGGGGGCATGGGCATCGGCGATTCATCCTCCACCGCGTATATGAGCAGTGTGACACGGTAACCTCACGGTTGAATGACCCCGTTACCTAGACCGCTACGATAGCCCCGCAGGAGACGACCTGAAAATGCTAGGGACGCTCTTTGCACAGGTCTCGATTCAGTCCCCCAGCTTAACGCGGCATGGATCATCGACGAGCACGGCGGAGTATTAGAACAATGTGTGAACCACGCTGGTGGGTTATTAGGATTATGTGTGCCGAGTCAGAGGGCGCCCAAGCGGGCTGTAGGGGAATATTAGGTGTGTCTTGACAGGTATGGCGATGCCTTGCTGGCTTTCCGCAGAAGCCTTATAACGGCCAATCCGCGCTAGTGGTGCACCCCCACCGCTTTCCGTGGATGGACCCCCTCTCATCCTCATATTACTTACGAGCGGCTCCATATTATACGGCACAAAGAAACTCACCTAATATATGGCGTCGCAAAGCTATTGCGACCCATACTTTACGGATCAACACGAAATCCAAGCCGAATGACCCAGAAATCCTGCTATTCTAATCGGGGAGGAAAGACCTGGAGTCTTAGACGCGGTATAGTCTGAAGCTGTAGGGCTCAAGTGGAAGCTAACAAATGGTGGCGGGATAAACACCTCTGAGGAGCGGGTGTCCAAGCGGTGTGGTTACTTATCCAGACACAATCCAAGGAGCCAAGCTTTCAGAACAAGGATGAAACAGAGGTACACGACAACATTTTCCGGCTCTCGCGCACATATCCCACACCAATCACCCCTTCTGTGGTGTTTAAGGTCTAAGGGTTCTAGATAATCCGACCACCCTGGCCGTGGAGGTCTACATAACGCTTACCCGCGGACCAATTGACGCGGAGAGCTGTTACCTCAGGTACTCCCCCCTCAGTACGTTCAAAGTAGCTGTTATACCCAGTCGACTAATATATTGTTTGTGCGCGTCTACGCCTTGGAGGAAGCATTTAAGTATATACGTAGCGATAAAGTCCCACGTATAGACTCACAGATTTGGTACTGGGCTCGAAGTCTAATTTAGTCTTTTCCCTTTCGTATACTAACCTTACGAAAAGTATATATAGAGACCATGATTCACCTGAATATTTAGGTAGAGGTGGAAGACTATTAGTCATGGAGGGCCCGAAATATTGACTCTAAGAAGGAAATTGAAACTTGTCGCTGTGATAGCCCTCATCGTTATCCTTACCTCTTCACTGGTGCTGCTCGAAGCCGAAACCAACCTGAGGGCGGAGCAGGCCCTCGTTTTGAACACACCAAAACAGATACCCACGCTTGACGGCCAAATATGGATGCAGGTGATAGGTAACCCATCAACCACGATACCAATACTCAGAGAGGAGGGCGTCACCGGCGTTCAAATCCTCTTGGGTGCCTACGACACCGCCAACCCATCACAGTCCCTCATAAACGAGGTCGAGGCGTACGATAAGGCTGGCTTCCTCGTATCTCTCGAATGGGACTTTATGGGTGGGTGGGGGCGACTATACGACATGAACCCCACCGTAGCGGACTACGCCCACACCCACCCACAGGAGGCTTGGGCGGCGTTCCAGTGGACAACCATCAACACTTCCCAGCTACCAAGTGGAACACAGGTTCTCCCCAACCACACCATAATAGTGCCCCTCCTCACAGGCAAACAGGACTATCTGTACTCGTATTACCCCGCGGAGAACTATACGTGGGCCTACAATGAGACGGGGACCACCAACCCCGAGGACAACGAGCTCGGCGTACAGCTCGACTGGGGATCAGGGTACACAGTGTACGTGAACTCGACTGGGACATACGCGAAATTCTACACCAAGATAAGCAGCTCAGCACCCTACATAGTGTACAATCTGCACTGGATAAGCTTCCTCTACGACAACTACGGAAGCTACAGCAGCCTCCCAGGTTGGCCCTCACTCTTCTACAACGACTCATCCAGTGTGTGGGAGAGCGCGTGGACTCAAGGCGTGGAGACTTGGGCTGGGAAGATCGCCCAGTTCGGCCAGGATAACAGCGGCTTCCCCACACTCGACGCCAACCCAGGCATAATCCAATACCTAGAGCAGACCTACCACTTCACCTTTAACTTCTACAACTGGAGCAATTCGCAGAGCCGCTCACTCTGGGAGTACGAGAACTACATCCTAATGAATCACTTTCAAGAGATGCGGCAGACAATAGCCCACAAATACGGCATAACACTCGACGGGGACACAAGCGACCAGAACGCTGGGTTAAACTTCATGGCGCAGCACTACGACGAGATAGACACGTGGGAGAACCCAGGCTACCAGCCCTGGTTTGAGTCCGGTATAAACTTCTATGGTAGCATCGCCAACTACGCGGGTAACCTGAGCGACATAACACTCGGCCTAACAGATTTCGAAAGCAGCCCCCCACCCGTTTCGGACATCGTCAACTACATTAACCAGACAATGTACGCTGTGGCCATGACGAGGCCCGAGGCGGCCTCTCTTATCTTCGACTGGGAGTTTCAGACCAACCTCACCCCGTCAGCCGACATAGCCGCCCTACACTACTGGACACAGCGCTGGAGGGAGGCCTTCACATACGGCTCATTCATATCGAGCATAGGCGCACAGCCCCACACCCTAGGCACAGTGTATATTAGCGACGGCCTACCATTCGCGTCAGGCCCAGGTCTATCACTCGCACCCGCCCAAATAAACTTCTTCAACTACGGCTCAGCCTACAAGTGGGCCACACACCCCAACCCCATCTATGTCTACCCCCCAAGCTACGATCAGTCGAGCCTGAGCCTCCCGCCGCAGGACGAGCTAATAGCCAACACTTGGAACACGTGTAACTTCAACACAAGACAGCCCTGCTGGGCTGTAGACGGGCCAGCTGGACTGGTCTACTGGGCGAACTACATGGGGAAGTCCAACCAATTCTATGTGTTAAACAACCTTCAGACATATGTGTTCCAAAGCGGGAGAACCTACTACGTATTCGAGAACCCCATGTACACCGCGTGGTTCGCCGGATACACCCACTGGTATATGCCGGCCACCTTCAACTTCACATACTACAACCTACCGGGATACGTAGCGTATGATGTGGCAACCGAGAGGGTGGTCTCCAATGGCACCCTGCTACCAAGCGGGGGACCACTGGGGTCACTCATTGTGCTCGTGCCCCAAAGCCAAACCACAACACAGCTACTTTGGACAAACGCCACCCAATTCACCCAGTACGGCCCGAACATAACACTACAAAACACCTACCCCCACGCGGCAAGCCTCCTCATATCTTCACCGTTGAACATCACAAGCTTCACAGTGGAGTACCAGAACGGAACTGTCATAACCATACACACAGCGTCGAAAACAGGCTGGCTCAACACATCACAAAGCTCCACTTTAATATTCTACCAGCTGAACCTAGACAACTTCATCACAGCAAACATATCAGCCTACACCAGTGCAACATCAACAACATCAACAACACCCACACAGACAACAAGGTCGTCGTCTTCATCGACATCCACTAGCTCAACAACGCAGCCCACAACGACGTCATCAACAATAACGTCATCAACATCCACGCAGACAACATCAACCACATCCACCTCCACCTCTACATCAACATCCACGAGCTCAACAACCCAAACCACAACAACACCACCATCACCAACAACAACGCAGTCCACAACGACGTCATCAACATTCACGCAGACAACATCAACAACACAGACACAATCCACGCTGACATCCACACAGACAACAACGTCGTCATCATTGTCTTCATCAATATCCACGAGCTCAACAACGCAGTCCACAACACAAATAACACGGTCTTCGAACACTCAGAGTTCACACTCAACGAGTGAGTCGAACATTGCTGGTTCTACAAGCCCCACCTTCTCCACCCAAGTTACCTCAACATCGCAATCCACCACCCTTGCGGGCAACCTATCATTCCGCACACCCGAAGCAGCTATGGGGATAACACTCTTAGTTATCATAGTGCTCGTTGGCGTATACGCAGTCAGACTACGTAGACCGGGCTAGCAAAGTGCGTGGAGAACCATGAATCTCATTGCGGATCAAAATTTTAGGTAAGAATTATGTGCCCGGATACCCATGTGGGCGGCTTACAGACCCAGCGAGTGGCTACAACATCCAAAACCCCACGTAGTTAATCGATGAATAAAGAGTGTGGGGTCGATTACCAATCCCAGAAGGGCAGAACCTCAGACACAAAACCCACCCGACGGCTAAATGTCAGCATACTAACTCGGTGCGCTAGGCCGCTCGTGGAGGCGAGCAAAGAAGCAGAACATGGGTTTACCATCCAATTAAGCAAGCCAGTATACTACCAATGACCCACAGCTCACAAACCGCCACCTGATGGATGGTGTGGGGATAAGGCTTAAACGTGGTGGACCCCTCAGCTTGGAATCGGTGGATCGCCATGGCGCCCACCACGCGGAGACATATTCGAATTCTTCGGGGATTTAAATGTTTTTGCGAGGACTAGGAAGAGGTTCCCACGGGCTAAAAGTGGCCGCCGTGCTACTCTAGCCTTCGGATTAAGCCTCAGGGAAGACATCTGACCTCCTCTGGATGGGCGCTCTCCGATACGATAGAAGCACACCTCGAAGTTGAGTTTACTCGTCGGAGGAGTGGGTGAATAAAATTGGGGGGAAGCCCCGATTCGAGCTAGAGCCAAGCTGGCAACCAGTCATCGCCGTGAATGAGGGCGTGGTGGAGTGTGGTGGCGGACCAGTGTACATGTGGGTGGCTGCGGATATGCACACGAGCAGCTCATCTGGTTTTGGCGCCTAACTCACCAGCCGGGACCGCCGAGAACGCCCTAAGGTCTCTGAGGGGACTGAAGAGGTGTCCAAGCGACCCAGTTATACTCACGGGTAGGGGTCCACGGTACCGCGGCGCCCTGCCCTCCGGAACCGGGCTTCCACAACCACGTGCCGAGGCCTTCGGGCTACGTAGCCGCGTGGAGCGCTTCTTCGGCTTCCTCGAAGACAGGACACGGGTGTTCTACAACAACATCAACCCCAAGAAAACACTTTTCGTACCACACGTAAGCTTCCTAGAACTGTTCACGCACTGGTACACCGAGTGAAGGTGACACGGATAAATCCTTATCCGTACAAAATCCAATATAGATCCAATTTTCTATAATACTTTTCATTAACTTTTAAACATTTAAGAACGATAAAAACTTTTTGAATGGATTTTTAAATCTAAAACAGAATTACTGCTAGGTTTAGGTAAGAAAGAATAAAGCCAAAAATACTCTAATTTGTATTTATTAATACAGAGACATGTAATGTTTCAAAATAGCTAGTGGTTTGAAATCATTGTTCACAGCCAGAGAAATTACGAAATACAAATTGAGGTTGATGAGAAGGTGGAAGAAATGAGTGGCTTTTCACAGTCTCAACTTGACACACAACCATTAATCCTAAGTCAAATCACTGAATGACGCAAGTTTAAGGGAAAGCGAGTTGTACTCAGCTCATTGGGTCAGTCGTACGTGTTCCCTTTTCTATATATTTTTTGAACCATTTCCTTTGTTGCATAATGTATGATCTTTCTGCTTTTTGATACAGCGTCCTCTGGCAATCCCTTTGTACCGTGCTTTTTATAAAATGCTTGCTGAACCACTCCTGTGAGCCTCCACCATGTTATATACATAGACCTTGGCAAGTATTTCGTTTATTATTCCAAAATTAAGCACTGATGTGAAGTATTCTCCCACCATCCTTTTCAGCGATGAAAACACGGTCTCAACCCGCCACCTCTGACCGTATCTATGCTTCTTCTTCCATGCTTTCGGGTCTGAAAGGAACCCCCTTACAGTTTGCCCTCTGACATAGGACCCCCTTGATCTGCCGGTTGAGTTGATCCTTGGCTTTATGACAGGCTCAGCACCTATGCTTGCGGCTTTGTTGAAGTTGGCCCTTGAATCGTACGCTGTATCGCCGAACACCCTGCTTACCTTTCCCACAGTGTCCTTTGCGCCGTCAACAAGCTTGGAGAACTCTTTGCCGTCAGCTTCGTGCTCGTCAGTTATCTGAACGCTGGTGATAGTGTGGTTTGATATGTCGCAGGTTATGTGAAGCCTTATCCATCCCCTCCTCACGGCCCACTTCTGCCTTATCCACTCTCCCCTGTTGAAAGCCTTTATGCCTGTTGAGTCTATAGCTATTTCAACGGGCTTTTCCTTGTCGTACTTTATTCCAAGAGGTATGTTCAGCTCCTTCTGCCTGCCTCCTGCATATTTGAGTGTAAGAAGGTATCCTTGCTCCCCATATACCGCCAAGCAATCTAGCAAAACCCTCAGTCTGCCTGTAAGGAAGTCCAAAGTATTCCTTTACTGCAAGTATAATCAGCATCAAAGCGTTAGAATAGACATAAGGTCTGCCAAGCTTTTTCCTGTTCATGCGCTTAAGTTGCTTCTTCTGGTCAACCAGAAGGTCCTTGCTCACGAACACATCAACAACCTCGTTGACTAGCTTCTTGTTATACTCCGGCCAATCAACCATATCCTACATTGTGCAACCGCTTATATATTATTTAATGAAGTAAAAAAGGTTAAGCATAAAGCCAACAATATGCAACAAAGGAGCTAGATCCTAAAGTTTTTAACAACCAAAACTTTGTACTCTGTTCTACTAAGTGTTCGGTTAACTATGAAGCCTAGGGCAGGGGGTAAGAATCGTTTTCGGTTAAACGCCGTCACCATAACGCTTATCATTGTAAAATCGGTGAGAACGATTACCTGGTTGGCTAATTAACTCTAAGATAACACGTTCATCGTTATTATAAATTAACACATCATGGTGCTCGTTGAAAACAAATTAGAAACGATTTAGTCAGCACCATGCATTCTAGCCACCCGGCTTTCAACTAGTGGTCTTAGCTCCCTTGTGTTTGAGAAAATGAGCCAGAATATCTTTTTTGCGACAGTAACCTTGAGAGATAAAGATGGGACGACGGGCAATAACTTTAAGTAGATCTGTATTCTTGAATCTAAGTAATTCCATCGGGCTGATGCATTGTGTGTAATAGAGTTTTTTCTCGTTCTATAGAAGTATGTGGGTTTTCGTAGGTAACATGACTTCTTGTTCCTTAGCACGCGTAAAAAGAAATCCCAGTCTTCGCCGCGTTTGAGTCGCACATCAAAAGCGTTATCATTTATGACTCTCTTCCTTATGAGGGCTGTAGCCAAACATAACGAAGTGTACTGCGACCTTAGCAAAAAATACCTTAAAAAATCGTCGCTAAGAACACTTTCGCTCGATTTATTCAAAATCATATCGGTGATTGAACCATCATTATAAACAACGGAATGAGCGGTAAAGCAACAGCTAACCTGCGGATTCTTCTGCATAAGCATGAACTGGGCTTTGAGCTTCTCTGGGCAGTATAGGTCATCCGCATCAATGAATGCTACGAATTCTCCACGACTAACCTTTAACCCTAAATTCCTTGCGTATGCGACACCTCTTCTTTTTTCATCAAACAACCTAATTCTCGAATCCTGCTTTTGTAAGCCTTCCACGATTATCCGTGAACTATCTGTCGACTCACTATCGACGGCTATCAACTCCCAGTCATAAAACGATTGATTAATAACACTTTTGACGGCTTCACCAATATATTCTTCGACGTTTAAGAATGGCATAATAATGCTGATCAGTGGTTTGTTATCGGTGCTTTCAGCTATAGAACAGTGCCTGACTGATATATGGTTTGAAAACCTTGCCATTATAATACAAGACGCATATTCTTATGAGAACTCATAGCACACGACAGTGTACAGAGTGAATTGAAAGGCATAATATCAGCTGGTTACTCTAGATGGTACTTCTCTGAACATTCTCTCGATCTTGGGAACAAACAAATCCCAAGCGTACTCCTCAGCCGTCTCGTCGCGTTCTTACACATTTCATGATACAGGGGATAATCTCTTTTCCAAAGCTCGTACACCTCTGCAATCCTCCAAGCCAATTTCTCTATATCCTATCGCCAAGCACTAATAGCATGGGTCATAGCGGGCTAAAAGAAGATAAAACCTAGACGAACAAAGTGTCATCTACCACAGCAGCACACCATAAGTTATAGTAGGTAAATGCAATATAGGCGAATGCATTAGGAGATGTTTCTGGAATCCACAGCCATAGGCTTAAACCATTAGCTTTGAATCACAAATACTCGGAGGTGTTAGAAAACTTACTATTTTGAATAAATTGAACTGTGAAATTGTTAGACATATCCTGTTCTAGACTCACTTAAATTTCCGCTGCAATTATTCAAATAATAGCTCATGCTATTCTTGATCCTGCATAGCATGTCATTGCATCATATAAGCAGAAGGGTTGATGTCCCTCCTCGACCAGTGTTTCCTTTAATTGTAAAACCGTGCTCTCTCCAAGCCTTCTTCAAAAATGAAAACACACTTCCAACCAACCCATATACCTCTATTATGAGCTCAAACCCTGTATCATTTCTCCCTATATATCCTATCACACCTTTTCCTTTGCACTTTAACCCTATGTTTTCGGACGCTGCATCCCTTCTCATCATTTATTACTGGCTCGGAACCCACAGAGCGAAATAAGTTACGAGTCAAAGTCTGCAACCTATCCTGAAGCAAGACGAAGCCTCCTCGTAAAACCAGGCAAAAACACATCCAAAGCCCCTAAAAACAATCTTCTCTCCCAGAAGGGCGGGAAAACCCTGACACAGCGATAAGCAAACCAGAAGAGGTTCTCCAAGGACCCCCTACCACCCCCCATGACCCTTTCAACATTCAGCCAATAACAACCATCATATGTATTCAATAAGTCAAACTCCTTTAAAACCTTGAGGTTCCCAGACTCAGCAACCATCTCCCGCACAACAAGAGCGCCACGTCTCCTAGCATCTCTTCTCTCCACCCGTGGACTGGTTGGCACCCTATAGTGTGTGAGGCTTACATTATCGAACACAATCCGTCCACCCGAAACCTTCGCCGCGTAAAAATACAGAAGATCAACAACTGACATGCACCGCTCGAGGTACCTAATGTTTTGAATGAGAACCTCCTTGTCAATGCAAACAGAGCTACTATTATGCCAAGGATCTAGACGTCTCCAATATTTGTATGGTTGAAGCGATTCGGAGTTTGAGCAAAAGAAGAGTGTGTTGTCGTGGTAGTAGACCGTGGAGGGGTTCTCCCCCCAAATCTGGGCTACCCGTTCAAGCTTGTTCGGCGCCCACCAATCATCATCGTCGAGGAAGGCTATCACTTCGCCCCTACAGTGGGGCAGCGCTTGCGCAACTCGCTTACCAAGGCTGGGCTCATCGAACCGAATGAGTTTAACGCCTCTTCGCTTCCACTCTTCATCATGCTCACAGTCAAAATTCTTCGTAACAATTACCTCATACTTGTCCCTAGGCAGAGTCTGGTTCAACGCGGATTCAACCGCCCGCTCAAGATACTCTCTACGATTATACGCAGTGATGACCACGGAGATCAGGGGTTCGCTTTCTAACTCTTGTTCTGGCGGAAAGTCTCCCACGTACTGGGAATCCGACCCCTTTATATAAACTCTCAGAAACACCATGACTATTATACTAAGCTATCTGGGGCGCCCAACATGGAACCGCTCGTTGGGCTAACCTGTAGAGCTGGTAGCCCTCTGACGTAGCTCCGAGCCATACCTCCAACCAACCCCTAGGCACATCCTTGGAGCACCGCCCCACAAGAACCACATGTAACTTACCTACCTTCATAGGCTAAAAAGAAGGTGGTTGCGGGATATCTCAGAATGAGTACATTACACCGCGACGTGGTGGTCCGGCCGGGTTCAAAAACCACGCGCACTTTATGATCTATTAACCTATGCTGAGCGTTTTCCCTTACCTTAGAATCCAACAAGCAACTCCCCTAACAACACAAACACAAAAAACGCTTCCCACACCCCAGACTCTCTAGAGCGACACATAAAGTAGCACACATCAGGCGCTTATCGAGTCAGCATCCTATATGTCTAACAGTTTTAGTATTCTCTCTCGGAATTTTTCGTCTGCGTACTGTTGTGCTTTCATCTGGACTTCTTTTTCCATTTCTCTGTGGTTGTCTAGGGCTTGATTTATGGCTTCCACGGCCTCGTCTGTGTTTTGGTAGCCGTAGCCATACCTGCCTTTTTCGAGTATGTCGCTCCAGACTCCCCCATCGCTATAGACCACCGGGACTGCCCCACATGACATGGCTTCCACGACTGAGATACCAAAGTGCTCGGCGTGCTTGGTGTGTAGCACCACCCTGCTTTTGGCCAAAATAGACCACTTTTGGTCCTCGCTCACATCCGTCATGAACTCCACACACCCACGGGCCTGCCTCCTAAGCTTTTCGAGGTAGCTCTCTTCGTATAGTGCCCCCATTATGACGAAGCGTGTGTTCCTCTTCTCTCTGAGTTTTCGCGCTATCTCGACGAAATCCTCCCAGTTCTTGTCCTCGGAAATTCTCCCCAAGCCAACCACTAGGTCCTCCCTCTCCACGTCCAGCTTTCTATCGCACATCTTGACTGGGGGGTACAAGACTTCTGGTCTCACCCCGCAGGCCTCCTCCACCTGAGTCGCAGTCCAACCCGAGTTCGCGGCCATGGTTTTCGCCTTGCAGTAGAAGAGTGCGTCCAGCGTGAGTAGACCCCTCTTAAGCGGGCTGCGGGGCTGCCCCGCCTTGTGTGTGCGCCTCCCCAGGCAGTGGATGTATCCCAAGTCGGCGTAGCCAGAGAGGTGGTCGTAGATAGCGTTGACGACTAGGTCGTAGCTTAGCGTGTGAACTGAGCCGAAGATTCCCCCAACCCATGGGTAGCTCGCAGCGGCCAATCCTCTCCCCCGCTCCCTGAGTAGTTTGTCGGGTGCGAGGCCCGTCACACTCCTGAACAGCTCGTAGTCTGGCTCCGCGTATGTTGCGAAGTGCACCGTTATACCGCGCTGTTTTAACGCGCGACCTATCTCCGCGGCCACGGCGGATGTTCCCCCAACCCCGAACTGGGGGTAGAGGTGTAGGATGATTGCCTTCACTCAGCGCCCCCCACATATTCTAGAATGAGCGCCCGTTTGAGTAGTGGACTGGCTTGCACCGTTACCCGAACATGAGTCTTAGGGTCCCCCCAAAATTCTAACTCGTGGCTCGCCGCATATTCCCAATCCATAGTATTTCAGATAGTCCGAATGTGCTCTTGCACTGGACCAAGAATTATTAGGAGGGATTTGGGTGTTGGTCAGTGTTGGGTGAGTATTAGGCGAAGGGTTTGTGGGAGTTGTTCGCGTGATTCCTGGATTATTTGCTCGATTCTCTTCCGAGCGTTTCTGCCCAGCGTTGAGGCGTATTCTTCATCTCTTAGGAGTAGGAGTAGTTTGTTGCTTAGTTCTTCCATGTCGTCAACCTTGGCTGTTAGGGCTGTGACGCCATTAATAGCTCTGTCACCGAGCTGGGGTAGGTCGGAGCACACAACTGGAAGCCCTGCAAGCATGGCCTCTGTGAGTACTAGTGAGTAGCTTTCGCGCCTTGAAGGTAGGCAGAACAGGTATGCTGTGTGGTATTGTTGTGCAAGCTCGTCTTTTGTGAGCCACCCCGTGAAGTGGATCCTTTGCGGGTAGCCTGTCCGCTTAGCGATGGATTTGAGCCTTTCCCTGTCCGTCCCGTCGCCCACAATCGTTAGCGTGGCCTCTGGGGCGAGTGGGGCGAGTCTTGCGAAGGCTTCTATGAGGTTTGAGACGGCTTTCTGCTTGTCTTCGAGTCTTCCCACGTATAGGATGTTTCTCTCATGGGTTTGTGCGCGTCGTCGGACGCCGTCCTTGTGAGGGTGAACGTGTGGTAGCAGGCCCACTAGGTGGGTCTTTCCTTGGGGTATTATGTAGCGTCTTCGGGATTCCTCGACTCCGTCGGCCTCGGTGAATATGTAGAAATCAGTGATGTGCTGGAATAGCCGCGCTACGTAGTCGTAGGGAGACCTTCCAGGTAGAGAAATGGATTGCAGGTAGCCGAACTTGGTCCCTACGAGCTTCGATAGGAGCGAGAGTGCCTCGCCGCGTGGAAAGTGTGGGAAGTGAGTGTTGATCACCACGTTTGGGTGGTCCTCAAGGATGGGTTTCACGAGCTTCATGGTATTGACGAGGGTGGCCAAATATCTCCACGGGCCCCCCATATGTAGAAGCTTAAGTGTTAGTGGGGATGGCCTAATGAGGCGGACACTGTATGAGCCGTCGCGCGACCTGTAAAGCCCCGGCTCACCCGACTCTGAGAAAGCGTAGACAACCAGCTCGAAGCCGTACTCTCTTAGTGTTTGAGCGAAGGTGTTAATGTAGTGCCAATTGGAGTGCTCTAGGAGGTATTTGGCTGTGAAAACCGGGTTGTAAGCATCGTAGCTATCCGGGCTGGCCAAGGCCACTACTCGTATAGCCATCTTCGGACTCACCTCGGAGTGAACACTGCCCCATGTGTGCTAGTAGGTGTTTTTTCGAAGATTTCACTCGCAGGTGGCTTGGCTTTGTGAGGGGCTAAGTCTGTAGAAGTGAGCTGTAGACCTCTCCGTAGAGGGGCATGAGTGTACTCCAGTCATATTTCTGGGCGGCTTCATGCGCCCTTCTGCCCAGCTCTTCTCTGAGCTCGGGGTCTGAGAGTAGCTCTTCGAGTCTTGCGGGGAGCTCTGAGGCGTCCTCGATGGCGACGCAAGCACCCCCCACGTCTAGCCCCCTAACACCCTTGAGGGTGGTGAGCACGGGTTTCGCGCAGGCCATGGCCTCCAATATCTTGAGTTTTGTTCCCGTGCCTGACACCATTGGGGCGAACACAAGGTCGGCTGCGGCGTACACTTCCTCCAGTGTTTCCACGTAGCCGAGTATTACGGCGGGGATACCCTTGCGACGTAGGTGGTTACGGGCGTAGCGGGATATGGAGCCCGCCACGATGAGTTGGTATTTTCCCCTTACCTCTCTTAGCGTGTTGGCGATCACATCTATCGCCTCCCTGTTCTGATACATATCGCTTCCTGCGAAGAGTATACTTGGGCTATCCTTAAGGCCGTATTTCAACCTGAGTTTCTCTCCGTCGGGGATGGGCTTAAATCTGTGAGTGTCTACACCGTTCGGGATGATGGCGGCCCTCTTGGGGTGCGCCCCTAGCTCCGCGTATCGGTTGAGGTCTTCTTGGGATACGAGTACGCAGGCGTCGAGTTGGGATATGACCTCTTCCTCTATGCGACGCACCCTTCGGGCTATCTTTTCCACCATGAGTGGGGTTGCTCCGAAATGTTTAAGTAGCTCGCGTATCCGGTCGGAGTAGACATCGTGTAGTGTCGCCATAAGTGGCTGTTGTTTCCGCCTCGCTTTAAGGGCGATTGGGATGGCCCATAGGTTTTCGACCTGTGCTATCTGAGCTTTCTTATTCGCGTTCGAGAAGCGCTCGACCAAGCTCTTCGGGGTTTTCTCACACACGAGGAGGTCTGTTATCGGGAGTTTACGGATGAGTCTAGTATAAGCAGCTTGAAGTGTGAGCGAGAGGGGGATGGATGCGTTTTTCGGTTTTACCCAAGGGAGGTCATATGAAAACAAGTCGAATGTTGTTTGCAGGTTGTTTTTGATCATTTGTTTCACGCGGATAGCATTCCCGTGGGATGCGGATAGGGAATAAGGCACCAAAAGGCTCACCTCTGTCTGAATGCTATTTGACTCTCTTTCAGCTAACTGCAAAGCATGACCACTATCCTTAAAATACTAATGTGTCTGATGGGTGTAACACGCTGGTCGCATCGTGCTTAGACTAGATCATTGTTCCCAAATACTGTGGACTAACAGTTTTTGTGGTGGTTCTTAGCCGGAGCCTTTAGTGTGGGACCATTCTTCGTTGATCCTGTGAGTTTAGTGGTTTTTGCGTGTTATAAGCTCGGCTGTGTATCCCAACCAGAAAATCCATCTGGCCACTATGAAGTATATATATGCGGGTATGGCTAATCTGAGTGGTACCGGTTTGTGCCATTTGTACGCGTAGTACGCGAAGCCTCCGCTTAAAAGTATGGTTGGCAGTGTGAATAAGGGGTTTATGGAGGCTGCGCCCAGTAGTAGTAGGCTTGCGACGGTTCCTATAGCTACCGTGTTCGTTCTCAGCTTTTTATCTAGGTATTGGTTTGTGTTGTTATAATGTGCCCTACCCATTTGGAAGAACTTTGTGAGTGTATGTGTGAAGCCATTATGGGTTACTCTTAGGTCATAGTCGGTTATGATTTTTAGGTTGGCTTTTGTGAGCTGGTTTGCTAGGACTATTCCCTCCCCGTATTTGTTTTCTCCGAAGCGTTTTCCGTTGAGTAGTGAATGTCTGAGGGCGCAGTTTCCCTCTAAAAAACCGGTGGAGAAGCATTTGAGCTTTGTGTTATGTATGTGTTCTTTGTTAACGAGGCGTTGAAGCCAGTTTTTACCTCCTTCGTAGGCCCCAGCTACCCCCGCAACATCATCCTCCTCTTGATGTAGATCCTCCACGATTTTGGTCAGCCAATCGTTCGGCGCCACGCAGTCGGTGTCTATGAACGCTATTATATCTGAATCACAATTGTCGAGGGCAACGTTTCTCGCCTTGCCGGGGGAGTCGGTGGTGGGGGCGTATATGTAGCGGGCACCGTAGACGCTACAGAGTCTTCTCGTCTCTTGGTCGTTTGAGTCATCCACCACAATTATATCGTATTTGTCTTGCGGATAGTTCTGATTTCTCACACTTCGAAGGCATTCCCCTATGATTGGTCCGGATTCGTGTGCCGCTATGGCCACCGTTACCGTGGGAAGGTAGTTTTTTGTTTTTACCTGTTGCTGCGGTTCAGCCTGCTGGATAGCCTTGTTATGCGAGGGGTTCTCGGTTTTTAAAGCGGGGAGGCTGGGAGCCCATGAATTGCTGGGTATCCTTTTTAGGTTGAATCTCCCAAGCATTCCGTCGAAATACCCTTGCCAGACTCTTAGCATGCCTTTGAGTTTTGCTTTTGATCTGAGGCCAAGGTAGCTGAAGTAGGCTAGGTATATCGGGGAGAAGAGGTAGAAGGTTATTTTTGCGGGCCATGGGTCGAGGTCCTTGTGTAGCACTATTTTGGACCTCATGTGATAGTAGAGGCGCATCTCGTTGAATCGCTTCACACCTCTGATTGGGCCGTGGTATTGGTAGACTTTGGCTGAGCCAACCACTACGGCTCTGTAGCCCAGCTTAACCCTCATCTTATATATTAGATAGCCGTCTTCCATATCCCAAGGTATCCGGTCGGCTGGGATCAAGCCGGCTTTTATCGCCGCTTCTCTTCGCAGCATAAAACTATTACCACCGATCATTATATCTACGAGTTTCCCCTCGAGTTCGGAAACGTTTACACCCTCATATGGAAAGAGTGTTCTGCGCATGATGCGGCTGAAGTTGGCTCCCAAAGTCATCACGGTGTTCGGTTTATCCATAAAGCAGGTGACGGGCGCCGCAGTTCCAATTTTGGGGTCTGCCTCCATGACCTCTACAAGCTTCTCTATCGTGTCTGGTGCCACGACGTTGTCGTCGTCCACAAAAAACACGTATTTACCTTTCGACTCAAGTATTCCATCGTTTCGTGATTGGGCGACCAGGGTTTCCCTTTCATGTCTAACATAACGGATATCAGGAAACTCACGCCTCAACATTTCCCCCGTCCCATCGCTTGATGCGTCATCAACGACTATTACTTCATACTCCCTCCATGTGGAGTGCTGTAAGGATAGTAGTAATCTTTTTAGCATTTCCTTTCTATTGAAAGTCGGTATAACTATGGAAACTAAAACCACTCTGTGTCGCCAGCCCAAAACTTCAAATTTTTCTGGGCATACCGGTTGCTAACAAGTAGAGCCGCTCAGTTATAGGGAAACGTATCGAACAATATTGAAACGGCAGCACATACAATTTTTTCATGGTACCTAATACTTAATAGTCTTTAATCCGAATTATGTATAGTATAATCGCTCATGGATGATTCTCATCTTTTGGCCTCTTGGAAGAGTATTTCGTTATAAAGTCATTCAAATCGTTTTCAAGTTCTTCCCACTGCTCCTTTGTCATCCTAATCTCGTTAGCAAGCCTCTTAGCTATCCTCAAATCGTCGCCATCGGATAGTAAAAGGTATAAAATCGCTCTTTCTCTATCTGTAAGGGTCATCCTGTATACCTAAAGTGCCTAAACAAGCAAGGATTGTTTGAATGTAAGTAATCGTACTGAAAGCTGATTTAGTTGGTGACTATTTTAGATTTAGGTGGGATTTTGACTCATCCGCTGCTTGGTCAACGTATTGGGAACACGTTGTTGTCTCCGCTTTGTTGTCAGCGGCCAGTTTGACGAGTTCCTTTACGAGGTTCTCCATTGGTTTCCCGCAGTTTCTGAAAACATGGAAGGGTACTCCTTGCACTCTGTTTTTCTCGGTGAATTCCCATGTGTGGAGGCATATGTGGGCGTATTTGTAATGTTTTAGGGAGTAGGATATCATTGACGTGACGTAGCGTTGGCCTAGGTTCCTGTAATACCAGCCGGTGGCGGCTGGGAGCCTGATTAATGGCATCACTGAGAGCGGTAGTTCAGTCAGTGTTCCTTCCCTCCTCGGCTTTGCGTTGGCCATTAGTTTTCCGTAGTGCCCCGGGATGTGTACGGATGGGACGAGTGAAGCGTCGTAGTTGAACGTCTGCGCGAGTATTTTGAGCTTCCTCTGGTTTATCATGAAGTAGGGGTGCCTGTAGCCTTTAGGGGTGATCCCGTGATCTTTGAAGACCTCTAGTCCCTTTTTTAAGTCCGCTGAAAACTCTTTTTCATCTCTGAACTCGCCGTGGTTATAGGCGTGCATACCCACTTCTTGACCCTTCTTTTGGATTGCTCCAAGTATGTATTTGTAGTCCTCTAGGAGTGACCCCAACACGAAGAATGTGGCTTTGACGTTGTATTTGTCTAATACTTCCAGCACCACGTTTAGGTCTTCGTATGGGGTGCTGAACCTCTCAGCCTCCTTGGATTGACGGGCCCGCTCAACATTGAAGAGGCGGCTGTTAAACCAGTTTTCCACGTCTACCGTTATTAGGAGTTTGGGTTTCCCTTC
>Ga0209061_1002330_pt1 | contig 24746 bp, 28 predicted proteins | sample Coa_R1_10_FD_187157 | JGI IMG/M metagenome (GOLD analysis project Ga0209061, IMG submission 187157) | Surface soil microbial communities from Centralia Pennsylvania, which are recovering from an underground coalmine fire - Coalmine... | ecosystem: Environmental > Terrestrial > Soil >...
GTCGCCGGGGGATCACCCCGGCGGGGCGCTCGGTCCAGACCCGCCGACAGCGTCGGCAGCGACGGCGACGCAGGCGGAGGGTCCGTCTTCCCTCTCGCCGTTGCCGCTGAGTAAGCGATCGTCTCATGCGGCACCCCTCACGGGGTTGCCCTCGCGGGCTTCGCGCTTCCCCGCCGCGTGCCCGGGAAGCCCGGGTCTCACCGGGACCCCACGAGGCCGGCCTCGTGGGGCCTCCTGACCGCGGCTCTGCGCCTCCCGGAGGCGCCAACTGAGCCGACGGGCGGGGCCCCCACCAAGCCAGCTTGGTGGGGTGCCCCGGGCCGATACCTCGCCGGATTGATCGCGGCGTGGTCATCGCGCCGATGGCGCGCCCCACCGCCGTCACCCCTCCAGTGCTCGGCCCCCCCGAGGTCCTGGACCAAGCCGCAGCCATGCCGCTTTGAGTGACAAAGCCACCCCAACACCGTCAAGCCGCGCTGTGCCCGTCAAGGATGACCGGTGGTCGTCTTCTATTCGGGCCGGTTCAGCAGCCCTCGTACACCACGTGCCTGGACACTAAGGTTGCACGCCTGCTGGGGATCGGCCGGACCAAGGTGTACGAGCTGATTGGCCGCGGTGAGCTACCGGTGGTACGCATCGGTCGCTTGGTCCGTGTCCCCCGCGCCGAATTGGAGCGGTGGATCCGAGACCGAGTTGTCGGTGTACCGGCTTCGGGCTCGCTCTGGATGATCGGCCGGGTGCGAGTTCCAGGCAGGTGATGGCGAGGCGCGCGGCAGGCGAGGGGACCATCTACAAGCGCGCCGACGGGCGCTGGGTGGCCCAGCTGCGCGTGGACGGGCGCCGTCTCACCTTCTATGGGGCGACGCAGCGCGAGGCGAACGAGAAGCTGCTGAAAGCCCGTAGGGACCGTGCTGAAGGGGTGCTCCTTGCTGCGTCGGGTTGGACCCTGGGTCAGTACCTGGAGCGGTGGCTCACCGATGTCGTGAGCCCGAGCGTTCGGCCACGGACCTACGAAGCGGCGGCGCTGAACGTGCGGCGTCTGCTGCCTATCTCGGTCGGCTGAAGTTGGGGAGCCTATCCCCTGCGGCCGTCCAACACGCCTACGGTCGGCTCCTGGATCGGGGCCTGTCGGCCCGAAGCGTCGAACAGGCTCATGAGGTGCTGCACAAGGCGCTCCGCCAGGCGGTGCTCTGGGGCTTGATCGCTCGGAATCCCGCGGATGGTGTGGCCGTGCCGCGGCCAGCCCGACGGGAGCCAAGGGTTCTCACCGAGGCAGAGATTCGCCGACTGTTCGAGGCGACCACGGGCCACCGCCTCCATGCGCTCTGGGTGGTCCTTGCGACCACGGGCCTGCGGCTCGGTGAGGCGCTCGGTCTTATGTGGGACGACCTGGATGCAGAGGCTGGCCGGCTCCACGTGCGCCGGGCGCTTCAGTGGCAACGGGGTCGGGGTCCCGTGCTGACGGAGCCCAAGACCAGGCGGAGCCGACGTGTCGTCTACCTGGCGCCGTCGGTCGTCCGAGCACTTGCTGATCACCGCCACCGCCAGGAGGAGGAGCGCTTCCTAGCCGGGTCACGCTGGGAGGGTATCGGTCTGGTCTTCTGCACTGTATCGGGTCGACCGATCCGGGATACCTACCTCAGCGCAGCGTTCCACCAGGTTCTCGCCCAGGCTGGGCTGCCCAGGGTGCGAATCCACGACCTCCGGCACACGGCGGCGAGCCATCTCCTGGCACGGGGAGTTCATCCGAAGGTGGTCCAGGAGCTGCTCGGCCATAGCACGATCGCGCTGACCCTCGACACCTACTCCCACGTGCTGCCAGCCCTCCATGCCGATGCCGTACCAGCCCATATGGAGGCACTCTTCGACGCCGATGGCAGTCGAGGTGGCAGTCAGGCCCGCCGTGGGAGAGGGTAAGGGATCCGGGATGCGGCTGTCCTGGGGCCTCCTTCGAATTCGATTCTGGCGGAGAGGGTGGGATTCGAACCCACGATGCCCTTGCGGGCATAACGGTTTTCGAGACCGTCGCCTTCAACCGGGCTCGGCCACCTCTCCGTGCTCACCGTCTGCCCAGGAAAAGGAGATGGCGGTCCCGACCGGATTCGAACCGGCGTTCTCGGCCTTGACAGGGCCGCGTGTTTGGCCAGGCTACACCACGGGACCGACGGCAGAGAAGTTTAGCAACAACGCGGTACTATGCCCCGGTGCGCTGGGCTCCGGAGTCGGAGGACCCGAAACCCCGATTGCCACGTTAGCACCGCAATGGCACCGATGTCAGGAATGGTGATGCTTCGGATGGACGATCGTTGCCCTCGAGCTGGAGTTCGCACCCGATGAGCGGCATCCCGTCCTGGGGTCGTGCCCCCGGTGGTGGGGTGCCCCCGATGGCCTCTCCGCCCGGGGGCCACGTCCGTCGACCGCCGATGCCGATCTCCGGAGGTCCACGCCGGCGACGATGGCGGCGCCTCCTTCCATGGCTCGCTTTGGCCTTGGTGGTGTTCGTTTCGGGCGTCTTCGGCTACGTGCTCTGGACCGTGCGCGACCTTCCCGACCCAGGCCAGACGCCGATCTTCGGCCACTCGATCCTGATCTACGACCGCTCCGGCCGTCTCATCTCCCAGATCAACAACCAGAGCCAGTACTACGATCCCCTCACCTTGCAGCAGATGGGCAAGTGGGCGCCGGTGGCGACCCTGGCCGCCGAGGACCGGAACTTCTACCATCACGGAGCCCTCGACTACACCTCGATCGCCCGCTCAGCTGCCACTGACGTGGCTCAGGGTGGGTTCGCCGAGGGGGGCAGCACGATCACGCAGCAGCTCGTCAAGATCTCCGTCTTGAACGAGCAGAAGACGATCATGCGCAAGCTCCAGGAGGCGGTCCTCGCCATCGCCATGGAGCAGAAGTACTCCAAAGACCAGATCCTGCAGATGTACCTGAACCGGGTGTACTACGGGTACGGGGCCTACGGCATCGGAGCGGCCACCAAGGTCTACTTCGGCGCGAGCAAGGATCCTACCAGCCTGGATCCAGCGCAGGCGGCTTTCCTCGCTGCCCTGATCAACGGGCCCGGCTACTACGACCCCGCCACCCACTTCGATCGCGCCAAGGCCCGTCAGCTCTACGTGCTCCAGGGCATGGTGACGATGGGAGCGCTGACCCAGGCTGAGGCCGACCAGGCGGCCAAGGAGGACATCAAGTCAGAGCTCAAGTTCGATCTGAGCTTCCTCCAAAGCAAGGCGCCGCACTTCAGCCAGTACGTGCTCGGGCAGCTTGACCAGCTCTTCGGGGCCAACGTCGTTCAGCAAGGCGGCTTCAAGGTCTACACGACGCTCGACCTTGACCTCCAGGCCAAGGCTCAGGAAGCGGTCCAACAGGGGGTGGCCAAGCTCGCCAGCACAGGGGTCAACAACGGTGACCTGCTCGCCGCCGATCCGCGCACCGGCGCCATCCTGGCCTGGGTCGGCTCGGCCGACTTCTACAACAACGCGATCGCAGGCCAGGTCGACGTCGTGGAGTCGCCGCGGCAGCCGGGATCCTCGTTCAAGCCATACGTGTACGAGGCCGCGCTCAAGGACCACCGCATCACCCTGGCCTCCATCCTCGAGGACGTCCCCACCACCTTCCCCGGCAACTACCGTCCCCTCGATTGGGACAACCGCTGGGAGGGGGCGATCACCGCTCGCCAGGCGCTGGTGCGATCCCGTAACGTCCCGGCGGTCGCGGTAGCACAGATGGAGGGGATCGACAACGTCATCGCCGAGGCCCAGGCCCAGGGCATCACCAGCAAGCTCCAGCCCTACCTCTCCACCGCCATCGGGGCCTCGCCCATCACCCTGTTCGAGAACCTGCAGGGGTATCAGGTCTTCGCCGACCAGGGCACGCTGGTCCCCCTCATGTCGATCACCAAGGTGACCGACGACCAGGGGAACGTGCTCTTCCAGCGCGATCCAGGGACCCAACCTGGGATCCATCAGGTGCTCACGCCGGCCGAGGCCTACCTGATCACCGACACGCTCAAGGACTATCAGCGAGTCTGGGGACTCGGCTGGAACCGCCAGATGGCCAGCAAGTCCGGGACTACGGGGGGGAGCGCGACCGGCGTCCACCGCGACGCTTGGATGATGGCCTACAACCCCGACATCGTGGTGGGGGCGTGGACGGGTCACACCCAGCCTCCAGGCGTCAACGCCAACGACAGCATCAGCACCTTCGGGACCCAGGTCGGGCAAACCGTGCTGCGGACCTTCATCAACAGCCTCCCCAGCACCATGCGCGACTGGTACCACCAGCCGTCGGGGATCGTCCGCGGAAGCGGCTGCGCCGGCCAGGGGAGCGGTGGGGAGATCTTCCTGGTTGGGACGCAGGAGGACATCTCCTGCCCAACCCCGACACCTCTGCCGACCCCGACGTCGGCCCCGACGCCGGAGCCAAGAGCGAGCCTCGCGCCCGAGCCGACGGTCACCCCCACGGCCCCCCTCGTGACCCCACCCACCCGACGGCGGCCGGGGCCGATCCCGACGCTCCCTGAGGCGACCCCGGTGCCGTAAGCTTGAGGGCGTGGCATGCTGCCAACGGCCCCACTGGGACCGCTCTGGGCATGGATTGAGGCCGGCAGCATGGAATCGCGCTTGTGAAAGGGAGGTTCCTGTTCGACGATGATCGAGCAAGCGACCGTCACCTTGACGGACGAGGCCCTCTCCCAGCTCAAGTCGCTGCTGTCCAAGGAGGGCAACCCGGATCTCGCGCTGCGCGTCTTCGTCACCGGCGGGGGCTGCTCGGGCCTGCAATACGGCATGGCCTTCGATGACAACGTTCGCCCGGGCGACGAGATCGTCGAGCAGGGGGGAGTGCGAATCCTGATCGACGACTTCAGCGCCCCCTACCTACGGGGCTCGGAGATCGACTACGTCGACAGCCTGATGGGGGCCGGCTTCACCGTCCACAACCCCAACGCGGTGCGGTCGTGCGCCTGCGGCCACTCATTCGACACCGGCGACGACGCCGCCTCGGCGAGCCCCTGCGGCTGCGGGCACTAAACGCCGCCCTCCGCGTTCGCTCTGAGGGGGTTGGGGCGGCGTTTCCTGCCGCCCCCGAGCCGAGGGGGGAATGATGGTCTGGCTCCAATCGCAGCGGGTCCGTGACCTCGCCTTCTTGGTGGTCGGTGCCACGACCCCCGTGGGGATCCTGGCCGTCAACCTCTCCGCCTTCATCATGCAGCACCTGGCCCAGTTCCGGCTGGGGATCGCTCTCTGCGCCTTGATCAGCGGTCTCTCCCTGAACGGCCTGACGGCCACCATGGTCCTGGGACGTTTTGAACGTCGTTTCCCCGAGTTGATCCGGGAGTACCGGATCTGGATTGCAGGGGCCACAGTCCTGTTCGTCGCCGGCTTCTCGGTCTTCGGCGCCTATGGGACCTATGTGAGCATGCAGGATCCGCGCCGTCTGCCCAACGTCTATGCGGTGCTGACCGCGCTCTGGCTCCTCTTCTGGCCGTTCGCGCTCACCGTCATCTCACGGCGATTCAACCGCGTCCCGAGGAGCCGCTCCAGGGCCGTCCCACCGCCATCGCGCCCTGCCCCGATCGAGCCATTGCCCGTGACCGCCGAGCCGTCGCCCGAGCCGGTCCGGGAACCGTAATCGTAGCGGCCCCGCCCCGGCGACCTCCTTCAGACCCCACCGAGGATCCAGCCCCAGCAGGCTCGCCCCAAGCTTGGGAACCCAAGAAACCAAAGGGAGGCTCCCCGCCGGGGGGAGCCTCCCTGCTATCGCCGAACCTCGCGGTGCCCTACATCATGTCAGGCGGCATGGACGGGGTCGACTCCTTCTTCTCGGGCACCTCCGTCACCACCGCCTCAGTGGTCAGCACCATGGCCGCGATCGAAGCCGCGTTCTGCAGGGCCGAGCGGGTCACCTTCGCAGGATCGACGATGCCCGCCGGGACCATCTCGACCATCTTGCCGTTCAAGGCGTCGAAGCCGTGGCCCGGCTGCGCGTTGCGAACCTGCTCGACGATCACCGAGCCCTCAAAGCCGGCGTTGGCCGCGATCTGCCGCACCGGCTCCTCCAGGGCACGTCGGACGATGGCCACACCCGTTGCCTGATCGCCGGTCAGCCCCAGATTGTTCTCCAGCACCTTCTGCGCCTGGAGCAGGACCGTACCGCCACCCGCGACGATGCCCTCCTCCACGGCCGCCTTGGTCGCGCTGAGGGCATCCTCGATGCGGTGCTTCTTCTCCTTCTGCTCCACTTCTGTGGCGGCACCGACCTTGATCACCGCCACGCCGCCGGCCAGCTTGGCCAGACGCTCCTGCAGCTTCTCGCGGTCGAAGTCCGAGGTCGTCTCCTCGATCTGGGCCTTGATGGCCTTGATCCGGGCCTGGATGTTCTCGGCCTTGCCAGCCCCCTCGACGATGGTGGTGTCGTCCTTGGTCACGGTCACCCGACGGGCTCGGCCAAGTTGCTCGATCCGGGTCTGGTCGAGCTTGAGGCCGAGGTCCTCACTGATGACCTGCCCACCCGTCAGGATGGCCATGTCCTCGAGCATCGCCTTGCGGCGGTCACCGAACCCGGGGGCCTTCACCGCGCAGGCCTGGAAGGTGCCGCGCAGCTTGTTGACCACCAAGGTGGCCAACGCCTCACCCTCCACGTCCTCGGCGACGACCAGCAACGGCCGCCCCTGCTGGACGACCTTCTCGAGGACCGGAAGCAGGTCCTGGACGGCCGAGATCTTGCGGTCGGTGACCAGCACGAACGGCTCCTCGAGAGAGACCTCCATGCGGTCGGGGTTGGTCACGAAGTAGGGGGAGATGTACCCACGGTCGAACTGCATCCCCTCGACCGTCTCCAGCTCCGTTCCCACGCCCTGGCCGTCCTCGACGGTGATGACCCCGTCCTTGCCGACCTTGTCCATGGCGTCGGCGATGAGCCGGCCGATCTCGTCGGACTGGGAGGAGATCGCCGCCACGTGGGCCACGTCCTCGTGACCCTTCACCGGCACCGCGACCCGCTTGATCTCGTCCACGACCGCCTGCACCGCCTTCTCGATGCCGATCTTCAGCTGCATCGGGTTGGCGCCCGCGGCCACGTTGCGAAAGCCCTCGTTGATCATGGTCTGGGCGAGGAGCGTCGCCGTGGTGGTGCCATCACCAGCCACGTCATTCGTCTTGGTCGCTACCTCGCGCAGGAGCTGCGCGCCGGTGTTCTCGCCCGGGTCCTTGAGCTCGATCTCACGCACGATCGTGACCCCATCATTGGTCACGGTCGGCGCCCCGAACTTCTTCTCCAGGACGACGTTCCGCCCCTTGGGCCCGAGCGTGATGCGGACCGACTCAGCGACGATGTCGATGCCGCGCTTGAGGGCCTGGCGCGCATCCACGTCGAATGCAACTGTCTTTGCCATCTGTGGTTATCCGAGCCTCCTCGCTGGTTGGATTCGCTGCTACAGCGAAACGCTAGGCCTTACCGTTGACGACGGCGAGGACATCCTTCTCGCTGATGATCAAGTACTCGACGTCGTCGATCTTGAACTCGTTCCCCGCGTACTTGGCGTACAGCACCCGGTCGCCGACCTTGAGCTCCATCGGGATCTTGGTCCCATTGTCGAGGACACGACCGGTGCCGACCGCCTCGACGATACCCTCCTGGGGCTTCTCCTTGGCGGTGTCCGGAAGCACGATGCCGCTCTTGGTCTTTTCCTCACGCTCGACCGGCTTCAGCACCACCCGGTCACCCAACGGCCTCAGCTGCATGCTCGATCCTCCGCGGTGTGGTTGGTTGAACAATGTGCCTGGTAGACGATGGCGTCGGACGACTGACATCGCCCGTGCCGACCGCAAATTTTAGCACTCGCCGCCTTCGAGTGCTAATCCTTGCCGCGGGACCTCCTCCGCCGGTGAGAGGGGGTCGAAGGGGCCGGGGCCGACCTCATTCCTCCGGCGCCGCGCCGTGCTCGGACAGGGCCTCCCGGGCCCGCACCGCCTCCTCCCCAAGCACGTACACCGCGCAGTCCTCCAGCACCGTACCCGACCACCATCCCTGAGGACCGAACCGCTGCAGGACCGGCCGCAGGCCATGGGCCTCCAAGACGGCCTGGATCACCTCAGCCCGTACGCAGGGACCGCGAAAGACCTCCATCCAGCCGTCAGGGGCAGTGGCCGCCATGCCTCACCAGCCCAGGGAGGCATCGGCACCCAGCTCGGTCTCCGCAGGCGTGTAGGGTGCCGCGGCCCCGATCATGGCCGCGTTGTCGGTGCACAGGCTGAGGGGCGGGATCGTCACCCGGGCCCGTCCCTCCATCGTCTCCTCGGCCCGACGCCGCAACAGGCTGTTGGCAGCGACGCCACCGCAGATCACGACCTCGGGGGCCGGCCACCGGTCCCAGGCCAAGCGGACCTTCTCCAGGAGCGACTCCACCACCGATCGCTCGAAGGCAGCCGCCAGATCTGCCCTGGCCTTCTCGTCCAGGGCCTCGCTCCCCCCCAGGTCCCGGATCCGGTACCGCAGCGCCGTCTTCAAGCCACTGAAGCTGTACTCGAGCCCAGGCAGGGAGGGGACGGGCAGCGGCCAGCGGGCCGGGTCTCCCCTCCGCGCCATGCGGTCCACCACCGGGCCGCCGGGATAGCCGAGGCCGAGCATCCGGGCCGCCTTGTCGAACGCCTCTCCGGCTGCATCGTCACGGGTACGACCCAAGACCTCGAACACCCCGTGAGCCGGCATGCGCACCAGATCCGAGTGGGCGCCGCTCACCACCAAGGCGAGCAGCGGCGGCTCCAGCTCGGGTCGGGCGAGCATGGCCGCGTACACGTGCCCCCACAGGTGGTTGACGCCCCGCAACGGCTTCCTCCAGCCCCGGGCCAGACCCTGAGCAAGCCCAACGCCGACCAGCAGGCTGCCGATCAGGCCGGGGCCACGGGTGACCGCGACCAGGTCGAGGTCATCACCTTGGAGCCCCACCCGATCGAGCGCCGCTCGGACCAGGGCGGGCAACTTGCGGAGATGGGCCCGGGCCGCCAGCTCCGGCACCACCCCACCGAACGGAGCGTGCGCAGCCTCCTGGGAGAACACCAGGTTGACCAGCACCTGCCGGCCATCCACCAAAGCAACCGAGCTCTCGTCGCAGCTGGACTCGATCGCGAGCGTGAGCAAGTTCGAGCAACCCGCCTGGATCAGCGGTCCCGGATCGGGCCCACCTCGCGGCGGAGCCCCTTGACCTCGGCATCGATCCGCTCCAGGTTGGCCTCGTAGGCCTGGCGGAACCTGGGCGAGTAGATCGAGTCCGACCACATCACGATGGCGTCCTCGCCGTTGTCCGTGTAGTAGCCCTTGCGACGGCCGATGACCTTGAAGCCGAAGCTCTCGTACATCCGCATCGCGTTCTCGTTGGAGGTCCGGACCTCGAGCGTCACCCACCGGGCCCCGGTGTCATAGGCAGCCTGGAGCAGGGCCGCGAACACGATACGTCCATAGCCACGATGCTGCAGATCGTGGCGCACCCCGATCGTGGTCACATGAGCCTCGTCGTACATGCGCCACATGCCGCCGTAGGCGATGATCTCGCCGCGTCCCTCGACCTCGCGCCTGAGGACGATGTAGTGGGCGCTGTTACGGCTCGAGAGCTCACGGTAGTAGGCGTTACGAGGCCACGGGGTAGTGAAGATCCGACGTTCGATCTCCTGCACCACCGGCACGTCCGCCTCGCGCATTGGCTCGATCGTAAGCCGCTCACGCACCTGCACCACTGCCTCGCTCCCAGCCCCTACACCCACGCCCGCTCAAACGACTGCATGTACTCCAGCTCGACCGTATCATAGCCGAGCTCCCGAGCTTGCCCTAGAAGACGGGCAGCCGCCGTCCCAAAGCTGTCCAGGCTCGGCTCATCCAGCACCCGCCGGCCCATCTCCTGCAGCCGCCCCACGGTGGACGGCCGCAGCCAGCCCACCACCGGACGCTCGGCAGGGAGGTCCTCCAGCTCCCCCTGGTGAGGGGATCCCCCCGCCGCTAGCCAGTACACGCGTCCACGGCCAGCCTCGACCACCGCCGTGGCCGGCTCCCGAGCACGTGCCGCCTGCAACTCCAGCGAGCTCAGCCCGAGCAGAGGGACACCGAGCGCGAGGGCGAGGCCCACGCCGAAGCTGACGCCCACGCGAAGACCGGTGAACGACCCAGGGCCCAACGACACGCACACGGCGGAGAGACGAGCCGTGCCCACCAGCTTCGCCACCCTCCCGGGGAGGTCCCTCTCTCGCCCCCCCTCGCTCACGTCCTCGGCCGGCGGCCGATCGCCCCGGACCAGGGCCAAGGCGGAGCGAGAAGAGGAGGTGTCGATCACCAGGACCACGTCGGCGGTGCCTCCTCCAGTCGAAGTCGTCGGCGGTCCTCCTCCAACACCTCGAGCGAGATGCGGGCGGTGGCCGGGCCGCCCAGGCGCTCGCCCCATTCCACGACCACCGCCCCCTCATCGAGGAGCTCCTCAAGGCCGAGGTCGGCCAGCTCGTCGAGGCCGGCCAGACGGTAGAGGTCCACGTGCGCCAGCTGCACCCGTCCAGGGTAGACCCGAACCAGCTGGAAGGTGGGGCTCATCACCTCCGCGGACGAGCCCAACCCTCGGGCCATGCCCCGCACGAGGGTGGTCTTGCCGGCGCCGAGGTCACCCACCAGCAGCACGAGGTCGCCGTGGCGGAGGTGACGTGCCAACCGTTCCCCTGCCGCTTCGGTCTCGGCCGCCGAGGTGGTCACGAGCTCACCGCAGGTGGTCGTACCCACGTTCCCCCACCTCGACCATCCGACCATGCGCATCGATCACGATCACCTCCCCACCCTCGATCAGGCCGCCAACCGCGGTCAGCTCAGCGGGCAAGGGCCCCGGCCCACAGCACACCAGCTCGACCTCCTCACCACTGGCCAGCGCCCGTCGGGGATCGTCGACGCCGGGGGCCAGGGGCACGGCGTCGAGGCGGAGACGTGCCCCCACCCCGGCCGCGGCCGCGAACTTGTCCATCTCTCGTAGCAACCCATCGCTCACATCGCCGCAGCAGAGCCCGGCTGCGGCGAGCTGCGCGCCCAGCTCGAGTCGGGGCTCAGGCCGCGCCCATTCGAGGGAGGCCCCCCCCAGCGGGCCCGTGACCCCTACCTCCCACCCCGGCCGGGCCGCTGAACGCGGCAAGGGCTGGATGGGCGTGGTCCCCAGCAGGGTCAGGGTGAGGGAGCCATCATGTGGGGCGGCGGTGGTGTCACCTCCGACCAGACGCAGGCCGACTCGCTCCGCCAGCCCGGACATCCCCTGGTAGAGGCGGAGCGCGACCTCTGACCCCCAGCGACGCGGCACCGACAAGGAGACCAGCCCGAAGGTGGGACGTGCCCCCTTGGCCGCCAGGTCGCCAAGCGCGAAGCAGAGAGCCCGCCACCCCACGTCCTCCGGCCGTTGCCGGGAGAGGTCGAAGTGCACCCCCTCCACGGAGGTGTCGCAGGTCGCCACGGTGAAGGACCCATCGGGCTCACGCCAGGCGGCAGCGTCGTCCTCGCCAGCGCCGATCACCAGATCGCCACCTCGGCCGGCGAGGTAGGGCAGGAGGGCAGCGATCAGCTCCAGCTCACCCATCAGGCCGGGGCTCCGTACAGCAGCTCGCGCCAGGCTCGCACCTCCATCTCAGGGTCCATGATGTCGCTTAGGGCCCGGATGGCACAGACCCGCCGCACCCCCATCGACCGTAGCTCGGCCAGGCAGGATCGCTCGATGCCCCCGATCGCGAACACCGGGACCGTCACCGCAGCCGCCACCGCCGCCACGCCCCTAGGGCCGATCACCGGCTTCTGGGTCTTGAGGGGGGTGGGATAGGCGGGACCAGACCCGAGGTAGTCGGCCCCCTGAAGCGCCGCGGCCCGCCCCTCATCCGGGGTCGCCGCCGAGGCCCCGACCAAGAGGTCGCCGGACACGCGCCGGACGGCAGCGACGCTCAGGTCGTCGGGGCCCACATGGACCCCCGCCGCGCCGCTGAGCAGCGCCACGTCGGCGTGATCGTCGACGATCAAGGGCACCCCCGCGGCCGCGCACATCGGCACCAGCCGACCGGCCAGCTCCACCAGACGGCCGCGTGGCAGCCGCTTCAGGCGGAGCTGGACCACCTCCACGCCACCGCGCAGCCACGCCTTCACCAGATCCTCAACCCGTTCCGGGGAAGCCTCGGGGGTGATGGCGTACAGCCGGGCGGCCTGGATGCGCTCCAGCGCCTCTCGTCTGCTCAACGTCACGAACCTATACTCCTCAGCCGGTGCACCTGCCGTTCCACGTCAACCTGCTCGACCCCATCCTGGTCGGTGGCACCGCCGCCCTCGTTGCCCACGCGACGCGGCGCAGCTTCGTACCCTACCTGACCGAGCTGGTCGCGTTCGCGGCCGCCCTGGCCGTCGCCCTCTCCCTCTTCTGGCCAGTGGGACAGTTCATTCACCGGCATGTCGGCATCCCTCAGAACGTAGCCGGGTTCGGGGCCTTCCTCGTCCCCCTGGTCATCGTGCATGCTGCGGTCCAGGCCCCGACCGGGAAGCTCTGCGGCCAGCTGGCGGCCGCGGTGGCCGGACTCCCGTCCGGTCTCCGGACGGTGGTGAGCGCCCTCCCCGCCGTCGGGGTGGCAGCCCTGATCTCGACCTTAGGCCTGTCCTCCCTCCTGGTCGTCCCCTCCAACGGTGCCCAGCAGCTCGTGCAGGGATCCCTCCTCGCACCGGCGATCACCAACTTGGCCGCGCCCCTGCAAGGGCCCCTCCAGCGCCTGCTGGTGCCCGGGGCACCGCCCCCGGGCGGGATCGTGATCAGCGCCCCGGCCACGAACCCCGGGCAGGACGCCTTCTATCGCCTGAAGTTCCCACGTGACCTCCAGGTCCAGCTCGCGCCGAGCGACGAGGAGGGGATGCTCCAACGGGTCAACCAGGCCCGCGCCCAGGCCGGCCTCGCCCCCCTGGCGATGAACCCGGTGCTCCGCCAGGCGGCCCGCCAGCACAGCCTGGATATGTACCGACGGCACTACTTCTCGCATCGCACCCCCAGCGGGCAGACCCCCTACCAGCGGCTGCAGGCCCTCCACTTCCACTACGTCACCGCCGGAGAGAACATCGTCTTCGCCCAGAACCTGGACCAAGCATGGAACCTGCTCATGGCGAGCCCTGACCACAAGGCCAACATCCTGAACCCCGATTTCCGCTGCATCGGCATCGGCGCCTACCGTGGCCTGGGCGGGTACGAGGAGATGTTCACCCAGGACTTCGCCGACTGCTCCTGAGCCTCTGGCCGACGCGGCCGCCGCAGGACTCCCGCGCGATCGCGACCAGCCGCGATCACGCGGGTCACCGCCGATCGGCCGCAGGCACCAGGCGTGTCAGGGACTCGACTCGGTGAGCTCGGGGACGACCTCCTGGACTCGCTGGAGCTGCTCGGCCCTTTCGGCCCGTTCTACCGCCTCGTCCTCGGCCTCGTAATCGGCCCGTCGAGGGTCCCGCAGCCTGAACAGCAGCTCCTGCGCTCGGAACAGGACGTCCATCATCGGGATCACGCGATAGCGGATGCGGATCCCATCCGACTCGTCCCGACCCGGCAGAGCCTCCAGGATACGTCCGGCACGCTGCCGCAACGGTGCCGGCACCCGGTCCACGCCCTGTAGGTTCAGGTCCTCAAGCTGGAACAAGAGGTCGTCGATGGCCCGCACTACACGGTCCAGCTGCTCTTGACGGATGCGCCTGCGAATGGCTTCACGGGTCAATCGCTGAATGTCTCGGTTTGCGTCTTCGAGCATGACTCTCCACAGCCTGCTCCCCTTCCCCACAACCACGCTACGAAACGACGCCTATTCTAGCCAAAAAACTTAGAAACTAAAAGACCGTCCGAGGTCGAGGCCCCCGCCGGGCCTCAGGAGAGGATCTGGCGCAGCCGTGCGCGGAGATGGGCCGGTGCCGCGCCCTGATCGCAGCAGACTTTGACCAGTCGCTTCAAGTGCACCTGGAGGCGGAAGTGATCCTCACAGGGTGGACACTCGACGAGGTGGCGTTTCACCTCCTCGATCTCCGCGTCAGTCAGCTCCCGATCCACGTACTGATCCAGCCGCTCTAGACAATCCCGGCAGTTCATCGGTCCCCATCCGCACGGACGATGCCGGACTCACGAGCGTACTCGTAGAGCGCCTTCTGGAGCTGCCGCCGCGCCCGATGGAGGCGGGACATCACGGTGCCGATGGGGACCCCCAGGACCTCCGCCGCATCCCGGTAGGAGAATCCCTCGACGTCCACCAGCAGCACCACCTCTCGATGGAGCTCCGGCAACCGCTCCACCGCCCGAACCACCTCGTCGGCAGCGATACGGTCCAGCACCTCGGCCTCGGGCATCGCCGTCTCGTCCCGCAGCGTGTCGTACAGGGACACCTCACCGTCCCCGTCGAGGCTCACGTCCTCTGGCCGCCCGCCCTTGAAGCGGTCCCAGAAGAGGTTGCGCATGATGGCGAACAGCCAGGCCTTCATGTTGGTGCCGGCCTGGTAGCTGCTCTGGTACCGCAGCGCGCGGAGATAGGTGTCCTGCACCAGGTCCTCGGCCTGGACCGGATCGCGGGTCAGCCGCAGCGCCCCACGGTAGAGCGTGTCCAGGTGGTCGATCGCCTCCTCCGCGAAGCCCCGGGAAGCAGCGCCCCCCGGACCGGGCTGGTCTTGGCCCGGTCTCCTCGTTCCATCACCACGTCGCTCAAGACGATCCGGGACCTGCCCCGCCGCCCCTGTGGTCTCAGCAGCGTCCTCTGCCACTTCGACCATGGTAGTCATTCCGTCCGAGTAACCGCTCCGGGGAGGATGCTATTCCTGCGGGCGCCCGGCGCGGTCGCCGGTCGACGCCGCCTGACCCATCGCCCCGAGGTAGACACGGGCCACCCGGTTGCCCAGCGCGGTCAGCACCTCGTAGGGAATGGTCCCGCTCCAGGCCGCCACCTCCTCGGCCGTGATCCCATCGCCGATCACGGTGACCGGATCCCCCGGCTCGACCTCAGGGACGTCGCTGACGTCGATCGTGATCGAATCCATGCTCACCCGCCCCACGAGCGGGGCCCGGACCCCGCGAACCACCACCTGGCCCCGGTTGGAACGGCTTCGCATGACCCCGTCCTCGTATCCAATCGCGACCGTGGCGATACGCGCAGTCCGCCAGGCCGTCCACGTCCGCCCGTAGCCAACCGAGTGCCCGCTCCGCACCTCGCGAACCTGGGTCACCAGCGCACGCAGGGTGAGCGCGGGCCGAAGTTGCCCCGCACAGCCGTAGAGGGCGATGCCGGGACGCACGGCGTCCAGGGCCGCCTCTGGATGGCGGAGGATGGCCCAGGAGTTGGCCGCATGTCGGATGCCCGGGTCCACGTCGAACCGGGAGAGCGTCTCGAGAAAGCGCTCCAGCTGGAGCCGGGTGAAGCGGGGATCGCTGTCCGAGGAGGCGAAGTGGGTCATGGTGCCGACCAGGCGCAACCGCCCGGAGCCGGCGATCCTGCTCGCCAAGCGCGGCGCCTCCTCCTCCGTACACCCCAGACGGTGGAGGCCGGTATCGATCTCGAGGTGGACCGGTAACCGACGTCCGGCCGGCACCAGGGCCTCCAGGGCCTCGACCATCCAGGGCGCCGAGCAGACCACGGCGCAGCCGACCCTGACCGCGGCCTCACAGGTCGCCGGCGCGAGGCCACCCATGATCAGAAGCCGCTCGCCACCGCACAGGTCCACCAACGACAGCGCCTCCTCGGGCGTGGACACGGCCAGGCCCCAGGCACCAGCCTCGAGCACGGCGGTCGCCACCGGGCGGGCACCATGCCCATAGGCATCGGCCTTGACCACGGCGATGAGCCGGCAGCCGACCGGCAGACGATGGAGGAGCTGACGCACGTTCTCACGAACCGCCCCAAGGTCGATCTCCGCCCAGCGGCCGGTCGTTGCCGTGGCCACCGACGTCGTCACCCGCTCCCCCTCATCGACCTCATCACCAGCGGCATCTCGCCCAACAGCTCCGAGGCCAGCACCCCGGCCGAGCCCAGGCGGGACTGGAGACGCCGGCCCGCTTCGGCATGGACGTACACGCCGGTGACCGCAGCGGTGTAGGCATCCAACCCTTGAGCCATCAGGCCGGTGATCAGACCGGCCAGCACGTCGCCGGTCCCCCCAGAGGCGAGGGCGGGAACCTGGTGGGGGTCCTCGGACAGCCGCCCGTCCGGGGCGGCGACCACCGTCCGCGCGCCCTTGAGAACCACCACCGAGTCCCACTCGCGGGCGGCGGCGAGGGCGGTCTCGCGACGCGTCCCCTGGACCTCGGCCGTCGACCGACCGGTCAGGCGGGCCATCTCGCCGGGATGGGGCGTCAGCACCCGCGGGGCGTCGCCGAGACGGCCAAGCCGGCCATGCAGGACGGCCAACGCGTTCAAGGCGTCAGCGTCCAGGACCAGCGGGCAGCGGGCTCGGGGCACCAGCTCACGGACCAGATCCCAGGTCCCCGGGTAGCGTCCCAGCCCCGGCCCGATCAGGGCAACCGTGGCTGCCCGTAGATGCTCCTCAACCGCCTCGAGCGCGGTCAGCCCAAGCGCTCCTGGGGCCTCCTCAGGCAGCGGCATGGCCATCGCCTCCGTGCACTTCACGGCCAGGATGGGGTAAACCCCCTCGGCGACCAGGAGACGCACCAGGCCCGCTCCTGAGCGAACACCCGCTGTGGCGCTCAGGTAGGCCGCCCCGGTCAGGCCTCGGCTGCCAGCAACGACGACCATGGTCCCGAAGGTCCCCTTGTGACCGTCATCCGGCCGTGCTGGCAGACGGACCGCCGCTGGCGGCAGCAGCGGCCGCTCCGACGGCTCGGGCATCTCCAGCCAGGCGCTGGCGATGGCCAGGCCGGCGTCGTGGGTGATGCTCACCTGCACCCGGGCGCCCTGGGCATCGCCGAGCAGGCGGACCCGCGGCGCCCCGCTGGGCTGACCCACGATCTCGATCCGCCGGCGCGGGAAGCAGATGGGCGTGGCATCAAAGCACTTGATCACCGCCTCCTTCGCCGCCCAGCGCCCAGCCAGCCTGGCCGCATCGCCGCCGCACTCGGCGATCTCCGCCGGGGTGAAGGCCCTGGCCAGGAACCCCGGCCCGGAGCGTCTCAGCGCGGCCTCCATGCGGGCGACCTCGAGGACGTCAATCCCGTGCCGATAGAGCACGACGCCACCGTCCATGCTAGGCGATGGAGCGTCCACGCTCGGCCGACGGGCCGGGCCGCACGACCCCACCCCGTCCACGTCCGACGTTGGAGCGCTCCCGCCTCATTCCACCGTGACCGACTTGGCCAGGTTACGGGGACGATCGACGTCACGGCCCAGCTCAACCGCAAGGTGATAGGCGAAGAGCTGAAGGGCCACGCTGGACAGCACCACCGATGCCACCTCGCCGGCGCGAGGTACCTCCAGCAGGTCACTGGCGACCCCCTCGAGGGCCCGGTCCCCCTCGCTCACGACCGCCAGCACCGGGGCCCCTCGCGCCACCACCTCATGGACGTTGCCGACGGTCTTCTCCTTGATCGGGCTGGCCGTGCAGACCGCGATCACCGGGAAGCCCGTGTCCAGGAGGGCGATCGGGCCGTGCTTGAGCTCGCCACCGGAGGTGCCCTCAGCATGGACGTAGCTGATCTCCTTCAGCTTGAGGGCACCCTCCAGCGCCACCGGGTACGCCAGGCCCCGGCCAACGTACATGAAGTTCCGGTAGCCGGCGTAGCGATGGGCCAGCCGCGCGATCTCCGACTCCCCGGCGAGCAGGCGGCGAATGGCCTCAGGGAGGGCGCGCAGCTCCGTGGCCAGCTCCTCACGTCGCTCCGGGGACATCCGAGAGCGGGCAGCGGCCAAACGGAGGGCCAGCAGGTAGAGGCTGACCAGATGGGCTACGAAGGTCTTGGTGGAGGCAACCCCGATCTCCGGCCCTGCCTGCAGGTAGATGGCCGCATCCGCGTCCCGGGCCGCGGTGCTCCCCACGACGTTCGTGATCGCGATGCCGAGCGCCCCTGCCTCACGGGCCGCGCGCAGGGCCACGATGGTGTCGGCCGTCTCCCCTGATTGGGTGATGGCGACCACCAGGGTGTCGCCGCCAAGCACCGGGCGACGGTAACGGAACTCTGACGAGTCCTGTGCACGCGCGGGGAGCCCAGCCCAATCCTCGATCACGTGCTCGCCCACGAGGGCGGCGTGGAGCGAGGTGCCCATGCCCAGGAGCCGGACCTCCTTGAGGGCTTGCAGCCGCTCGTCGCCCACCTCGAACTCGGTGAACTCGACGTTGCCCTGCCGATCGAGCCGGCCCCGCAAGGCGTTGGCGGCGGCTTCGGGGGTCTCGTGAATCTCCTTCAGCATGAAGTGCGGGTATCCGGCCCGCTCCGCCTGGCTGACATCCCAGTCCACGTGGAGCACCCGAGACTCGACCGGGACCCCGTCCAACGAGGTGACCACCGGCCCCAGAGGGGTGACGGCGACCATCTCGCCCTCGCCCAGGACCAGCACCTTTTTCGTGTAGGCCACGATGGCGGCGATGTCGGAGGCGACGAAGTACTCCCCCTCGCCCAGACCCACCACCAGCGGCGCGTTCAGCCGAGCCCCCACCAACAGCTCGGGATCATCCAGGCTGAACATGACCAGGGCGTAGGCCCCCCGCAGCCGCGCCAGCGCATGCCTGACCGCAGCAACGAAATCGCCCCGGTAATGGTGCTCGATCAGGTGGGGCACGACCTCCGTGTCGGTGTCGGACAGGAACTCGTGACCCGCTCGCTCCAGCTCCTCCCTCAGCTCGCGAAAGTTCTCGATGATGCCGTTGTGGACGACGGTGATGCGACGCCCGCAGTCGGTGTGGGGATGGGCATTGAGCACGGTGGGCTTGCCGTGCGTGGCCCAGCGGGTATGACCGATGCCCAAACGGCCAGCGGGCATGTCGGCCTGTAGCTGCTCGATCAGCTGCTCCACGCGGGCGGCGCACTTGACCACGTTGGCGGCACCGGCCCCCGGCGACACCACCGCGACCCCCGCTGAGTCGTAGCCACGGTACTCCAGGCGCCGAAGCCCGTCCATCAGCACAGGTGCCGCTTCTCTCGCTCCGAGGTAGCCGATGATGCCGCACATGCCCGATCTCCTGGAACTCGCTGGCACGGAGGGTAACGCGAGGGCCGCACTGGACTCGCACGTTGAACGCCAGCCAGCGGCCGGCGGTTACCCGAGGGTGGCAACGTCCGGGGCGCCGTCAAGGCGAAGGAGACGGAGGGAAGCCAGGCGTGGCGGACGGCGAGGGTCGGGGGTTGCCGGACCCAGCGGCCCCCGGCGTGGGCGCCGCGCAGCTGAAGGCTGGGACCACGCTCACCACCACCCGGACCGAGGAGGGATTGGCCACGACTTGGTCAGAGCCGGTACGGACGGTGCGGGTGAAGGACTGGGATGAGGTGATGCCGCTGATGTCCACCGGGTCGAGGCTGATGCTGTCCCCTAGCTTGGCCACCTGGGCGATCGGGCCGGTCACGGTGACGAAGCTGCTGGGCTGGATGTCCACGCCGGCGATCTCGTAGCCGCAGGCCTGGACGCCGATCGGGCGAACGGTCAGGCCGACCGTTCGGGTGGTCGTCCCCCCGACGGTCGCCACCTGCACCGTGACCACGTTGGGGGTCCAGCTCGGAGGGGGGATGGTACGCCAACTCCTCAGATCCACCGGGTGCCCGTCCTTCTCGAAGAGAATCGTCTGATCAGGGCTCGTCTGGACGTTGGCGGACTGGATGGCCACGTCGTAGTTGACGTAGGCCCGGAGACCATCGACCAGCTCCGCCGGCCCCGTCACCGTCACCTGACAGGGCTGGTTGGCGTTCCCACAGGTGGCGTAGGTCTGGTTCGGCACCACGGCGATCCCGGGCGCTTTCTTCGGCGTCCGCACCTCGACCCCCAGCATCACGGTCCGCAGCTCCTCGATCCGAAGGCGAAGGGGGATGGCCGCGTCCTGGGGGGTCACGCCCGGGACGTCCACCCTGGGCTGAGCCTCGTAGAGATGGTCGCCCACGGTCGCGTGTGACAAGTCGATGGTCACCCCGGCCGCGCTCTGCCGGTACTGGCGCACGTCGTCCTGCAGCCCCACCACCCGCACGTCGACGCTGCTCGGGGGGTCGATCAGCACCAGGTTCGAGGGCAACCCCTGGTAGGTGACCTTGACCGGCACGGTGGCCACCTCCGGCGGGTTCTCGGAGAACGCGACAGCCCCGAGGAGACCGATGGCGAGCACCAGCGCCAACAGCTTCAGACGCCAGTTGGTGACGACCCAGGCCAACGGGGTGCTCATGGTGCGCAGGGCCCTCACCTCAGGGCTTGGGGCCGGTGAGACGCCAGCCCAGGAGATGCTGGCGGGCGCCACCTGCTGGGCGGGAGGGCTCCAACCCTCCCGTCAGCCGTCGGCGCAACCCCTCAACGTCCAGGTTGCGGGTGATACGGCCGTTCTCGACCACCGAGATGCCGCCGGTCTCCTCGGAGACGACCAGGACCAAGGCATCCGAGGCCAGGGAGAGCCCGATCGCCGCCCGGTGGCGGGTGCCCAGGCGATCGCGAACCGTGGCCTCGTCGGCAAGGGGCAGCAGGCACCCCGCCGCCAGGATCGTGCTGCCACGGATGATCACCGCCCCGTCGTGCAACGGCGAGTTGGGGAAGAAGATGCTCTGGAGGAACTCGGCCGAGACCTCGCCGTTGATCCGCACGCCGGTGGCGGCGTAGTCCTCCAGGCCGACCTCGCGCTCGAAGGCGATCAGAGCCCCAACATGACGTGCCGCCAGCCGCTCCGCCGCCCTGATGGCCTCGGCGATGGCGCGGTTGAAGATCTGGGGATTGAAGGTGAAGAGGGGGCGCCCCAGGTGACCGATGCGTCCTACTTGGTCCAGCATCCGTCGCAGCTCCGGCTGGAAGAGCACGATGATGGCGATCACCACGAACGGGGCCGCGGTCTGGAACAGCCAGCTGAGCAGGATCAGGTGCAACCAGCTGGCCGCCAGGCCGAGCACCCCCAGCAGGATCAGCCCGACGATGAGCTGCATCGCCTGAGTGCCGCGAACCAGTCGCAGCAGCTGATAGAGGATGAAGGCCACCACGACCACGTCGATGATCTCGACCGGCCCCACCCGCGCCAGCATGGCCAGCAGCTGGTGCAACGCCTCGCCCAGGAAGGCCATCAGACCCCTCCGAAGATCACAGCCAGCAGTGCCATCTGGGCGTGCAGGCGGTTCTCGGCCTGATCGAAGACCACCGACCGCGGCCCATCGATGACTTCGGCGGTCACCTCCTCCCCACGATGAGCAGGCAAGCAGTGCATGAACACCGCCCCAGGAGCCTTGGCCATCAGCGCGGCGTTCACCTGATACTCACGAAACCGGTCCCTGCGGGCTTGGGCCTCAGCCTCCTGGCCCATCGAGGTCCACACGTCTGTGTACACGACGTCGGCCCCGCGCACGGCCTCGAGGTCAGCCGTGACCTGGACCCAGGACGGCATCCCGACCAGGGCGGGCTGGTGCTCGGGCGGCGAGATCACGACCAGTTGGAAGCCGACGATCGCCGCCGCTTCCATCAGCGAGCGGGCCACGTTGTTGCCGTCGCCCACGAACGCCACCCGTGTCCTCGAGTCGAGTCGCCCCAGCGACTCCTCCATGGTCAGCAGATCCGCCAGCACCTGGCAGGGATGAGAGCCGTCGGTCAGGGCGTTCACGACCGGGCAGCTCGCGGCCTCGGCAAGGGCAAGCAGGTCCCGATGGGCAAACAGCCTGGCCACGATGCCATCCACGTAGCGGTCGAGGACCCTGGCCACGTCCTCCACCGCCTCCCGCCGGCCAAAGCCGACCTCCTGCTCGCTGAGCACCACCACGCTCCCTCCCAGGCGCTCGATCCCGACCTGGAAGGAGACCCGGGTGCGGAGGGAGGGTTTCTGGAAGAGGAGCGCCAGCCGGCGCCCGCCGAGCGGCAGGCCCGACCAGCGTCCAGCCTTGATCTCACCTGCCAGGTCCAGGATCCCACGCAACTGGGATGCGTCCAGCTGCGCGATATCGAGGAAGTCCGCGCCCCTCAGGCGCTCCAGCGTGCGGGTTGCCACCGAGGTCACCTTACCCTGATCCGTGGTGTATAGCAGGTGAGTATGCGCCTCTCCCCACGGGAAATTCGACCCCGGCTGCCCTCGTCGGCCCGTCGCTAGCCGCCGCCATCCCCGCTCTCAGAGGCGGGGGTCGATCAGCTCACCTGTTCGCGGCGACCGGGCGAGCACCGCGGCGATGGACTCGAACTCCGGCAGTCGGCCTCGCAACGCGTGGTCATCACGCAACCTCAGGATCAGGTCCCTGCAGGCCCCTGGCTCTAGCCCATAGGCCATGGGACGGAAGCTCACCCGCCGGTCGCCCCGCAGCCGGATCGTCAACCGCTGGGTGAGACGGACCTCTGGCCATCGCCCCATCGCCCAGTCGCCTTGGTCTGCCAGCGTCGCCCCTTCGACCTCGTCCCACCGGATCTGCAGTCGACCCCGGCGCCCGAGCAGGACCAGGCGGTCACGAAAGAACCCCAGTCGACTCGCCGGCCAGCGCCGTAAACGGAGGGCGACGCGAACGACGACGCCCACGGAGATGAGCGCCAGCGGCCCGAGCAGAACGGCCACCGCCAGCCGTCCCGCAGCCAGCGCCCAGGCGTCCAGCCCGAGGAGCAGCGCGGCCACCACCAGCGCCCCGCCGGCGAAGCGCAGCGTGGAGCGGTTAGAGCGCGCGAACGTCACCTCGTCCCCCTCGCGTCGACCACGTCGACGCCACCACGATCAGTTGACGCGGCGCTCGCGTCCGGCCCAGTAGGGCTCGCGCAACTGGCGCTTGAGGACCTTCCCACTGGGGTTGCGGGGGATCGACTCCACGAAGTCCACCGACCGCGGGCGTTTGAAGCCAGCCAAGCGGCCACGGGTCCACGCGATCAGCTCCGCCTCGGTCACCGTCGTCCCAGGTCGCCGCACCACGATCGCCTTCACGGTCTCACCCCACCGGTCGTCAGGGACCCCGATCACGGCACAGTCAGCAACCGCCGGATGCGCGACGAGCGCCCCCTCGACCTCGGCCGGGTACACGTTCTCCCCCCCGGTGATGATCACGTCCTTGATCCGGTCGCGGATGTAGACGAAGCCATCGTCGTCCACGCAGCCTGCGTCCCCGGTCCGCAGCCATCCCCCCCGCAGCACCGCGGCCGTCTCCTCAGGCTGACGCCAGTACCCGGCCATGCTCCCGGGGCCTCGATACTCCACCTCCCCAACCTCGCCTGCCGGCAGCTCCTCGCCGTGCGGCCCGACGACGCGGATCTCCTGCCCGAACATGGGCCTTCCGCAGGAGAGCAGCTGGGACCCGCGATGGTGCTCGTGGGTCAGGGCGGTGATCGCCCCGGTCGTCTCGGTCAGGCCGTAGACCTGGGTGAAGCGGCAGCCGAAGGTCTCGATCGACCGGCGGAGGAGGTCCTCGGCGATCGGCGAGGCCCCGTAGACCAGGTTGCGCAGGTCAGGGAAGCGCAGCCCTCGCACCTCTGGCACCTGGGTCAGGAAGAGCAGCACCGCCGGGACCACGAAGCCGGTGGCCACGCGCTGCTCGACCAGCAGCTGGAGCAGGTCCTGGGGGACCACCTCGCGGACGATCACCGCCGTCGCGCCCGAGCTGACCACGGCCAATCCCCAACCGATCCCCCCAATGTGGTAGAGCGGCATGGCCACCAAGGCCCGGCTCCCCTCCCGTAGCTCCGGGACCTCAAAGCCCAGGGGACCGATCAGGGAGAAGAGGTTGAGGTTGCGGAGCATCACTCCTTTGGGGCGGCCGGTGGTCCCAGAGGTGTAGAGCATCCAGGCAACGGCGTCCTCACGGTCCCGGTGAGGATCCTCCGTCCCCCGGGGCAACTCCGAGAGGCCCACTACACGGCAGTTCAGCCGCTCGGTGAGCCCTCGGAACTCCTCGCCAACCACCAGTAGCCTCGGCTCGGCATCCTCCACGACCTGGACCACCTCAGCGGCCGTGAGCCGCCAGTTGAGGGGCACGCAGACGGCGCCAGCCTTGTCGATGGCAAAGACCAGCTCAAGGTAACGGTCGGAGTTCTTGTCGAGGATCGCAACCCGGTCCTGGGACTCGATCCCCAGCCTCGTCACCAAGCCTGCAGCCAGCGCCGAGGAGGAGGCGTCCACCTCGGCGAAGCTCCGTGACCGCCCCATGTACCAGGTCATGGGCAGGCGTGGATGGCGACGCGCCCGCCACCGCACCACCTCGGCGACCGTCCTCACTTGTGGAACTGTAGCTCCCCTATGGGGCCTCGTAAAGGGCAAGGGGCCAGGCGCGTCGCCCTGACCGCCCCCACCGTCGGTGGCGGCGAGCTGGCCCGCCCGGGCGTCCCGGGAGCGCAGCTCGCAGCGCGGCGGCCCCGCCTTGCCCCCCGACGAGGCCACTCCGTCAACGCCACGAGCGCCGGGTTGGGGATATCGACGCGCCCTCCATGAACGGTGGGGGGCCGAGCCCGTGCCCCGACGCCCGCTCGGGCCCGCCGGGTGCCCCGCACTCGCCCGTACCTCCCCTCAAGCCGGCCTGGGCGATACCCAGGACTGCTGGCTTGGGACCTCAGCCAGCCGTTGCCGCTGAGTAAGCGATAGTCTCATACGGCACCCCTCACGGGGTTGCCCTTGCGGGCTTCGCGCTTCCTTGCCGCGTGCCCGGGAAGCCCGGGTCTTACCGC
>Ga0209061_1002331_pt1 | contig 24730 bp, 16 predicted proteins | sample Coa_R1_10_FD_187157 | JGI IMG/M metagenome (GOLD analysis project Ga0209061, IMG submission 187157) | Surface soil microbial communities from Centralia Pennsylvania, which are recovering from an underground coalmine fire - Coalmine... | ecosystem: Environmental > Terrestrial > Soil >...
GGTCGCTTGATTGAGAAATGTCACCTGCCAGCGCACTTTACTATCCACCACATTTTCGGCCTCGGCAGCCCGGCTCACTTTGCGTGTGTAGACGACGCCAGCCTTGAGCAAAGCGGCACGGACAGCGTCTTCATCAGCGCGGCGGACCTCGAAATCGAGCGTTGCCGTAACATTGCGGCGGTCCTGTTCGTTGAACTGGGCATTGTGGACGCGGCCCTTGACCTTGAGGACCGCTTCTTGCACCAGGCGATAACTGGCTGCCACGTCGGTGCAGGCCAGTTGCAACTCGTCGGTCTCGCGCGCCGTCGTCGCTTCCAAAGTCCACAGCTTTACGTGGAAACCGCGTTTCTTGCGCGTGGTCTCGACATTCGTGGTCTCGCGTACTTGCAGAGCCATCACTTCGCCAGCGCTCTTGATGTCCTCGAGCACGGCGTCGGCCAGCGTCGTTTTCACCTGGAATTGCAGATCGCCCTGTGTCTGGGCGCCGTGCGTGCTGGTGAGATTGGACGACAGGACGCGGCCGGCTGCTTTGTCCACGCGCGCCAAGAGCGTTTTCATGGCCGTTTCGACATCGCTACAGGCCAGATTGAGAAAGATAGTCTCGCGCGGTGGAACGTCGGTCAGATTGTAAAAATGAACATGAAAACGCGTGTCAGCGCGTTTGACTTTGGTCCCCCCTTCACTTCCCTCAATAATGAGGGAGGAAGAGGGGGGGATGCCGCCTTGGGTTTCTTCCAGGCGTGAGATGTCAAAGCGGGCCACGGTACCGAGTTGTTTCAGGCGATCGCGCAATGGACCCGCTGCGTCTGGCGCTACCTCAAAATCCAAGAGAGCGCTGAACTGTCCCTGCGACGGCTGTTTCAATTCTGCACGGGTGATACGTCCCTTGGCCTCGCGTACCGCCTTCTGGGCCGCTTGTAATGCCTGGTCCACGTCCTCGACTTCGATGCCCATGTGCACCTGTTCGCGCTCGATAACGGCGAAGGGGGCCGTGATTTCCTTCTCGTACAAGTGGATGGTCAGTGTACTGAGTGCAACCTGATTGGCGTAATAGCGCAGCTCGCCCTCGATCTTTTCGATGCGAGTTCGCCAGTTACCCAACTCCTTCTCGGCAGCGACGAGATCTTTGATTTCACCCTTGCCGGTCTTGATGATTTGCAGCAGTCGTTCTTCCATGGCGCGGGCAGCCTTCAGTTCGCTTTCCAGATCGGTATACTGTTTGGTGATGTCCAGGCTGCCGATGCGCTGATTTTTCAGCTCGCCACTTTTGCCGAGGTTAGCGCGCAGCTCCTGGATCAGCTCATCAAGGTTTTCCGGCGGCACACGGACGACGACGGAACCGCGCACCTTGCCATTGGCCAGCTTGTCGCTGTTGACGGTAGCGATGAAGCCGCCCTTGATGTTCTTGACCAGCCGCGTGATCGTGGCCACGGCAGCATCGAACGACTGCACTTCATATTCGAGTTCGCCAGTGCGGATGACTTTGCGTGGATTGGGCTGCTCCGATGGTTTGCTCTCCAGCACCTCCTTGCCATTCCTATTGTCGGCCACAAAATTTGCGTCTTTTTTCTGCTTTTCTTCTTTCCTGTCTTCGAGCTGCCTACGGAGTTCCAATCCGAGTTCCCATCCTTTACGTTGTAAATGGTTTTCGGCGAGCGTTCTTGCAGCTGCAACTTCGGTTTGTTGATCCAACATCTTGTTGGGTTGGAAGCCGAAGTTCGGCTGCTTGTCTGTTGGGTCCGCTTGGAATTGTGGAACGAATTCGCGCTTGACCTCTCCCTTTGTTTGCGTGGGCGTGCTCAATCCACCCAGGGAACCCTTTCTAGCTCCCTTGTCCCTGGTATCAAGATCGGTTCCGCGCTCCGGCGCCGAGCCAGCAGATGGCTCCGGCGCGGTGGGCTTGCCATCGAGGAGCGTTTGTAAATGCACGCGTTCCGGCGCCGAGCCAGCAGGTGTCGGCAGCTTGTGGGAGTAGCGGTCAATGTCCTCGTCTCTTTTCCCTGCTTCTCCCGTTTCGCCGAGACGCTCGAGCGCCCTTTGACGCGATTCCTCGGCGAGCTTGGCCACGACGTCTTCCCCAGTTCGGGTATGTTGGGCGATTTCAGAATCCAGCATGAGGACAGGCGGGATCCGTGCCGCTTCTGAAGGTGCTGCCCTACCGTTACCAAGGATCTGGTTGGCCAGCGCGCCGGTGAGGCCGATCAGCACCAGTGCGGCAGCGGCAACAACCAGCCACCCCGGCGGCGACAGACGCCATCCCCCTGCGGGGCGAGTCCGCAGCGTTTGGATGACGCGATCCTCCAAAGACGGGCTTGGCCGCACTTCGACGAACAAGTCGAACAGCGTAGCATCGAGCGCGCGGGCATTGGCCAAGGCAGCGGCACAGGAGGCACACTCGGCTGTGTGTTGTTCGAGGCGCTCGCGCTCAGCCGGCTCCAGACCGCCGGCCAGGTAAGCAGCGAGGTTTTCCTGAATCCAAGTGTGGTCGAACATAACGACAATCCTCTGCTTCGGTTGGCCCCGCCGCGCAGCGGGGTTAGCTGATTATTCCGGGCGGTAGGCGCTCGCGCAACAGCTTCAAACCACGGTGGAGCAATCCGCGCAGCGAGCCGTTGGTCACGCCCATTTGCATCTGGATGGTCTCATAATCGGCACCGGTGAGGTAGCGCAGCGTCAACGGCAAACGATATTCTTCCGGCAGCGAGCGAAGCACGGCCAACACCTGTACCTGCAGCTCGCGGCGCGCAAGCTGTTCATCGGGCGGCGGTGTCTTGTCTTCGACGTGGGCCAAGGCTGCGAGATCGGTCCGCGTGGGAGCGGTGCGTTTCTTGCGCAACTCACGGCGGAGGGAATCGATCAGCACATTTTGAGCGATGGTCAAGAGCCAGCTGCGAAAGGCCCGGGGTTCGGCCAGCTTGCCCAACGAGCGGAAGGCAGTCAACAGTGTTTCTTGCAGCAGATCCTCGGCGCGGTGAACATCGCCTGTTTCCAAATACAGGCGCGCAAACACCAACCGCGATGTGCGACGGACCAACTCCTCGAAGGCGGACCGATCGCCGTTCTGAGCGCTACGCACCAAGGCTTGTTCGGGATCGCTCATCGTGTCTCCATAAGAGAAGACGCGATTCCATCCACCGGCGCGCGCAAAAAACGCCAAAGGACGTCAAGAGAAGAAGAAATGAGAGAAGAATCAAAAGCAAAGGAACGTCATTTGGGCACCCGTTGATCTGCTGGTTTCTTTCTCCCTTTTTCTTCTTTTTCCGGCGTCCTTGGCATCTTGGCGGTTAATCATTTATTCGCCGCAGCCACGAGCGGTAAGGAGATTGGCCCGCAAAGCGATCGGAGGACAACGACCCAGATCTTCATGGACCGGCGTAGGAACGTGGGTGGCGCGGAGGACGAGCAAACGCTGCTTCCAAATGGGCGAGACGGTCGACTGCTCTTCTTCTTGCGTCAGGAAGAATTGTTCACCCAGTGTGTCGCCGTTTTCCACCAGTGCGCCCAGGACGACGTATTCGTTAGGCACAACGGTCAGCGTCCAGCCCAGCCAGGGATAGATCTCTTCCGCTTGCTGCTCTTGGCGGTCCCAGCGGAACACGCCGTTGGCGTCACGTTTCGGCACGAACGCTGTCTCCAACTCGCCGTGCTTAAGGCGCGGTGTGAAGTGCAAACGGATACGGCCCTCGCCAGCTAAAGACGGCACAACCTCCAGCTCGCACTGCGCTTTCTCGAAGGCAAGGGTTGTGGAGCGGTCGTCATGAAGGAGACGATATTGGCACTGCGGCCACGGTGGACCGCACGACAGGACCGTTGCGTGGTCGGCATGCAGTTGAATTCGCCGCGTTTGACAGCTGCGCTCGGAAGTCAGCAGATCATGCAGCCTGGACGGCAGCAAACCGCCGACCTGGCCAACGCGGAAGCCATTTTGTTCCAGCGCTGTTTTGCGCTCCAGGCTGACGGCCGGCTCGTTCTCGATGTGGACGACTTCCTCGTCCGCCTCGTTCCATAGCTCGTGATTGAGGAAAACATCGCCGTAGGGCCGCTCGATAACGGCGATATCGAGGTAGACGACGTCCTCACCGACCACGCCGGCCAACAGCGGGCCAGAGGAGCGCGTGGCGCGGTCCTTGTTCCCGAAGAGGCACCCCCCCAGCGCTCCCACCGCCAAGGCGATCAGTACAACCAGCCAACGGCGCATACGGGCTTCCCTGTCACACTCGAGTGACTTGAAGGCGAAGGACAATAGCCACTCACTTCTCTGCTGTCAAGAGCAATAGGAGTGCTGATCGCCCTTGTTTTTTCTGAAGCAAGTAGGCATTATCCGCTCCGCCTTTTTGCTATCAGGAGATTGACAGGGAGATCGAGCGCATGTCGAAAGGAGTTGAGCGCAAGACGGTACTGTATTTGATCCGTCACGGCGCTACCGAGGCCAACTTGGCGCGTCCGCCACGTCTTCAGGGCCGGCGTCACAATCCGCCGCTATCGCGCCTGGGCGTGCGCCAGGCCGAGGCGACGCGCGATTTGCTGGCCATTCGGCCCATCGATCGCTGTTATACCAGTCCGCTCTTGCGGGCTATGCAGACCGCGGCCATTGTGGCCGCGCCGCACGGCCTGACGCCGCAACCGCTTGATGCCCTGATCGAATGCGATGTGGGCCATTGGGAAGGGCTGGATTGGCAAACCATTCGCGCTCTGGATACCGAAGGGTTCCAGCGCTTCCATGCCAATCCAGGTGAATTCGGCTATCCGGGCGGCGAATCGTTCCGTGACGTGTACAACCGCGTGACGCCGGCCCTCGATGAATTGCTCGACATTCATGCTGGCGAATCGATTTTGGTGGTGGCACATCACATCGTTAATCGCACCTATCTGGCCGGACTTCTCGGCTTGGAGCCAAACCAGGCCAATCAGGTGACACTGGATAATTGCGGCATCTCGGTGGTTGTCCGTGATGGTGTCGAGACGACAGTGAACACGCTGAACGCGGCGTTTCATCTTCAGGGCGTCGCCGCGTGACAGATGGACTCTTTTCTCTACCATGATCTCATAGATTATCTGCATTGACCGCCCGCTGAACATGTGAGAGATTCATGCACGCACGCCAGGTTGTCCTCCCCGAACCGTATCAGGCCACCGTCCGCGAGGTCGAGCTGCCGCCGCCGGCCGCCAATCAAATTCTCGTTGCTACCGAAGTTAGCGCCGTCAGTGCCGGCACCGAGTTGGCCGTGTGGACTGGCACGCATCAATGGTTGAAAGATCCCACTCTACCGGACTGGAAATTTCCCTTTTGTCCCGGCTATAGCGCGGCAGGAACCATCATCGCCGTCGGCTCGGCGGTGACCGGATGGAAGCCAGGTGATCGCGTCAGCTATCCCGGCAATCATGCCTCCGCTGAGCTGTTGACGCTCGGCCACGAGCGCGGCCGTTTGTGGCGTCTGCCGGACAATCTCGATATGGAGAAAGCCTCCGTAGCCTGCATTGCCCGCTACGGCCTGGGGGCAGCGATCCGCGTCGGCCTGACGCTGGGCCGCTCCGCCGCCGTGTTGGGTTTGGGCATCATTGGCCAGTTCGCACTCCGTTGTCTGATCGCGGCGGGCGCGCATCCCGTAATCGGCATCGATGCCGTGGCCATGCGGCGGCAGGCCGCCCTTGCTGCGGGAGCCGACCATGTTATTGATCCCTCAGGCGGCACTATCCGCGAGCAGTTGGCACGCTATCTGGACCAGCGCGGCGCCGAAATCGTCGCTGACGCCACCGGCGTGCCGGATGCCGTGCCCCTGGCCATGTCGCTGGCCTGCGATGGCGGGCAGGTCGTCATCGTCGGCAGTCCGCGCGGACGGGCCAAAGACGTCAATTTCTACGACGATTTGCATCGCCGTTATCTCGAAGTCACGGGCGCCCACGGCAACATGCTGTTCGAGCCAGCCCACACGCGCCTGGCCGGCGCCTGGGATATCAACAAAGCGCAGAAATGGCTCTTGGCCGCACTTGCCTCCGGCCGACTCAATCTCGACGGTCTCATCACACACCGCATCGAGGCCGCAGAACTGGGCCGCGCTTATGACGGATTGCTCCAGAAAAAAGAGGCGTACCTGGGCGTGGTATTGCACTGGACGGAAACTAAGAGCTAACAGAAAGAACCGTAGGGCACGCTGGCAGCGTGCCCTACGTAGCCCTAATTCTTTGGAGGCAGTCCCCAACAGTTTCCTTTCGCTGCTCAGGGATTAAACAGGGCGAAGAAGCCGTTCACCACTCCGTAAAACTCGTAGACACCGGCGGCCGCAGCGGTCTGGCTATGGCTCCAGGAATAGCTAAGGTTGGAGTACTGGAAGGCGGAGTAAGCGCAGAAGTCGGCCAGGAACCAGTCCCAGACGCTCGCGGGCGGAGTGTTGTAGGCCTGGTTCGCATAGTATTGGGCTTCGGCGGCGAAGAAGTAGGCCAAGTAGGAATCCAGTGTGCCCAGAGCCTGGTAATTCAGAGACGCCAGGGAATAGCCGGCGTTGAGGTCGCTCAAAGCCATCTGGGCGAACACCGAGTGGGGGAAGCCCGGAGCGGGAACGGGAGCAGGAGGAGCAGGAAGGGGAGCAGGAGGGGGAGCAGGAATGGGAGGCGGAGCCTCCGGGATGAAGATCTCGTAGGCGCCGTGGCCCCAGGTTCCCGCAGCCAACACACTCTGACTGGAGTCCGAGGAGTCCGGGACCAAACTCATACTGCGCACCTGAACATTCGGGAGGTTAGCGCCATATCGTGACCAGGACCAGGATCCTCCAACATTGGAACCTGCATAAACGCCCAGGTCCGTGCCTACGAGCAGGGCCGGCTGCCCTTCGATGATCCCCTGCTGAATACACCAAACGGGCACGTCGGGGAGGTTGCCGCTAATGTCTTGCCAGCTGCTGCCCCCATCGGTGGTCATCCAGACGTGGCCACCGACGCCGGTCGTGGGAGCTGTGACATCGCTGAAGTTGGCGACGGTCACGTAGGCAACCTGAGAGTTGTTCGGAGCGACGAGGATATCGGAGAACCTCAAGTCATCCTGGAAAGTGATGGTGTCCCCCTCAGTCAAGGTGAAGCCGTCCCCTCCCGCGACGCCTGTGAAGCTGGTCGCGGTCTTTCCCGTGTAAGTGAGGACAACGACTTTTCCATCCGCAGTGTGGACGAACAGCTGTCCGGAGTCAGGGAAATGGACCGTATTGTCCACGTTGATGGTGCTCTGCGGCAGCGGTCCAACGGAAGACGCGGCGACGTGTGCAGTGATGATGGCAATCGGATAACTCGTGTTCCAGCTGGCGTTGCCGTTGGGGGTGTCGCCGGTCACACCGTTCGTCGTCGTCAGGAGGTACCCCCCACGCAGACCAACGTAAACAGTCCCCGGACTGGCCGGGTTCACGCCGATGCTGTCCACCGGGGTGCTGTCGATCACGAAGTCGTTCTGAAGCGCCTGTTCTGTCGGCACCCAGCCGTTGCCCGACGTGCCCAGGGTGGGGCTGCCGATCAAGGACCAGGTCTGGCCTCCGTCGGTAGACAGCCAGAGCGAGCCGTTGCCCTTGGAGTCGCTGCCGCCGTACCACAGGTAGTGGGCGTGCTGGCCGTTGATGGTGACAGGTTCCATCAGGTAGGTGACGCCGGGAAAATCTCCGATGATAGCATCATTTGCCCCATCGTTGCCGGGCTGGTTGGTATCCGAGAAGTAGACGTCTGAATTCAGGGCATATGGCTGGGTAGGTGCGAAGGGATCCGTATTGGAATTGCTCTTCCTCAGCACGCCACCGACCGAGAGGTAGACCGTCTCGTAAGGTCGAGGCGTCGGGTCGATATAGACCAAGCTGCCGTCGTCGTTGCTGGCGGCCTGCCAGGGAGTCGCCCCTGCGTCGAGCGTACGAATATTGCCGTTGTCCTGCACGCCGCCGTACATTTGGCTGGTGTTCGTGGGATTAATTGCGATCCCGTAGAACTGGCCCAGCGGCAGGTTGGTGTTCAGGTCAGCCCAGGAAAACGCCGGTAGCGCCTCGGGGTCGAATTCCCAGACCCCGCCGTCCGAGCCGTCCACCACCGTGTACAACGAGCCAGAGCCGCTGGCCGTCGGATCGAGGAGGATGGCATGGTGATCGACGTGGATGGACGGCCCGTACCCCTCGTCCTTGGCTGCCAGATCGTTCACCGTCACGTTTTGGGCACTGCCGTCAGCGTTGTTGATTTGCAGGAAGGCGTCCTCGCCCGAAGCATAAACCTGCACCGTTCCTGGCGTGAGGGTGTAAGGATTGACCGCCAAGGCCGTGTCGTAGTAGCCTTGGTTGCCGACGTAATTATACTTGGAACTGTCTTCGAAGCCGTTGGGCGTGGGCAGGTCGAATCCGGGGACAACATTCCAGACAGCAGTCGTATCGTCTGGAAGGCTCCCTCCGACGGTGACGTAGCCGAGTTGATACAGGCCACCGATCTCCGAGTTGATGGTCCCGCTGACCATCGTCTCGTTGATGCTGGTCGACGAATCCACCGTGAATTCGATCGACCCCGTACCGGGTGTCGTATCGTAGATGACGGCAGTGATCTTGTGCCCGCCGTTCAGTCGAGACTCGACGCTCGAGATGTTCACTGTCTCGCCCACTTTGAAGTTCTCCAGGCCGGCAAATCCGGAGAAGTCAACCGTCACAGTATTTCCGTTCTGGGAATAGTCCGTGATCGTGGCCGTTTGTGTCAACCGGTCCATAATGAAGGCGGCGTAAAGTTCGTACTGTGCGGGACCTGAGGGGTTAAGGTTGCCCGACAATGCCAGGCTGATGCGGCCCACACCTGCACCAGAGGGCAGGTTCGTCATTTGGGTCCAGGTTGTCCCCCCATCCGTCGTCATGTACACACCATTGGCAGCACTGCCGGTCGCCTCGCCGACTGCTGCGTACAGCACCCGGTCGTCACTTGGATCCATGACGAGGTCGGAGAACATGTCCATCCTGGAGCCTGGGATCTGGGTAGCGGTCGTGTTCACCCAACTCTGGCCTCCGTCGGATGAGTGCCAGATGCCCTCGTTGCCGACCACACCGTTCTTGGCGGTAGAGACAGCGACGTAAATATTGTCTGGATGGGTGGGATCGATAACAATTTTCGAAATGGCCGAGCGATAGAAGATATTCGAGCTGCCCTGCCCGCCCAGCAGGGTCCAGGTCTGTCCCCCGTCGGTGGATTTGATGATGCCGGTGCCGTAAAACTGGGAGGCGGCGGCGCTGGTGGTCATGAGGTTTGATTCGGAGTTGGCCTCGCCCAGACCGGCGTAAATGATGGTGCTCTGAGTAGCCGGATTCCAGGCTGTGGCCAGGGCGCCGACGTTCAGGTTGATGAGCGGATCGCCTGTCTGGGCCGCCAGGTTATCGGTCAGGGCGGTCCAGGTCGGCGAACTCGAGTGGATGTTTTCCCCCCTCCAGACGCCGCCGCCACCTGTGCCGATGTAAACGGTATTGCCGGCCGTATCGCTGGGGTTAGGGTCGGCGGCGATCGCTGTGACGCGGCCCGTGACTGTGCCGCCGTCGCTGGTGTTGCCGACAATCGGCGCCGGACCGATCGAGGTCCATGAGGTCGAGGACAGGGCGAGACGGTCTTCCAGGTGCTCAATTGTAAGGGATACCCTGCACGTTTTCCTCATCTGCCGAATAAGCGAGAACGGTCGGGAGAATGAGGTGCGGAAGGGGGGATGAAGCCACATGGTGAAGAATCCTTAGAGTAATACAGGAACCAGACCACTATTCTGGGCGACGCTTAAGAGTGTTCATTCGGCAAGAACAGCGAGGTTACGAGCAGAAATTTGAGGCAATAAGGAGACTTTAGCCTGGGTTTAGCTGCCTTCAAGGAATGATGAGGAAAACTTGATACAGAGTGAGCGGACAAGAAAAGGGAAATAAAGTGATAGATAGATAGTGCAGGTTCTTTGCAATGCAGGATGTTCCCTTTCCGGCTATGGGGGAATCGGACACCTGCTCGCTGCACCAGCAAGGGCGGCCCTTGCTGGTGCAGCGAGCAGGTGAGGAACGTACTTTTACGACAAAATTCCCGTCACCGGGTCGCCTTGTACCAACTCGCGCGGCTGATTGAGGTGGTTGAGCACCATCGTGGACGGATCAATGCCGACACTGTGATAGATGGTGGCCAGCAATTCGCGTGGATGCACCGGGTTTTCGACGGGAGCGGAGCCGGTCTTGTCCGATTTGCCGTAGACCAGACCGCGCTTGACGCCGGCACCGGCGATGACGCCGGTATAGCAGTACGGCCAATGATCGCGGCCATCGTCCGAATTTTCATTGCCTGACGTGCTGACGCCGCGCTGTGGACTGCGGCCGAACTCGCCGACCGCCACCACCAGCGTTTCCGCTAACAGGCCGCGCTGATCCAGATCTTCGATCAGCGTTGCCAGGGCGGCATCGAGCATGGGCGCCGCCTGGTCCTTCATGCGCTTGGTCAGGCCGGAGTGAACGTCCCAGGAGTGGTTGTCAGAATTGGCGACCTTGGGCCAATTGACCTCGACGAAGCGCGTGCCGGCCTCGATGAGACGGCGCGCCAGCAAGCAACTTTGGCCCCAGGTATTCATGCCATAGCGCTCACGCAGCTTACGCGGCTCCTCGGAGAGCGTGAACGCTTTGCGAGCGCGGCCAGAGATGACCAAACCCAGCGCTTTGCCATAGTATTCATCGAGACTGTACTTGGCGGTGGCTTCCTCGATAGCTGGCATCCCTTCGTTGATGAGATCACGCAACCGCGCACGACGCTCCAACCGTTTGGACGAGATTTCGCCGCGGAGCTGCAAATCATCGGTCTTGATGCGGTCCATCTTGTCCATGTCCATATCGCTGCCAGGCGGATAGAGCAGATATGGATCATAGGCACGGCCCAGGAAGCCGGCTGTGCCGCCCTTGCCGACAACGTTGCTCTCCTGCAACGGCCGCGGCAGCATGACAAACGGCAACATGGGCACGGCTGGTGGCTTGAGGCGGATGATGTTGGAACCGAGGTTGGGGAAATCCTTGGGGCTGGGTGGCTCCAGTTGACCGGACGGACTGACCTTGTCGGCGGTGTAGCCGGTGAGCATCTGATAGATGGCCGCCGTGTGGTTGAAGAGACCGACCGGCGTATAGCTCATCGAGCGGATGAGTGTGACTTTGTCAATGACCTGGGCGAACTTTGGCATCAGTTCGGTGAACTTGATGCCGGGGATCTTGGTGCCGATGGCCTTGAAGGGACTTCGAACGTTATCGGGAACATTGTCCTTGGGATCCCAGAGATCGAGGTGGCTGGGACCGCCCTGAAGATAGAGAAGGATGACGCTTTTGGCTTTGCCGAATCCGGGGCCGCCGCCATTCTCCCTTTTCTTGGCCTGAGCCTGGAGGGAGAAGATATCGGCCAGACTGACGCCCAGCAGTGCCGAGCCGCCGATGCGCAAAAGCTCACGGCGCGTCATGCCATCGCAGGTTGCTCTGCCTGCTTGTCCGGGGATCACGAGCATGGTAGGTTCCTCACAACAAGATAGATCAAGGCGGAGGGAAGCGAGTAGCCAGGCGAACCGGGGGCATCCCTTTCCTGCAACTATACTCAGCCGGAGGATGCCATGTCAAATATTAATCTGCGCCCTTGGGGAGCCTTGGGGATACGCTCTTGTTTAAAAATGCCTTCACACGCTAGAATCTGTCGGCCGGTCGGTTGGTGAAGTTGACGCCGCGCTGGTCGGCATGGAACTGGAAGCTCAATGTGTTTGGCAAGGAGGTCCATTCATGCGCCCCTTTTTTCTCGCCCGTCTAGTACTGGCAGCAGCACTGGTCATCGTGGCCGGCTGCTCCAACAATCAAGGTAAGATCGAAGCTACAACCTGGGCTTCCACAGCCACGACCGTCCAGGGCGAAGAAATTCCCGCTGGCGCCCGGCGGCTGCAATTCGGCCGGGATGGCCATCTGTTCTACACGGTTGCCGGCAAACTCTATAAGGGCAACTACACTCTGGGCATGGGGCCTGCCGTCACCTTTACGCTGGAAGAAGATCTGGAGGGGCGGAAAATTCATCCACACAAGATCGTTATTGATGGTGATCAGTTGACGCTAACCAGCGCTGATGGCAGCCAGCTGATGTTTCAAAAAGTCAATTAAATCGCTTCGTTCCCACGTTCTGCGTGGGAACAAGAACCTGTGACGGCAGAATAAGCCTCCTCTGCGGAGTAACTGCGCCCATCGTTTATTCGTGAACTATGCTTATACAGAATGTTCGCCCTCTTCTTTGACACCCGAGGAGGTATTCCATTACATGAACGTCTTGCCTTTGCCGATTTTGTTCAGCACTGTCGGCACGTTGCTGATCGTGGCCATCTATTTCGTTTGGGTCCGCAAACCCAGCCAGCAGTAGCTACAATGAGTCATGCGGTGGGCAGGGCGCGATCCCTTGTTGGATCGCCTCTCGTCGCCCTGCCACTGTTTTCGATTCTTTGCCGGCGCTGCGTATGGATTGCATTTATCTCGACAACAACGCCACCACACCTCTGTTGCCCGCTGTGTGGGAGTCCATGCGGCCGTATCTCACAGAGACGTTCGGCAATCCCGCCAGCGCTCATGCCGTCGGCCGGCAGGCGCGGCGCGCTCTCGAAGATGCCCGCGAAGCCATCGCCGCCCATCTCGGTGCTGCTGCTGAGGAAGTGATCTTCACTAGCGGCGCTACCGAAGCTAACAATCTCGCCCTGTTCGGCCTGTGCGGGGAGCCTCCTGGTCATTTGCTGGCCAGTCCCATTGAGCATCCGTCTGTGGCCGAGCCGCTGCGCCAGCTATCCGCAGGGGGTTTTGCTCTCGATCTGCTGCCCGTCGATGGGCACGGCCTTGTTCATGCTCCATCGCTGGCAGAACATCTGCGGCCGGATACGCGCCTCGTCGCCGTCATGCTGGCTAACCATGAAACGGGAGCACTTCAGCCCATCCGCCCTTTGACGGAGGGGCTTGCCGGCCGCGCTCGTTTCCATTGCGACGCCACGCAGGCTGTTGGTAAGATACCTGTGCATTTCCACGATCTCGGGGTCGATACGCTGGCGCTCAGCGCCCACAAATTCCACGGCCCCAAGGGCATCGGGGCACTGTTGCTACGGCGCGGCGTGAAACTGCGGCCGCGGACCTGGGGCGGTCATCAGCAGCACGGCCATCGGCCCGGCACCGAGCCGGTTGCGCTCGCTGTCGGATTGGCCTGCGCTCTCGATTGTGCCTGCCGGGAAATGAACGATCGCCTGGCGCATGTCCGCCGGCTCCGCGAACATTTCCTCGCTCAGCTGCAGGTCCATGCCGCTCCCATCGTCCTCAATGGCCCCGACGACCGGCGAGACACCGGTCTCCTTGGCATTCCCCACACGATCAACGTTTCCTTTCCGGGCGTGAGAGCGGATCTACTCCTGATGAACCTCGACCTGGCCGGCGTCGCCTGCTCGACCGGCTCAGCCTGTTCGAGCGGCTCCCTCTTGCCCTCGCCGGTGTTGCAAGCGATGGGCGTGGCCGATGCCGTGCGGAACTCCGCGATGCGTTTCAGCCTCAGTCCACTGTTGACTCTGCATGACATCGAGGAAGCCGCTCGCCGCATCGTCGACGTCGTCCGTCGCTTACGCTTCCGGCTCATCTAATTTGACTCGCTGCTTGCCGTGACTTATGAGAATGGTATAGCCCCCATTAGGTCTGATCGTGCAGCGAAGCGCTAACCGGGGTTTGGGTCTGATTGTGCAGCGAAACGCTAACCGGCGTTTGATGCTGGGAAAGAGGACAGTTCTTATGCAGGTCGCGGTGCTCATCCAGAACATCTCGCAGCCGCTCGGTCTCCAGCTTCGCGAGATGTTACAAGCCCGCCTCCATTGCGCCGAGCTAAAATTGATTGCCTTCGATCAGGCCGAGGAATCGCTGGTGTGCAGCCAGGCGAACATAGTGGTGGTTGTTCTCTCGCCTGTTCCCGAGCGTGCTCTGAATCTGCTGCGGAAAATTCGTTTTCAGGCAGCCGGCCCTGTCCTTGCCGTCGGCCAGGCTTCGGATTCTAAACTGATTTTGTGCGCCCTGCACGAAGGCGCTGATCATTATCTCGATGAGGCCGACCTGGAGACGCAGCTGGATTCAGTGCTGCGGCGTTTGCAGACCAAGGAGGAAGCAGCCCGGCAGCCAGCGGGGCAGGTAATCGGCTTGCTGGGCGCTTCCGGCGGCAGCGGCGCCAGCACCTTGGCCGTCAACCTGGCCGGGGTATTGGCCCGCGAACTGGGCCGCTGCGCTCTCCTCGATCTCAAGCCGGGCGTCGGCGACTTGGCGGCCTTGCTCGACATCAAGCCCACGCATAACCTCGCCGACCTGTGCTTGAATTCTGCACGCATGGACCGCGCCATGTTCGAGAGCGCCTTGGTGCCTCACGCCAGTGGTATTCATTTACTGGCACCGCCCTTGATGTACGAGGACATCCGCCTCGTCACAGCCCAAGGTGTCAACAAGACGCTTTATCTGGCCCGCGACACGTTCCGTTTCACCGTGGTCGATCTGGAAGATTGCTACCACGAAGAGCAATTGGTAGTGCTGCGGCAGACGGCTTTTATTCTGCTGGTGCTTCGCCTTGATTTCACATCGCTGCGCAGCGCCAAACGCATTCTGGCCAACCTGGAGCAAGCGGGCATCAGCGATGAGCGGGTCCGGCTGGTCATCAATCGCTATGGCCAGGCCAAAGAGTTGCCTTTGTCACAGGCGGAAGAGGCATTGGGACACAAGATCGCTTTCCTGGTTCCGGACGATCCCAAGAGCATCAACGCCGCCAACAACGCAGGAGAACCGGCTGTGTTCCGCACCCCCACGGCCAAAGTGGCGCAGAGCATCGTGCAAATAGTCAATACTTTGATTAATCCCGATAGTGTTAAACCCTCTTCCGTTCGTCAGGCAGTCAAAAGTATCAACGGCTGGCTGGCTGTGTTTCATGGTTAAAAGCGGACAAAACAGAGCCGCGATCGAAAGGGGGCAATTGAGACTGCTGTTCCCCCACGGTCGCGACTCAGATAGAAGCAGGTGATTATTCCATGTCCCGCACTCCCTCTGATGAGATCACGATTCTGGAAGGCGATTCCTGGGCCGATGTGGAAACGATTCGGCGTCCTTCCGCCGCTGGCCCGGCGCCGGACGATCGCTGCCGGCTCAAGGCGCAGCTGCACCAACAGCTGATTACCAACATAGACGTATCCATACTCGGCACCATCAGCCGCGAAGACTTACGCGCCGAAGTCCGCCGTATGGCCGAGGAGCTATGCCAGCGCAGTCCTAATCTCCTCAATCGCGCCGAGCGCGAACGGCTGATTTCCGAAGTGCTCGATGAGACGTTCGGCCTGGGACCGCTGGAGCCGCTGATGGCCGATCCGACTATCAGCGACATCCTCATCAACGGCCACAATATCGTTTACGTGGAGCGCAACGGCCGGCTGGAGCGCGCCGATGTTGCTTTCACTGATGCCCGCCACTTGCTGCACATCGTTCAGCGCATCGTCGGTCGGATTGGTCGCCGCGTGGACGAGACCAGTCCGATGGTTGATGGCCGGCTGCCCGATGGTAGCCGCATCAACGCCATCATTCCCCCTCTGGCTCTGGACGGTGCCCTGGTTTCGATTCGCCGCTTCGGCGTCCGGCCGCTGTTGGCCAAAGATCTGGTACAAAAGGGAGCCATGACCGAGGAAATGGCTGTTTTTCTGTCGGCGTGTGTGCAGGCCAGACTGAATCTGCTCATCTCCGGCGGCACCGGCAGCGGCAAGACGACGCTGCTCAACGCTCTATCAGCCTTCATTCCAGCCGAGGAGCGTGTCATCACCATCGAGGACGCCGCCGAACTGCGCTTGCAGCAACCGCACGTCGGCCGGCTGGAAACCCGGCCGCGCAACGTCGAAGGGATCGGCGAAGTGACGACGCGTGATCTGGTGCGCAATGCTCTCCGTATGCGGCCCGATCGCATCGTCATCGGCGAGTGCCGCGGCCCGGAAGCCCTGGACATGCTACAAGCGATGAACACCGGTCACGAAGGCTCGCTGACGACTATCCATGCCAACGACACCCGCGACGCCTTAAGCCGGCTGGAGATGATGGTCGGTATGGCTGGCTTCGATGTGCCCATGTGGGTCATTCGCAAACAGATTGCCTCGGCCATTCACATCATCGTCCAGACCTCGCGCCTGTCCGGCGGAGCGCGCAAGGTGGTGAAGGTTTCTGAAGTGACCGGCATGGAAGGCGAGAATCTGGTCATGCATGATCTGTTTGCGTTCAAGCAAACAGGCGTGGACGCCGAACGGCGTGCCCAAGGCTATTTTCACACAACGGGCATTCGCCCGCACTACCTGGATCGTCTGGCTTCCTGCGGCGTAGAGTTGCCGCTACAAATGTTCGAGCGCCGCATCCTTACTAGCGCGTGTGCATAATCTTTTCGTTTCCACACGGAGCGTGGGAGCACGCGAAACGATACATCATGCTGTGGAGTACATCGCGTGACTTTGCCTCTGTTGCTTGTGTTGATGTTCCTGGCCGCCAGTCTCGGCATTGCGGCTGGATACTCCATCTGGCGTGATCTCCGCCAGCGCGATTCCTTCCGCGCCCGCCAGCGCATGGAGAGCGAGTTCCACAAGCCGGAGGCCAAACCGGCGACGCGGACCAGTTTGTTCAAAAACAGCGCCAGTCAGATCGACTTCCGTTCTCCCTTATTCCTCTCAGAATTGGGGGGGATGGGAGGGAGAGCCAATATTCCCAGTTCTCCGTTGCCTGTGCCGGAGCGTCTCGATTGGCGCTCGCGGCTGCAAACAATGTTGACGCAATCCGGCCTGCCACTGACACTGCCGCAGCTGGCCTCCCTCTCTGGCGGGATGGCGCTGATTGGACTTGTGGGAGGGCTATTGTTCCACGGCCCCATCTTGGCAGGGGTCGGCACCATTGCCCTGGGTCTGACGCCGCTGCTTTACGTTCGCCAGCAGCAGAAAGCTCGTCACGATCGTCTGCTGATGCAGCTGTCTTCCGCTTTTGACCTGATGGCGCGCGTGCTGCGTTCGGGTCATTCGGTGCCGCAGGCTTTGCAGGCCGTTGCCGACACTTTTGAGCCGCCCATCGCCAGTGAATTCGCCCAATGTCAGGAACAGCAAAATCTCGGTCTGCTGCCGGAAGTGACCTATCGGGAGTTGGCACGGCGAACCGGAGTGCTGGAGATCAAAATTTTCGTCATGGCCATGATGATTCAGCGACAAACCGGAGGTAATCTCTCCGAAGTGCTGGAGCGCCTGGCTGCCCTGGTCCGCGAGCGTGTGCGGCTGCGCAACCACGTCCGCACGCTGACAGCCGAGGGACGCATGCAAGCTATCGTGCTGTTGGTACTGCCCCCGGTCATGTTTTTTGTCATGCGCCTTGTCAACCGTCCCTATGCCGATGTGCTGCTCGATCATCCCGGCCTGCTCGCCGCCATGATGGCATCGATGGCCACCGGGGCTCTGTGGATACGTAAGATCATTCAGTTCGATTTTTGACATCAGCGAATGGCCGGCACGGGAGTGCGATTCATGCTCGATAAAGGTTGGATCAATTTGCTCGTGTTTCTGGCCACCAGTGGCCTTGTCCTGGGGTTCTTCATCTGGCGCAACCGCGACCTGTGGCAGACGACGGCACGCATGCGCGGCCTGGGGACAGCGCCACGCGAACAGTCGGCCGGCAGCCGTCTGGGCAAGCTGTTGCTGGCACGGTTGCCCGACATGGGTACCCCGCTCTTGCCGACCAATGAAGCCCAGCGCAGCCAGTTGCGGCAACGGCTCATCGAGGCCGGCATCTATGATCGCAATGCTTTGGCGCTGCTGATGGGCGTGAAAATGCTCTTGATGGCTGCACCGCTGGTGTTGTCGGCGGCGTTGGCGTTGAGCGGTGTTTTGTCGCCGAGCCGCGCCGTGATGGCCGGCGTTCTCGGCCTGGGCCTGGGTATGATCGCGCCGGGCCTGTGGCTGGATCACTGCAAAAAAACACGCCAATCCTATCTCCGACGTGCCTTGCCAGATGCCCTGGACATGCTCGTTCTCTGCGTTGAGGGCGGCGTTAGTCTCAGTGCAGCCATGCAGCGTGTGACTGCTGAGCTGAACACCGCTCATCCGCTTTTAGGTGCTGAGATGGACCTGGTGCAGCGCGAGATGATGTTGGGCGTTTCGGTCGGCGAAGGGCTGCAAAAATTGGCCGTCCGCACCGACCTCGAAGAGCTGCGTAACCTCGCCTCGGTCATCGTGCAGAGCGAACGTTTCGGCACCAGTGTGGTCAAGGCTCTGCGTATCCATGCCGACACACTACGGCTCCAGCGCCAGCAACGCGCCGAGGAATTGGCCCAGAAAGCTGCCGTCAAGATCCTCTTTCCAACGTTATTGTGCATCTTCCCAGCCGTTTTCATCGTCATTCTTGGTCCAGCCGCTTTCCAGCTTCTCGCCGCTTTTTCTCGAATGAAGTAATGGTGGCTGAGTCTCGCCGATTTTCGTTCTATACTCGTAGTGGAGTGGCGAGCGGGGTGTGGGGACGCCCTGGTGAGCACTCATCAGGGTGTCTCCACACCCCGCTCGCCGGAAAACCGAGGGATCCTCGTGGAACGCACCATTTTCTCCGACCAATTGCAGCAAAGCGATACTCAGCTTCTGAGCTTGGGGCAGTATCATCTGCTTGAGGAATTGGGCCGCGGCGGTATGGGCCGCGTTTATAAGGCCCGGCACACTCTCATGGGCCGTGTGGTGGCTCTTAAGGTCCTTTCACCAGAGTTGGTCTCTGATCCCGTTGCCATCGAGTGGTTCCTCCGTGAAGTGCGTGCCAGCACGCAGCTAAACCATCCCAACATCGTGATGGCTTACGATGCCAATGAAGCCGAAGGACAGTACTTTCTGGTCATGGAGTACGTCCATGGCATGACGCTTGATGCCTTGGTGAAGAAAAAAAGCTCATTGCCGATCGCTTATATCTGTTCCTTGATACGCCAGGCTGCTCTCGGTTTGCAGCACGCCCATGAGAAAGATATGGTGCATCGTGACATCAAGCCGAGCAATCTGCTTATCCCGATTCCCGCCCCTCCCTCCTTTCCCCACAAGGAGGGAGGGAATGGAAAAAGCGATGTGCTGGTGAAAATTCTCGATTTCGGCCTGGCTCGCTTGCACGGCAAAACCCAAGGCGACACTATCGCCCTGCGCGGCGAAGCCGGTGTTTTGGGCACGCCCGACTATATTGCTCCAGAGCAATCGCGCGACATCCACGCTGCCGACATTCGCTCCGATCTCTACAGCCTGGGCTGCGTCTTTTATTTCGCGCTGACTGGCCGTGTGCCTTTTCCCGGCGAAAACGCCATGGAAAAGCTCATCAAGCACTTGATGGAACAGCCGGAGCCGCTGGAACAAGTGCGTCCTGATGTGCCGCCGGCATTGGCCGCCATCGTGCGCCGCCTGATGGCCAAGCATCCTGCCGATCGCTATCAAACGCCGGCCGAGTTGGTACATGAACTCGAAAACCTGCCGGACACTGTTCTCGACGCAGATACTAGCCGAGCCGCGACCGTGAGAGGACGGCAGAGCCACCCCTCCCTTACGGTCGCAGCTCGGCCAGAGTCCGAACCACAGCTCCAGCACACCTGCATTCTCGATAACGTCAGGGTCTTCACACCCGCGCACGACCAGGCCGAGCCATCGGGACCGAACTTGCTGGGGCTACTGAAGAAATATGCTCCCGGTGAGCCATGCTGGCCGGACATGCACGATACTCTAACGCTCTCGAGGCACGAGAATACCGAAGGAGTCCCGGCAGAGACGATGGCCATCCCAAACGGGACCGACGCCTCGCCAGTCGGTGCTTTGCCGGCGATCGATCCCGTAGTCTTTCGTTTATGGCGTCGCTGGGTGGGATTTTTGGAAACGATTATCGCTGGCCGTGGCCCTTCGCGCCTCCACGGCGACGTTTACCAAACCATTCACACACTGCTCTTGCAGGCCTGCCGTGCCGCCATTGATGCTTGCTCCGTGCCCGAACGCCGCGCTTTCTACGAAGAATGTCTGTCGATCGCACAGCCCTGGCTTAATCTGCAAACGTTCGCCCATGCCGACTCTGCCATGCTTATCTCACTGCTCCAGCGTTGCCGGCAGATTGAGGTAGAGCTGAACAACGGCAAAGCGCCTTGGACGATCCGTCAAGTCTTCGCTTTGGTGCTACTGGTGCTCGGTCCGGCTGGAGCGGCGCTGTGGTATGGATACTACGGTCGGATATGGCTGCCCTCACTGTTCAAAACATTCCACAGCGAGTTCTCGTTGTCTTCGCTGTATTCGGCCTGGATCTTCCTCCAGGCACACCCGGCCCTGCTAATGGGCGTCGTATTTCCGCTGGTCATTATCTTCTCGGTGGCTCTGCTGTGGCATACGCCACGCACCTGAGACTTTTCTCATTGCCATTCTTTCCGTTTGCATATCCGGTTTCCGGCCGGTAGACTTTTCTTTTATGGCCGAGGTCACCCAAATTCTGGATGCCATCGAGGACGGCGATCCGCACGCTGCTGAACAACTCTTGCCGCTGGTCTACGATGAACTGTGTCGGTTGGCAGCCCAGAAACTGGCGCAGGAAAAGCCGGGCCAGACGCTCCAGCCCACCGACCTGGTTCACGAAGCCTATTTGCGTCTGGTGAACGTAAGACAGGCACAACACTGGAACAGTCGGGGCCACTTCTTTGCCGCCGCTGCCGAGGCCATGCGCCGCATCCTGGTGGAATCCGCGCGCCGCAAGAAGGCAGATAAGCACGGCGGGAGAAGGCGGCGCGTCGATCTCCCCGAAGATGTCGCCGCCCCTGAAATCCGTTGCGAAGAGCTTCTTGCGCTGGACGAGGTACTGACCCAACTGGAACACCACGATCCCAATGCGGCCCGGCTTGTTAAGCTACGCTACTTCGCCGGCCTATCGCACCAAGATGCAGCGGAAGTTCTGGGCATCAGCCGCAGCACCGCCGACCGTTTGTGGGCGCTGGCGCGGGCCTGGCTGTTCCGCCAATTATCGAAATAGCTGGCTGCTCCCGTTTTTTCGCGCGCAGATCGCTCCCATTTCTCGCACTGATAGATAGATAAGGGCAACCGTGACTCGACCGGAGACCTACCATGATAACCTGGGATCCCCGAGCGAACGATCTATTCTTACAAGCCCTGGAACTGTGCTCGCCCGATGAGCGTCAGGAGTACCTGGACAAGGCGTGCGCTGGGGACACGGCGCTGCGAGCCGAAGTAGAATCGCTGCTCCGAGCCAACGCCCACGCCGGCAGTTTCCTGGAATCTCCTGCTCCCCCTCTGCATCTGGCCCTCACTGTGGATGAACAGCCGATCCGCGAAACGCCCGGCACAGTGATCGGCCCCTACAAACTGTTAGAGCAGATCGGCGAGGGGGGCTTCGGTGTCGTCTTCATGGCCGAGCAGCAAGAGCCGGTTCGCCGCAAAGTCGCCCTGAAAGTCCTCAAGCCGGGCATGGACACGCGGCAGGTGGTGGCCCGCTTCGAAGCAGAACGGCAAGCACTGGCGCTGATGGATCATCCTCATATCGCCCATATCTTCGATGGCGGCGAAACGGCTACCGGCCGGCCTTACTTCGTCATGGAATTGGTGCCCGGCATTCCTATCACCGATTTCTGCGACCAAAAGCGTCTGTCCATTTGCGAACGGCTGAAGCTGTTTCTCGATGTGTGTCAGGCGGTGCAACATGCCCATCAGAAGGGCATTATCCACCGTGATATTAAGCCTTCCAATGTGATGGTATCGCTGCATGACGGCACGCCGGTGGTCAAAGTCATTGATTTCGGCATCGCCAAGGTGACCGACCAGCAGTTGTCGGACAAAACGATGCTCACTCATTTCGCACAGATGATCGGCACACCGTTGTACATGTCGCCGGAGCAAGCAGGTCAGAGTGGTTTGGACGTGGACACGCGCAGCGACATCTATTCGCTGGGCGTGCTGCTGTATGAACTGTTGACCGGGACAACACCGTTCGACAAGGAGCGTCTGCGAACGATGAGTTATGACGAGATCCGGCGCATCATTCGCACGGAGGAACCGCCTCGGCCGAGCCTGCGGGTCAGTACCTTGGGTGAGGCTGCGGCCAACCGCCGGAGCAGTCCGAAGAAGTTAGGCCAGTTGATATGCGGCGAGCTAGACTGGATCACCATGAAGGCGTTGGAGAAAGACCGCAATCGCCGCTATACGTCGGCCAACGCCTTAGCTGCCGACGTACAACGCTACCTGCACGACGAGCCAGTGCTAGCTTGCCCGCCGTCGGTGTGGTATCGCTTCGGCAAGTTCGCCTGGCGAAACAAGCGGACGTTGGCAACTGCAGCGTTGCTGAGTGTCATGCTGTTTGTGGCGGCGGGGACCGTGGTCGTCAGCGCCGTGCGGACAGCTTTTCAGGCGGAAGAACGGGTGCGGCTGGAGACGGACCACAAGAATAAGCTGGAAAATGCCCTCTACGTCAACCACGTTGCCCTGGCAGGGCGCGAGCTAGCGGCCGGTAACGTCGGCCGTGCCGAGGAGCTGCTCGACGACTGCCCGGAGCAGCTGCGCGGCTGGGAGTGGCACTTCCTCAAACGGCAACGCTACAGCGGCGAGCCGACCCCCCTCCAGCACTCGGCGACAGTCACTCGCGTGGCCCTTAGCCCGGATGGCCAGCAGATTGCCTCGGCCTGCTATGACGGAACGTTGCAACTTTGGGACGCCCACACACGCCAGAAGCTACATACCTTGGAGCAACAGATGGCCCGCGGGCACGCTGTCCTCGCCCGCGGCATGGCCTACAGTCCGGATAGCCGCTATCTGGCCCTGGCGCGACACGACGGCAGCGTTCGCGTCTGGGATGCTCGCCGTGGGCAGTCCCTGTACACTCTCCAAGGCCATAAGGGGCCAGCCTGGGAGGTAGCGTTCAGTCCGGATGGCAAAACGCTGGCATCCGCTGGCTCGGATAAAAGTGTACGCCTATGGGATCGGACCAGCGGAACAGCCCTCTGTGTGTTCTCCGAGCATCCGGCGGCGGTGAAAGGGGTGGCTTTCCGTCCCGATGGCCAGTTCGTGTTGGCGGCCTGCGAGGACGGGACGGTCAAGGCCTGGGATCGGAATACCGGGCGCCTGACGCATTCCTTCCGCGGTGACCTCCGTTATCCGTTTTACGCCTGGTTCAGCCCGGATGCGCGGCGCCTGGGCTGGGTCTGCTGGGACGGAGTCATGAATGTTTGGGACACGACCACGGGACAGCTCGAGATCACCAAGCAGACGAACATCTGGCAGTTACGCTCCATCGCCTTCCATCCGGAAGGCAAACGAATAGCCTTGGCCGGCTTCGACGGCACCGTGCGGCTGCTAGACGCAGCCACCGGCCAGGAGATGCTCACGATCTTCGCCCATCCTAGCGTTGTCTCCCACGCCGTGTTCAGCCACGACGGCAACAAGATTGTCTCCGGCGGCTACGATCAAACCGTTCGCATCTGGGACGCCACTCCGCTGGAAGGCGACCCCCAAGCCGATCGTTGTGTCACGCTCACGGGCCACAAGGCACTGGTCTCTGCGGTGGCCTTCAGCCCAGATGGTCGCTGGCTCGCCTCCTCGAGTTGGGACAGCACGGTGAAAGTATGGGAAGTTTCCGGAGTAGGATCCGCGAACCGAGCGGGGCCTGAAGCAGAAGGGCCGCGAGCCGAGCGGTACCTACCAAGGCTTACGCTTCGCTATACCCTGCGCGGCCACAGTGGCAATGTTAGTAGCGTGACCTTTTCCCCCGATAAGCGGACACTCGCTTCCGGCAGCTGGGACAAGACCGTCAAGCTCTGGGATCTCCAGACTCCGGCGGAAGGGTCCTTGAGCGAGCGACGAACGATTTCTTGCACCGAGCGGGTGGCTGCTGTCGCGTTCAGTCCAGACGGCCGGTTCCTCGCCATCGGCCAGACAGATGGGATCAGACTCTACGACCCGGCCTCTGGTGTGCAAGTTGCTCCCTTCAAGCGGACGCCAGCGCCGGTGCCGGCTTTGGCCTTCAGCCCGGACAGCCGGTACCTGGTTTCGGCCGGTGCTTCCGATCCGGCCATCAAATTTTGGCGTGTGGCCGGAGAGGAGACGACCTTTGAGATCCGCCATCATTCGAACCCCAACGTGACCATCAGTCCTGATGGACGGCTGATCGCAGCGCCCAGCCGTCTCCAGGTGGCAGCCGGCCCGACGGTGAAGATCTGGGAAGTATTGGACTGGGACGCCAAGACGAGCAAGCCCCCCTACGAAGAACGGTACACCCTGAACGGCCATGCAGCGCGTGTCTGGAAAGTGGCCTTTAGTCCTGATGGCCACTATCTCGCCTCCGGCAGTTGGGACTCGACCATCAAGGTTTGGGATCTGAAGGCGCGGGCAAAGGATCCGAAGACTGAGCCGGTCACCCTGCGCGGTCACGCGAGCTTCATCTACGGGCTGGCATTCAGCCCTGACGGCCGACGCCTCGCCTCGGGCAGCGGCTACGCCCACTACGGTGAAGTCAAAGTTTGGGACGCAAGCCTCTGGGAATCCAAAACACGGGGACGTTAGATCGTTTGCAACCCCCGCCCGCGAAGGTGAGGTACACCCATGTCTCCATCTCTCCGATCCAGGATTCGGCGTGGTTTTACGCTGATCGAGCTGTTGGTGGTGATCGCCATCATCGCCGTCCTTATCGGCCTGCTGCTGCCCGCCGTACAGAAAGTCCGT
>Ga0209061_1002332_pt1 | contig 24728 bp, 23 predicted proteins | sample Coa_R1_10_FD_187157 | JGI IMG/M metagenome (GOLD analysis project Ga0209061, IMG submission 187157) | Surface soil microbial communities from Centralia Pennsylvania, which are recovering from an underground coalmine fire - Coalmine... | ecosystem: Environmental > Terrestrial > Soil >...
CTCTGTGTACACAGCATGCTCGCCAGACCTTCTCTCACGATGCGATGATCGTCAACGAGCAGGATGCGAATCACTGCTTTCCCCCTTTATCCCCGCTTCTCGGCCGGCTCTGGAGCGAGGCCGGCGGTTTTTAACGGGATCATGGCAACGACATGCGTTCCGGCCCCCGGCGCGCTGATGATCTCCAGCCTGCCGTTGAGCAGTTTCAGGCGCTCGTGCATGCCCAGGATGCCAAATCGACCTTCGCGCGTGCAAGAAGAGATGGCGGCAGGATCAAAACCGCTGCCATCGTCGGTGATGGTCAGGCAGAGTTCGTCGCGCTCGATGCTGAGTTCCACATCGATGTGCCGCGCATGTCCGTGCCGGCTGGCGTTGCTGAATGCTTCCTGTGCGATGCGATAGCAGGTCAGCTCTATCGCAGGCGGCACCGTCAGCCAGAAAGGCGCATCCTTCGCAATGCCGCTGATACAAACGCTCACTTCTCTGCCGTCTCCGCCCTGGTTATGCCCCTCCTGCCAGGTGGTGGCGAGCAGGGCCAGCGCTTCCGGCAGAGTACGGCCATCCAGCGCGTCGGAACGCAGGTTGAGAATCGTGTTGCGCGTCTCGTCGAGATGTTCACCGGCCAGGGCACGCGCGCGCTCCAGGCACCTGTATGCGAGATCGGGCTGCTCATAGAAGACTTTCGCGCCCGTCTCCAGGTGCATTTTAATCGCGGCAAGCCCCTGAGCCAGCGTATCATGAACCTCGCGCGCGACACGCTCCCTTTCGCGCATCGTAGCCAGTTCTTCGGCGCGCAGCGCATAGGCACGCAACTGTTCCTGGGCCAGCGTCAACTCGCGTACTAGCCTGTCGCTGCGCTGCCGTGCCGCGCGCTCATGAACGCCAATAGCGGTATAAATGTGCAGGCAGAGCAGTCCCAGCAGCCAGATGCTAAACTGGAATACTTGCAGCGTGCTCCCGACCTGGATACCGAGCATCGGAATGTGCAGCAGCAGTTGATCAAAGTCGCTGGCGGTTGGTTTGACTGGCTGGTAAATCCGCGTAGATGGATCGGGAGGCAGTGGCGTGCTATTTGTTGTATGCAGCGAGTAGGAGGTATGTGAGGCGACAATGTACTGGTGCGGGCTGGCTGCTGTCAGGCAAATGAGCACCGCAGCCAGCGCCACAGCCTCGATGAGCCAGCCAGTCTTTTTGCCGGCGGTTACGCGGGTGTGTGCCACCAGTGCATAGGCAAGGATGCACCATGAAAACTGGCCGGCAGCGCCCGGCAAAGGGGCAAAACGCGCAGCGAGGATCAACGTTGATAACGCCGCACAGAGGACCAGCAGATACAGAGCGCGGCTTCGCGGCCAGGGGAAGATCCCGGGCTGTAGGATGGTCAGGGTAATGTAGAGCAGGAGCGTCGCTATCACCGGAACGATCAGGGATAGAGGGTCGCTGATAACCGTGACGAAGAAATTGACCTTTGCGCTGGATGTTTTGACGGGTATATCTGACAGTTTATCTATAATGGTAATCGCGGTCTTTGGCCCGAAGAGGATCGGCCCGAACCAGCCCGGAAAGGCTGCCAGCACTTCTACCAGCAGCGCGATCAGCCCCAGCCCCAGCATCACCCATCCCACCGGCGCAACACCGTTCTGCAAGCGCCGGTACGCGTCCGAGATATATTTGCGTGCTGCACCATAGCAGGAGAGCCATGTTGATCTTTCTTGCTTGATATACATTTGATTACCCCGCGTAGATAGCATTGCCAGAAAGCGTTACCCTGCGCTCATTGTATCAGTGCAGGCGGAAGCCGCGCAATTATTTTCGCGCTGCGCTCGCGTTTTTTGCCCGAAAGGGCAAAGTCTTTGCCCTTTTTCCCTCATGCTCCTGCCCTGTCGATAGATGTATGTACTGCCGCGCTCCCTTATACTGAAGGCGCCTCTCTTTTCAGGAGGCGGAAATATGGCGGGGGCAGTTGACAGGTCCGGTTTGAGGTTTGTGCATCTTCAGAAAGCCTGTCAACTGTGCTTCCGCTGGTCCCATAGAGGATTAGTGTGAGTAGTAACGATTCGCAATCATCGTCTCCGGTATTGCCCATAGTAGCTGTGCGTAACCTGAGCAAAATCTACCGGCCCGGTCAGACCGAGGTGCCCGCTTTGCGGGGCATCTCGCTCGATGTCTATCCCGGCGAGTTTGTTGCGGTGGTAGGACCATCCGGTTGTGGTAAGACGACGTTCATGAATATCATTGGCTGCATGGATCGGCCGACCAGTGGAGACTACCGGTTGAGCGGAATCCCTATCAGCGATATGACCGCTAATCAACTGGCCGACGTTCGCAATCGCCGCCTGGGCTTCATCTTCCAGAACTTTAACCTGCTGCCGCGCGAAACGGCGCTGGAGAACGTCATGCTGCCCCTGATGTACCGGGGCTTACTGGAGGCCACGCAGCGACAACGCGCGCGACTGGCTCTGGAGGCCGTCGGGCTTGGGGATCGGCTTCACCACTTGCCAGCGCAGCTTTCGGGAGGCCAGCAGCAGCGCGTTGCCATTGCTCGCGCGCTGGTGAACCGACCCTCGCTGCTGCTGGCCGACGAGCCAACGGGCAACCTGGATAGCCGGACAAGCGGCGAGATCCTGGAACTGCTGCAAGCGTTAAATGCGCACGGCATCACGCTGATCGTCGTAACGCACAGCATAGATATTGCCGCTGTTGCAAAGAGGATAGTGGAGTTTAAAGATGGACTCCTCGTGCGCGATGAGTCCATTAAGGCTCAAAAAGTATAGTAAGGAGAGAAAGACGCTGATGGGTACGAGTAGCATAGCCACGCCGCCGCGCGTCGTTACGTCGGTCCACGAGAAGCCCCGGCATGAGGTCCAGCGTGGCCTGCTGCTGAAAGCAAACTTCAAGGCCGCGCTCAAAGCGCTCATGGCGAACGGCACACGTTCGTTTCTCACCATGCTGGGCGTGATTATCGGGGTAGCAGCCGTGATTACAACTGTGACGCAGACGGAGGGCACGAGCCAGAGTATCAACCAGCGCTTCGCCAGTCTTGGCTCCAACGTTCTCACCGTCGAGCCGGGGCCGCCGCCCAACCTGGGCAACCAGGGCAAGGGCGCCTTCATTTTTCATACCGCAGGGGCAGGAGGGAAAGGCAGCACTCTGACGCCCGGTGATGCTCAGGCGCTGGCGAGTCTCCCCCATGTAGTCCAGGTAGGTCCTATGCTCAGTACAAGCGAACAGGCGATTTACCAGAACCAGAACGGAACTTTTCAGGTCAATGGAGTTTCTACCAGTTACCAGACGATCCATAGCCTGACGCTTGCCGAGGGAGCATGGTTCAGCGAGGAAGACGAGGCGAGGGCAGCGCCGGATGTGGTGATAGGCACCGACGTTGCGCAAAACCTCTTCCAGCCCCTGCACGTCGATCCCATTGGCAGGACCATCCGCATCGGCAGCGCTCTGTTTCGTGTCGTAGGGGTGCTGGCGGCCACCGACTTTATGACCGATGGTTCCATCTATGCCTCGTTCAGAACGGTTCAGGTGCGCCTGATTAATACGAATAAGCTGGATCAAATCGAGGTCCTGGTTGACGATGCAAGCAACCTGGCGCTGGTGCAGCAGGAGATCAAGTCGCTTCTGGAGCAGCGTCATCGCATCACGGATGGCAAGGATGACTTCTGGACTCAATCGCCCGGCCAGATCATTGCGAGTCAGCAGGCGAGCGCTTCTTCGCTGGCAACGCTGCTCATCGGCATTGCCGCCGTCTCATTAACCGTGGGCGGCATTGGCATTATGAATATTATGCTGGTCGCGGTCAGCGAGCGCACGCGCGAGATCGGCGTGCGTATGGCGATGGGGGCGCGCAAGAGCGATATTCGCAATCAGTTTCTGATCGAGGCTATGGTCTTGAGCGCTCTCGGCGGAGCTATCGGAGTGTTCTTCGGCCTTTTCATCGGCTACCAGATTGTTACAAGCGCGCAGTTGCCATTTATCCTCGATCCCGGCGCGATTCTGCTCGCGGTAGGTGTGGCCGGGCTTACCGGCGTGGCCTTTGGTCTTTATCCAGCCGTGCGTGCCTCCGAACTCGATCCCATCGTGGCTTTGCGCACGGCGTAATCTATGAAGAAGGAGATGCAATGCAGGATAACAAGAACTATCGCACGCTTTACATGATACAGGTACTGACAATCGTAGTGCTGGTGCTGGTGTTGATAATGCAGGTGCTGCCTCTCTTTGGCATCGGGCCAAACGCCCCTCACTTCTACACCAAACCTGGCGCTCCTGGCGCTCCCGGGGGTGGAGGGTATACCAGCCCATCTATTCCCCATACAGGTATGCACACGACTGCGACGGACCGGCAGGCAGCCCTGCTCATCCCGCCTCTGACTCTAGGATAACAGTTTTTTTAAGGAGGATATCGAGATATGCCCGAAAATATTCGCTCACATATCGTGCTGGCTGCGATCACGCTTATTCTGGCTGTAGTGGTTCTGGGGCTGTTGTTCGTACACCCCAAACCAACGATTCAATACGGTCCTCTTCCTGGCAGTGGTGGCCTGGTCGCGCCATCTCACCAGCAGGCGTATCACGCCTCTTATCCTTTGCTCAATTTTAATTAACGCCATGTGCAAGGATACCTGACAGCTCACCGCTGCGCGGTTCGCCAGGAGGAGGAAGTCTGCGGGAGAGCGCCTGCGGCGCTCTCCCGCAGACTTCTGCCCCGTGTATGGGCCGCAGGCGCACAGAAACTTGTACACGGCGTTAACTCACGCCCAGGTACATGACGGCTCACCGCCGCGCGGTTCGCCAGGGAATGAGGGTTGGGGGCTGAGCGCCGCAGGTCAGCCCCGCAGACTTCTGCCCCGTGTATGGGCCGCAAGCGCACAGAAACTTGTACACGGCGTTAACTCACGCCCAGGTACATGACGCGCGCCGCCGCGCGGTTCGCCAGGGCAGGCGCATAGAAACTTGCACACGGCGTTAACTCACGCCTAGGTACATGACGGCTCACCGCCGCGCGGTTCGCCAGGGCGGGCGCATAGAAACTTGTACACGGCGTTAACTCACGCCCAGGTACATGACGGCTCACCGCCGCGCGGTTCGCCAGGGAATGAGGGTTGGGGGCTGAGCGCCTGCGGCGCTCAGCCCCCAACCCTCATTCCCTCCGAGTGCGCCGCAGGCGCACAACAACATCTGCACCTGGTTAATTAATGGGAAATGAGCTGTCTGACGAAGCAGAGAATCAATAGGGGAGCCAGATAAATAATTGGCTCCCCGGCTTTTTATTGCTAACATTACTACTACGGACTACGCACTACGAAAACGCGCTACAAGCTACACAGCTACAAGCGAGAAAACGAGGTTACAGCGTAGCCGCGCCGTAACAGGCAACTCTTTATGGCTGCCTACACTCATTATAACGTAATAGCAAAATAACGGTAACGGATTGGTTGGACCTGGACAAAGCATTGTCCCTCTCGTACACTTAACATAAGACAAGGATGTCTCTTCACTATCTGTTAAATGCACTGTGGCACAGCCTGCCCGGCGAGGAGAGAGGCGGATCATGAAGTATGCGTTTGTCATCGACCAGCGGAAATGTATCGGCTGCCATGCCTGCACCGTGGCCTGCAAGGCCGAACATGATGTCCCCATCGGCGTCTACCGGACCTGGGTGAAGTATATCGAGAAGGGCGAATTCCCCAACTCGCGCCGTTATTTCCTCGTCAACCGCTGCAATCATTGTGATGACGCTCCCTGTGTTGCTATCTGCCCCACGAAGGCCCTCTACAAGCGCGACGATGGCATCGTTGACTTCGATGCGAACCGCTGCATTGGCTGCAAGTCGTGCATGCAGGCGTGCCCTTACGATGCGCTCTACATCGATCCCTACAGCCATACCGCCGCCAAGTGCAACTATTGTGCTCATCGCACGGAGCTTGGCATGGAACCGGCCTGCGTCGTCGTCTGTCCCGAGCGCGCCATTATTGCCGGCGACCTGCATAATCCTGAGAGCGAGATCGCGCGCATTGTCGCCCGCGAACCTGTGCGCGTGCGCAAGCCCGAGCAAGGGACTGGCCCCAACGTCTATTATCTGGGCGCCGACGAGGCCGCCATCAATCCCGAGGCCGCGCTGGAAGAACTGCCGCATATGAGTATGTGGAGCACAATGCTCAACCCGCACCATGCTGAGCAGGACGATAACGCGGCTCTAGCCGGGGAGCGCTCGCTGCGCGGCCCCCGCACGCTCAACCCTCTCAAGTCGTACCAGCCTCTCGACCATGAGAGCAGGCAGAGCGCCGGGGCGCGGGTTGTCTATGACGTGCCAAAGAACGGGGCGCCGTGGGGCTGGAAGGTCTCGACCTATCTTGGCACCAAGTCGCTCGGCGCAGGCGCGATGCTGGCCGCCGTGCTGGCCCTGGCGCTGCCTGGCGTCCAGAACTTGCGCTTGCCTGTGGTGAATACCCTGCTCGGTATCGCGGCGCCGGTGATCGGCGGCGCCTTCATCGCCATCACCCTGGTCCTGCTCGTCGCCGATCTCAAGCGGCCTGATCGCGCGCTCTTCCTGGTGACGAAGGCGAATCCGACCTCCTGGCTGGTCTGGGGCGGTTACATCCTGGGCATCTTCGGCCTGATCGAGGCGGCCTGGTTCCTCGCGGCCATCCTGGGCGCTTTTTCGGTGATTGGCTGGCTGCTCGTTCCGGCGGCCATCTTCGGTATTGCAGCCGCCGGCTATACCGCCTTTCTCTTCGGGCAGGCCGAAGGGCGTGATTTCTGGCAGAGTCCGCTGCTCTTTCCCATTTTGATCGTGCAGGCGCTGCTGGCAGGCTCTGCGGCGCTTGGCCTGCTGGCCTGGATACTCGGCGCCTTCAGAGCCTTGACGGCGCTCTTCGCTGCTGTCTTGCTCGCGGCTATTGCCCTGCACTGTATTCTCGTGCTGATCGAGGTTTTCGGCGCGCACAGCAACAGCCACGTTGCTACCGCTGCCCACTACATGCGCCGGGGCGCGTTGCGCGGCCTCTTCTGGGGCCTGTTCTTTGTGATTGGCTCACTGCTCCCCCTGGCGCTGTTGATAGTCGCGCTGCTGCTCCCTGGGGTGCAGCCTATCCTGCTCGGCAGCGCGGCAGTCCTGGCGCTGATCGGCCTTTTCGCCTACGAGCATTGTTTTGTGGTCGCCGGGCAGATCGTGCCTTTAAGTTAAGGCGATCAAATGGTCTGATGATAATAGGGTTAGAATCAGGTATTTTCTGAAGAATCGCGGAGGTGTGTAGGGGCGCGGCGCCGGCTGGGTGGCGTGGTTGGGCGGTGGGGGCCGAGCGCAAGCCCGCCAATCTATTACCAACAAACCGCTGTACGTTTTTGGCAACCAGCGGGCTTGCGCTCGGCCCCCACCTTCCCCTCAGCCCCTCCCAGCCGGCGCCGCGCCCCTACTTGATGTGAAAATTGGCGAGATCTTCCAGGTGCGTGAGCAGGGCGGAGTGATCGAGGTCGCCGCGCCCGTTCGCTTCCAGCGCGGCCAGCATCTGATCGACCATCGCCGTTCCCGGCACCACCACGCCGTAGGCTCTGGCCGTAGCCAGCGCGATGCCGAGATCCTTGTGGTGCAGGCGAATGCGGAAGCCCGGCGCAAAGTTGTGCTGGAGCATACTTTCGCCGCGCAGTTCCATCACGCGGTTAGCTGCCAGCCCGCCGCCAAGCACTTGCAGGATCTTCGCCGGATCGACGCCGGCTTTAGCCCCTACTACCAGCGCCTCGCTGACCGCCTCGAAGGTCAACCCGACCACGATTTGATTGCACGCTTTGACCACCTGGCCCGCGCCGTTCGCGCCCACGTGCACAATCGTCTTGCCCAATGCCTGGAAGATGGGCATACAGCGCTGAAATACCTCTTCATCTCCGCCCACCATAATCGATAACGTGCCGGCAATCGCGCCTTTATCGCCGCCGCTCACCGGCGCGTCGAGCATCGCCACTTTGCGCTCGGCCAGGTGCGCCGCCAGGTTCCGCGTGACCAGTGGAGATATCGTGCTCATATCGATCACAATCTGACCTGCACGCAGCCCTTCAAGCGCGCCGTCCGGTCCCGTGATCACCTCTTCGACCTGCGGCGAATCGGGCAGCATGGTAATCAGCACGTCGCACTGCGCGGCCACCTCCTTTGGCGTCTGCGCCGCGCGAGCGCCCTTTGCCGTCAGCTCGTCTGTCACATCCTGGTGGCGATTAAGCACGACCAGCGGGTAGCCCGCTTTGAGCAAATTATGCGCCATCGGCCTGCCCATGATGCCCAGGCCGATGAAACCAATTGTTTCTGCCATATTTTTTCAATCCTCAGCAGTTTTTAGTAGACTGCTGCTACGCCCATGCTTTCGTAAACAGACTTATACCAGAATACACGAGATGATGGAACTTGGCAACACCTTGTTTCCCCGATCCAGGGCTATTGAATGCTCCCCACGCCACGCCCGAAAGGAAGAGTTTGGGCGGGGACACCCCGCGCCCCGCGAGGGGGCGGCCGCCCCCTTGACCCCCGCTTCTGGCGAGCATTACATAGCCCTGTCCCCGATCAGGTCTTATGAGTATCCCTGGAATATGGCATACGCGCGCCAGTTGTCAGGCCGGCCCGCCCGGCAGTTTTCTCAGCGAGCGCCTGATCCTCAGCCTCCTCGCTCTCCCTGCCCGGATATTCGCGCGGCTCCGTCGCAGGCGCTGAGATGTTCGGGGAAGGATGTAGCAGTGTAAAAAAAGTGACGCGTACCCGGGCTTGATCGCAACATTGACAGCTTCCCACCACATTCGTATATTTGACAATATCAGGATATGAGAGGAAGGATTATTTTACGTGCAGCGGCCCGACGCAGAGAAGGTACACAACGCGCTCGCCTGGATTGTCGATGTCCTCAACCGCCATAATCTGCCCTATCAGGTGATGGGTGGCCTGGCGGCGCAGGCGTATGGAGCTGCGCGCCCCCTGGTCGACATCGATCTCTATGCCCCGCTGGACAAAGCGGCGGCGATGCTGGAGGAGCTTCGTCCCTATGTAACCAGGGAACTCAGTCCCTACAAGAGCGCGTCGTGGGATGTGCTCTTTATGGCGCTGGAATATCAGGGGCAGTGGATCGAAATTGGCGATTCCTCGACGCCCTGCTATATCTTTAGCCGCCTCGATCAGCGGTGGGTGCCGCTCGTTATCGACTTTGCTAGATCCAATCGTATGCAGCTCTATGGCGTTGAGGTCGATGTCATGCCGAAGGAACAGTTGTTGAGCTATAAAGCCATGCTGGATCGCGAGGTGGACCACCTGGATATTGCCGATATAGAGGGATAATAGACAGATGTGCTTGCTGCTGAGCGTGTCATCCTGAGCGGCAGCGAGGGATGACAGTTCTTCTCTCTATTTGTCTGGCGAGAAGCCATTCATTGACACTGCCTGGATCCGTGTGCTACCATTTTTTCAAGAAGTGAAAATGTATTTCCGGTAGCGTATCCCTGCGGTCTTATTTGTCTCTGGAACCCGCTCACGGAGGATCGAGCGAAGATGCTGCGTTTCTACCTCGATATTTCACGTCTACTCATAGAAACCCCGTTGCTGAAACGCTCTGTAGAGAGTATCAGATTTCTGCCTTCGCGGCTCTTTTGCGCCAGAGACTCGCGCGGCGAAGCCGCGCATGGATGGAGGAGGGTCGTGTGAGAAAGGCGCTTCGCGCCTTTCTCACACGACCCTCCTCCATCCCACGAGCGCCGCAGGCGCGAGCACGCCCAGGCGTTGGGAAGCTGACATATTTTAAGAGCGCTGCCACGCACTAGATACAAAGGAGAAATAGCCATGCTTAAACCAGGAGTCGTTGCAGAGTTGCGGGAGATCCTGGGGAGCGATGGGGTGCTGGAAAAGTATGAACAGTTGCGCACGTATGAGTCCGATGGCCTGACAAGTTATCGCGCCACGCCCGCACTCGTTGTGCTGCCGGAGACAACCGAGCAGGTGCAGGCGGTGGTGCGTATCTGCCATCGTGAGCGTATTCCGTTCGTTCCGCGCGGCTCCGGAACCGGCCTTTCGGGGGGCGCGCTGCCCGTCGAAGGCGGCATCGTCATCTCAGTCGCGCGCATGAACAAGATCCTCGCCGTCGATTTTGCCAACCAGCGCGTGATCGTGCAGCCGGGCGTCGTCAATCTCTGGGTTACGCAGCGCGTCGCCCCCAACGGCTACTTTTACGCGCCCGATCCCTCCAGCCAGCAGGTATGCTCCATCGGTGGCAACGTTGCCGAGAACTCCGGTGGCGCGCACTGCCTCAAATATGGCTTTACCGTGAATCATGTGCTCGGCATGAAGCTGGTGCTGGCCGATGGGCAACTGGTCAGCCTCGGCGGCCCCACACTCGACACGCCCGGCTATGACCTGCCCGGCATCGTCGTCGGCTCCGAGGGCACGCTTGGCATCGCGACTGAAATTACGCTGCGCATTGTGCGCAAGGCCGAAGCCACGAAAACCGTGATGGCTGCTTTTGAGCACACCGACGCCGCGGGCGAGGCCGTATCAGGCATTATCGCCGCCGGTATCGTTCCGGCGGCAGTCGAGATGATGGACCATCTCGCCATCGAAGCCTGTGAGGCGGCTGCGCACGCGGGTTTTCCTCTGGATGCGGGCGCGATCCTGCTCGTAGAGCTTGACGGGCCGCGCGCCGAGGTCGAATGGCGCATGGGGCAGGTCGAGGAGATCTGCAAGCGGGCCGGTGCAACCGAATATCGCCTGGCGCGCACCGAGGATGAGCGGGCACGCATGTGGAAGGGGCGCAAGGCGGCCTTTGCGGCGATGGGCCGCATCAGCCCCAATTACATCGTGCAGGATGGCGTAATCCCGCGTACTGCTCTCCCCGAAGTGCTGCGCGAGATCGAAACCTTGAGCAAGAAGTGCGGCCTGCGCGTGGCGAACGTCTTTCATGCCGGCGACGGCAATCTGCATCCGCTGGTGCTCTACGATCAGCGGGACGAGGGAGCCGAACATCTCGCCGAAGACCTGGCGGGCCAGATCCTGCGCTGCTGTGTCGATCATGGGGGTAGTATCACGGGCGAACACGGCGTCGGCATGGATAAGAAGAATTATATGCCGGTGATGTTCAGCGAGGCCGATATGGCGACGCACCAGCTTATCCGCTGCGCCCTCAACCCTGACCACCTGTGCAACCCTAACAAGGTCTATCCCACGCCGCGCCTCTGCGGTGAAGTGCCGGGTCCCTATCGCCAGCATCCGCTGGAGGCGGCGGGACTGGCGGAACGGTTCTGATAGCGCAGGGAGGGAAACGCAATGCAGACATCTACGTTGCAGGCGGCGTTGGAGCCGCTGGTTGGCGATCATGTATGGGCCGCTCAGACCCGCGATGCTGTAGCCGGCATGCAGCCGCAGCTTGTCGTTGAACCGGCAAATGAGGAGGAAGTGGCGGCGGTGCTCGCCTTCGCGAATCGCGAGGGGCTAAAGGTCCTGGTACGCGGAGGAGGAACGCAGCTCAACACCGGCAAGCCGCCCACCGGCGGCGATCTATTGCTCAGCATGCGCCGGCTGAACCAGGTGATCGAGCATGCCCCGCACGATTTAGTAGCTTCCGTGCAGGCCGGTCTGCCCCTGAGTGAGTTTCAGTCGACGCTGGCCTCCGCGCGACAGTGGCTCGCGCTCGATCCTCCGCTCAGACCAGAGGCGACTATCGGGGGCCTGGTTTCGACCAACGCATCAGGCCCGCGACGCCTGCGTTATGGCGGCGTGCGCGATCAGATCATTGGTATTCGCGTCGTTCTTCCCGATGGCACTATCGCCAAAGGCGGTGGTAAGGTCGTCAAGAATGTTGCAGGCTACGATCTGCCCAAGCTCTACACCGGCGCGCTGGGGACGCTCGGCGTCATTGTCGCGGCCAACTTTCGCCTCTATCCGCTGCCCTCTGCCTCATGTACTGCGCTGCTAACAGCGCCAGAGATGGAGCGGTTGGGCGAACTGGTACTGCGCGTGCTGGATTCGCCGCTGGTGCCAACCGTGATCGATATGCTCAGTCCCGCCGGCCAGGAGCAAACGTACACGCTGGCTCTGCGCTTCGAGATGGGCCAGCAGGCGGTTGACGATCAGGTGGCCCTGCTGATCGAGATGGCCGGCGCGCTCAAGGAGACGCTGCGTAAGCTGCAAGATGAGGACGAAGAACGCTTCTGGTCGCGGGCGCAGCAGAATATGACAACTCCCGGCGACGGATCAGCGCCGGTTGTGCTGAAAGCCAGCCTGCTGCCTACCGATGTCGTGCCCTGGCTGCATGTGTTGCAGCGCGCCGCCGATCAGGCCAAACTCGCTCTACGCTGGCGCGCGCATGCCGGTCACGGCCTGGTCTTCGCCTCGCTCTCCGGCGATGAGGCTGCGTTCGCGCCGACCATCGAGGCGGCACGCCATGCGGCGCTGGAACGACAGGGCAGCCTGGTCGTGCAGGAAGCCCCGCTGGAGCTGCTACGCACTCTCGATGTGTGGGGTCCGGTCCCGGCGCTGGAGGTGATGCGGCGCCTCAAAGCGCAGTTTGATCCGAACGCTATCCTGAACCCCGGGCGATTCGTTGGCGGCATTTAGAAAAGAAAAGGAGCAGCACGCAGTGATTACCATAGCACGCTTTACAAGAAAGGGCGCAAGCTTCGACGAACATCACCCACCCGATCCCGAAATCATCGCCGATTGCGTTCATTGCGGCTTCTGCCTGACAACCTGTCCGACCTACCTGCTCTGGGGCGAAGAGATGGATTCGCCGCGTGGCCGCATCCAGCTTATGAAGATGGTCACGGAAGGTGAAATCGGTATCAACCAGACCTTCACCACGCATATCGATCAATGCCTGGGCTGCATGGCCTGCGTCACTGCGTGCCCTTCTGGCGTGCAATATAACAAGCTCATCGAGGCCACGCGCCCGCAGATCGAGCGTCACTATCATCGTTCGCTCCCTGATCGCCTCTTCCGCGAACTGCTTTTCAGCCTCTTCCCGCGTCCCCGGCGGCTCAAGATGCTCGTTCCGCTGCTCTGGCTCTATCAAAAGAGTGGCGCCCGCCGCCTGCTCGCCAGGCCATCGGTCAGGCGCTTTATCCCGCAGCGCCTGCTTGGTATGGAGGCTGTGCTGCCGCCTGTGCGCCTCAGTTCGCTGCTCTACAAACCGCCCACCTTCGCGCGCGCCAGGAAAGCAAAACGGCGCCGCGTCGGCCTGCTCACCGGCTGCATTCAACGTGTCTTCTTCAATAATGTCAACGCGGCCACGATACGTGTATTGCTCGCCGAAGGCTGCGATGTCGTGGTCCCGCCAACCCAGGGCTGCTGTGGCGCGCTCAGCATTCACGCCGGGCGCGAGGAGGAGGGCCTGAACTACGCGCGGCGCCTGATCGATACCTTCGAGGCATGGGGCGTCGATACCGTCGTGGTCAATGTGGCCGGCTGCGGCTCCAACCTCAAGGAGCTTGGTCACTTGCTGCGCGACGACCCCGAATACGCCGAGCGCGCCAGGGCGTTCTCGGCCTCCGTGCGCGACATTTCGGAACTGCTGGCCGAACTGGAGCCGGTAGCCGAGCGGCATCCCATCCCTTTACGCGTGGCCTATCACGATGCCTGCCACCTGGCGCACGCGCAGGGTGTGCGCAGCCAGCCGCGCGCGGTGCTGAATACCATTCCGGGCCTCGAACTCGTCGATATTCCCGATGCCGAGATCTGCTGCGGCAGCGCGGGGACGTACAACTTGCTGGAACCGGAGGCAGGCGGCAAGCTGGGCGAGCGCAAAGCGCGCAACATCCTGAGTACGCAGCCCGACGTGATCGCCACCGGCAACCCCGGCTGCCTGCTGCAAATCCAGGCTTCGATGCAGCGTATGGGAACCACCATCCCGGCCCTGCATCCTGTCGAACTGATCGACGCTTCGATTCGCGGTGTCATGCCGCCAGCACTGCGCAACCGCCAGCCGGTATCGTAAGGAAAGAGAAATAGTGAGTGTTAACCATCAAGATCGGCCACCCTTTTCGCGCGCAGCGGCGCGATAATGCAGTTTAAGAAAATCATCTGGCGATTCCTCTTCTGTGTAGCCGCGCGCTTGATCGCGCGGCTACACAGAAGAGGAATCGAACAGGCTGAGCAGGTGGCGGCGAAAATCCCGTGCCTGGAGTTCGTGCCAGTGGCGGCGAAACGCGGCGTATTGTTCCTCGCGTAGATGCTCCTGCTGGTGTAGCATCTGCTCCAGCCCGTAGCGTTCTTCGGCGGAGGGCGCAGCGGCTGGATCGAGCACCGTTGCCACCATTTCCGGACGCAGCAGCGTGCGCCCTTTCATGTGCGCAGGCTCGTAGCCTTTTCCGCTGTCATGAGCGCTCAGGCAGAGGCGCAGCAGCGCGATCATCACGTCGCTATCGTGCAGGCTGCCCAGCTCATCCTGAAGCTGCTCCAGCTCCTTGACCGCCGCTTTACACTCTTCCGGCAGCACATCCTCGAAGACCTCCAGCGTGTAGCGCAGGCGCTTGGCGGCGATGCGCAGATCGTGCAGTTCTCTTACCCGGTACGGAGCATCGGCGAAGCTGCTCCACGTGTACATTTCGTTAAGGCGCTCCCTGGCGATAATGCGGGCGTTCTTGCCCACCGGTGCATGGATGTCCAGCCCGGTGATCGGTTTAGCTTTTGCCATCTTACCTGTTTCCTCCTGGTACATGATAGCACCCCGGCGCCTGCCGGTGCGAATATGTCTCCGAGTCCGGAGTCAGAAACGTACCCGACAGAAAGGAGGTAATGAAGAACGAATCAGGTGGATGGGAGAAACAATGAAGAAGCAATATATGCAGCGCTTGCCAGACGTGCATAAAATAGCTGTGCTGCGCGCCAATGCCCTCGGCGACTTCATCTTTATTTTGCCGGCGCTGGAGGCGCTGGACAGCGCTTATCCCGATGCCGAAATCGTTCTGCTGGCGAAAGCATGGCACAAAGAGTTTCTTGAGCGGCGACCATCGCCGGTGGATCGCGTGATCGTTATTCCGCCGTGCGAGGGGGTTAGCGAGGAGATCGGGACTGGCGAGGACCGCGCCGGGCTGGAGCAGTTTTTCAGCAGCATGGTGCGAGAGCGTTTCGATCTCGCCTTTCAGCTGCACGGCGGTGGACTTCACTCGAATCCGTTCACGTTGCGGCTGGGTGCCAGAACGACGATTGGCCTCAAGACGCCCGACGCTGTTGCCCTGGATCGCTGGATTCCGTATATTTACTTCCAGCAAGAGATCATACGCTACCTGGAGGTTGTCGCGCTCGCCGGAGCCAGCATGACCACCCTGACGCCGCGCATAGTCGTCACCGCGCGGGATCTTGAGGAGGCCAGCCGCGTTGTGCCGGAAGGGAAAAGGCCGCTGGTCGCTCTGCATCCCGGGGCCAGCGATCCCCGGCGCCGCTGGCCCGCCGGGAAGTTCGCCGCAGTGGGAGATGCCCTGGCGGCCGCCGGCGCTCACGTCGTCGTTACCGGAACGAAGGATGAGCAAGAACTTGTGACGGCAGTGGTCGATGCAATGGGAGCCGATGCGCAGAACCTCAGCGGGCAGCTCTCGCTCGGCGGACTCGCCGCCCTGTTCGCGCGCTGCCGCGTTGTGGTCTCAAACGATAGCGGTCCGCTGCACCTGGCGGCGGCGGTAGGAGCGCCCACCGTGGGGATTTACTGGTGTTTCAACATGGTGAATGCGAGCGAACTCACACGCGCCCGGCATTATCCGCTGGTCTCCTGGCAATTGATCTGCCCCATCTGCGGCTCCGACTACTCGCGCGCGCACTGCTCCCATGCTGTCTCGCTGGTTGGCGAGGTCCCCACTACCGAAGTCATCGATGCCGCCCTCGATCTGTTCGAGCGTTGTGCGTGAAGGATAGGTTAGATATCGAGCACTTCTATGCCATCGGAATTGCCTTGCAGCGCCTGAGCCACGGCTGTAAACAGTTCCGGCGGCACATTCGACTCGAGTTCTTCCAGGGAGGCATACACCTCCAGGCGATACTCGTTTTCATCGTCGTTCCAGGTGGACCAGTCCTCGCTCGACCAGTCCTCGCTCGGCCACCTGCGTCTCCGGTCCTTCGAACTGGACCAGTAGTTCCAGTTCGGCAGGTTCCTGATATAGACCGCAAGGTTCTCTTTGGGCGTGAGATAGATCTGATAGTAGATGCGCCTGGTATCGTGCTGCGCGAGCGCGTAGCCTCTGGCGATCAGGCGTCCCTGAAAGCGTTTATAGACGTGCGCCTGCTTGCCAACCCTGACGGTGATCTCTTCAAAGCCGCTGTTCCTGATTTCCTGCGCCTCGACGAAGCGGCGCAGCGCCTGAGCAATGGCTGCCGAGAGGTTGCCGCCGGCGAGAGCCTGAGCCTTCTCAAAGAGCGGTACGTCGGCATCGGAAACATAAATCGTTCTGTTGGGCATGGTGGGCACCTCCGGTTGCATTGTCTCCTCCTCGAAACTTCTGGAGGAATGTACGTATGTTTGTATGTATATGATATACTACAGGTGCACGTATAAGTCAAGCGGATTATGAATGCCTGTTCAGATTGACCTCTGGTCCACAATCCGTTAGAATAAGCTTCAATGGTGCTGTAGTGGCGTATCGAATGTAACTATTCAGGTTCCTTGACCTTCGGCGGTTGAGTTGTGAGTATTGGTGACATGCGGTCCGCCCGCACGTCACCAATACTCACGCCTGCGAAGCGCCTGCCGCGCTTCGCAGTCAGGAAACAAGCTATCTTTTTAATGAGGAGAGTCGATGCGTATTCGCAAAGCTGTGTTACCCCTTGCTGGCCTGGGTACGCGTGTGCTGCCGGCCAGCAAAGTTATCCCCAAAGAGATGCTGCCCATCGTTGACAAACCAACATTGCAGTACATCGTCGAGGAGGTTGTCGCGGCTGGCATCGAAGAGGTTATTTTTGTCACCAGCCGCAGCAAGCGCAGCATCGAGGATCACTTCGACGCGTTCCCCGAACTGGAGCAGGTTCTGGAACGCAAGGGGAAGCGTAAAGAGCTAGAGGATCTGCGTCGTGTGCAGGAGATGGCGACCTATGTCACGGTGCGCCAGCGTGAGCCGCTTGGTCTGGGGCATGCCATTCTCTGCGCAAAGGATGTGGTGGGCGATGAGCCATTTGTTGTCATCCTGGGCGATGACCTGGTTTCGCCCGATACGCCCTGCCTGCCGCGTATGATGGAGATCCATGAGCGGTACGATAGCTCCGTGCTCTGCCTCGTCCCGCTGCCCCCGGAAACTATCCCCTCCTATGGCATTGCCAGCGTAGAGGAGCTGGGAGACGATGTGCTGAAGGTAACACATCTTGTCGAGAAGCCATCGCTCGAAGAGGCGCCGTCCAATCTTGGCATCGCCGGCCACTACATCATCACTCCTGATATTTTCGCGCTGATCGAGAAGACTCCCCCCGGCAAGGGCGGCGAGATCCAGATCACCGACGCGCTTGAGATGCAGTCGCAGGCAGGACGCTGCTATGGCCTGCGCTTTACCGGTGTGCGCTACGACACGGGCAGCCCGCTCGGCCTGCTCACCGCCTCCATCGGCTATGCGCTGCGGCGTCCCGACATCGCACCCGCGCTGCGTGACTACATGCGCCAGGTTTTGAAAGAGGAAGAATAGTAGCAAGCAAATGGGGCGATTGGGCTGCGTCCAATCGCCCCATTTGCTTGCTACTATTCTTCCTTCCACTTGTCTTTCCAGCCCACTCGCGCTATAGTAGGTCAAGAACTGGCAGAGTTCCACCATTTCCACGCACAACAAGAACGATACTATAGAAGCATGTCGCAAGCGGGCGACATGGAGGAGAGCAGTACATTGCAAGAGTTCGTCCTTACACTGCATTCATATAATGTCTACCTGGTGATAGCGGCGGGCCTGGTCGCGGGCGTCTGGGGACTGATCCTCTTTTTTGGTAACAAAGAGCTGAAGCTGGCCGGAGCAAAGGCGCGAGAAGGTGAGGAGGAGAAGGCTGCGAGCGAGGCGAGGCTCCGGCAGATCCTCAAGCCCTGGCGCATCCTGCTGTATGTGACCGCCGCGCTGGCCGCGCTCCAGGGACTTTTCGGCGTCATCATGCTGCTCATGGGTTTGAAGCCGGGCGGGGGCACGGGCCTCTACTATTTGCACTATGTGTACGGCGCTATTGTGGCTCTGGCCCTGCCTGTCGCCGTCACCTATGCCACCGGCGGAAAAGATTGGCGCCGCGATGTCCTGATCTTCGCTATTGCAGCGCTGATCCTGGCCGCCGCCGGCGTGCGTGCCTGGATGACAGGACCGGCTTGATACTTATCTGGAACGGGGAGAGTATGCGGGCATCTTTCATGCACATTGCCGATACGCACCTGGGCTACGAACAGTACGGCGTGCGCGAGCGCTTCAACGATTTCACACGCACCTTCTGGGCCATCACCCAGGAGGCTGTAGATCGCCGTGTCGATTTTGTGGTCATCGCCGGAGACCTCTTCAATAAACGCGCCATCGACGCTCAGACACTCATCCATGCCATCGAGGGATTGAGAAAACTCAGGGATAAGGGCATACCCGTCATCGCCATCGAGGGCAACCATGACCGCAGCTATTACCGCGAAGGCATCTCCTGGCTGCAATTTCTCTGCTATCAGGAGTATCTCACGCTGCTGGCGCCGCTCATGCGCGACGGCGCGCCGCTGCTCACGCCGTGGGAGCGCGAGAGTATGCGCGGCGCCTACATCGATTTGATAGGCGGGCGACTGCGCGTTTATGGTCTGCCCTGGCAGGGCGCGGCGCTGGAACGCAGCCTTGAAGGCATGGCGCAGGCACTCGCGGCCGCACGAGCCGAGGAAGATGCCAGCGGCGTCGAATATCGCCTCCTCACCATGCATACCGGCATCGATGGCATCGTGCCGCGCATCCAGGGTTTGCCCACAATGGCGCAGCTTGAGGCGCTGCATCCCTATGTTGATTACCTGGCGCTGGGCCATGTTCACAAACCCTACAGTTTCAAGGGCTGGATCTATAATCCCGGCTCGCCTGAAACGTGCAGCATGGAAGAAGTGCAGTGGGATGATCGCGGCTACTATTATGTCCAGATCGACACCGACGAGCCGGAGCGCATCATCGATCCCGCAAAGGACGAGCGGGTGCATCATGCCGTACACATTAGAAGCAATCGCCGCGATTTTGTACGCTATGATCTGCATGTGGATGGCCTCAACGAACCGGATGCTGTCTACGCGCGGCTTGAAGACTATTGCAGGCGTGAAGGGCCGCGCTATGCCGCCGCGCCGCTGCGCCCGCTGGTGCAGGTGCGCCTGGCCGGCACACTGGGCTTCGACGCTGGCTCGCTCGATCAGAAGCGTATGGAAGGGATGGTGCAGGAGTATTTCCAGCCGCTGCATGTCCGTATCGACAACGATACCAGCGATCAGGATTACGTGCCTGATGATGGCGAGATCGATGGGCGTGACCGCTCGCTCTGGCATGAACTGGAGCGCCGCATCTTTGAGGAACTGGTGAGTCGCGATAATCGCTACCTGCCCGCTAAAGAGCAGTGGAGCGCGGTGCTGGCCCAACTGAAGCAACTGGCCCTCAGCAAAGATGATCCTGAGCACATTGCGCAATACCTGCGTGAGCAGCGCGCGGCCCTGCTCGGATCATAGCATCGTAACGACGATCAGGGCTTGCCCATGCTCCAATGCATCCAGCGGAACTCGCAGCGGCCCGCCCTGCTTGCGGGTCGCGAGAAGCGGAAGTATGGGAAAGCCTGCAACGACTATACAATCTCTTGCGTAATGTCTTTGAATCATGGTACATTGAGAAAGCTAAATAAAAATCCTCTCACGCCAGTCTTGTAGTATGCCCGGGCGGCCTGATGGGGGCGAGCAGCCCCGTGAGCGGGCCGCCCCTATAAGCGGTTGCCCAACGAAGGGCGCCAGGTAAGAGGTACATTGATGAATATTTTTGCCGCCGCCAGCGGCGATATGTTGCCGCCACTCGTCAAGCCGCCGATTAGCCAGGAGCAGCTTCGACGCTACGCCGACGCGTCGGGCGATCATAACCCCATCCATCTTGATGCCGAGGCCGCTCGTCGCGTCGGCCTGGATAGCGTGATCGCTCATGGCATGCTCAGTATGGCCTTCCTGGGACAGTTCATCACCCAGCAGATCGCTGATAACCCCGACGCCTTTCTCACCCATCTCCAGGTACGTTTTGCCAGCATGGTGCGCCTGGGCGATACCCTCACCTGTCGCGGTGTCGTCAGGGAGCGCCGAGCCAGCAATGATGGCCGTGAGATCGTCGCGATTGAGTGCTGGGCACAGAATCAGAAGGGTGAGAAGGTCACGCTGGGCGAGGCTACTGTATCCCTTCCGCGCTCGCATAACGCATAGTTTCAACCCTCAGCAGTTCACGGAAAACTGCTGCTACGCCTGCCCTTGCATGAACAGGCTTGTACAGGGTACGCGAGATGGTGATATTTGGCAATACCTTAGAGATTAGGAGGGCAGCCTGATGCCAGGCAAGCGGCCTATGACGGAAGAGGATCTGCGCGTCCTCTACGACCTTGCTATTTATAACTGCACCCATTTCGGTCCGTATACCGCCATCGTCTATGAAGATCCGCAGCGCACGCGCGAATATACCAACATCGAGATTGCCAGGGAGGCCACGCAGGTCGCCGCCGGTCTGCGCGCCCTGGGAATAGAGTCCGGGGATCGCGTCATGGTCATGATGCCCAACTGCCCCGAAGTCATCATCTCCTACCAGGCCATAGCCCGTGTCGGAGCCGTTGCCATCCCCGTGATGCCGCTGCTCAAAGGGCCGGAGGTCCACTATATCGCGCAGAACTCCGGCGCGAAAGCAATCATTACCAGCCCGCTGCTCCTGCCGATGCTGCGCGGCGCGCTGGCCGACGTGCCTGCGATGCGCTATATTATCGCTACTGACGACGGCGCAACGAGTGCTGAAGATGCCTCTCCCAGAGTGGTTGCCTACAGCGAGGTGCTGGCAAAGGGAGCCGATTACGCGGATCGCTATCTTGAAGACCTGGACGGTATCCGCCCCGCGCCCGACGACATGGCCGTGATTCTCTATACATCTGGCACCACAGGCAATCCCAAAGGCGTCGTGCTCACCCATCACAACCTCGTCTCCAACGCCCTGACCGGCAACACCGTAGGGGCGCCGCGCAGTGAGGAGGTGCATCTCGCCATTCTGCCGCTCGCGCACGCTTACGGCATGACAATGGCGAATATGGCCTATCTCACCGGCGCCAGAGTCGTCATGCAGCCCCGCTTCGATACGCATGCCGTCCTTTCAGCAATCGAGCGGCACCGCGTCACGGCCTTTGCGGGCGTGCCTGCCATGTTTGTCGCCTTGCTCTATACGCCCGATGCCGATAAATACGATACGAGCAGTTTACAATATTGCGGCAGTGGCTCGGCTCCTCTGCCCGTCGAGGTCCTGAAAGGCTTCGAAGAGAAGTTCCACTGCCAGATCCGCGAGGGCTACGGCCTCTCCGAAGCAACGACCATCCTCGCTGCCCATAGCGGCGACATGGCGCAAAAGCCTGGCTCGGTGGGCAAGCCTATACCCGGTGTCGAAGTGCTGATCGTTGATGACAATGGCAACCCCGTGCCTACCGGCGAAGTCGGTGAGGTGATCGCGCGCGGCCCCAACATCATGAAGTCCTATTACAACATGCCCCAGGAAACGGCGGCAGCCCTGCGCAACGGCTGGCTCTATACCGGCGACATGGGCCGCTTCGATGAAGATGGCTACCTGTATATCGTTGAGCGAAAGAAGGACCTGATTATTCGCGGAGGATTTAATATCTACCCGCGCGACGTTGAAGAGGTGCTGGCGACGCACCCGGCGGTGATCGAAGCGGCGGTAGTCGGCGTCCCCTCGGAGCGCATGGGTGAGGAGGTCAAAGCCTTCGTCGTTGCCCGCACGCCCGTTGATGCCGAGGAGCTTATGGCCTATTGCCGCGAGCGGCTTGCCAACTACAAGACGCCCAGCCAGATCGAGTTTGTAGATTCCTTGCCGCGCAATGCCGTCGGCAAGATTGACAAGAAGGAGTTACGAAAACGCCATGTCCATTGATATGCCTCTCGAAAGCGCACCTTTATCCCAGTTACAGCAGACACCTATCGATAGAGTAATGAATATCATCGACGAGGGCCTGGTACACCTGCCGACCTATCGCGAACTATATTACCGCTGGGAGCGCCAGCAGTGGAGCGCGCAGGGGATCGACTTCTCCGTTGACCGCCAGCAGTGGCAGAATATGCCAGAGGAGGAGCGGCGCATGCGCCTCTTTGGCCTCAGCGCCTTCTTCAAGGGCGAGGAGTGTGTCACCAATACGCTCGCGCCTTACATCACTGCGATGCCCGATGACGAGATGCGCATTTTCCTGACGACCCAGCTTGTCGACGAGGCGCGTCATACTGTCTTCTTCGCGCGCTTCTTCAATGAGGCGCTGGGCATCGACATGGGACGTTTGGAGGACACGCTCGGCGTTGCGCAGAATAACATGAACGATGGGCTGCGCTACATCCTCATCGATTCGCTCAACGACGTTGGCGAGCGCATTCGCCAGCATCCCCGGGAAATGAAGCATCTCGTTGAGGGCGTGACGCTGTATCATATCATTGTTGAGGGCACAATGGCCCTGGCCGGCCAGCGCAACATGCTGGAGATCTATCGTGAGCAGGATATCTTCCCGGCGTTCCGTGGCGGCTTTACTGCTGTGGCCCGCGACGAATCGCGCCATGTGATCTTCGGCGTAAAGTTCTTGCGCGATATGATCCAGGCCAATCGTGCGCTCGCCGATGTGGTCTATGATTCCGTTAATAAGTATGTGCAAACCGCGATAGATGCTATCTCTCCGGGGGAACAGGAGACGCAGGGCATGTTGCAGGAGGGCCTGGATCCGTGGATAACGCCGCGCTACGCGATAGAGTCGCTGACCAAGAAAATGAAGGTCATCGGCCTGAGCATGGAACTGCCGAGCGTTCCGCCTCCGCCATTTTAGTTCCCTTTCTTCAAGAAAGTAATTCAAGAGTGTGTCTGATATCCGGCACCGGCGCTTGCTCGTGCCTGCGGCGCTCGGATGCGCGAGTGCCTGGCAGGAGAGAACGAGAGGGCTGAGAATCAGACACGCTCAAATTAGAAAGGAAGAGTTGGTGTGGTAACTGCGATAGTCTTGATTAATGTGCAGCGTGGAGAGATCAACCAGACCGCCCAGCGCCTGCTGGAGATCGACGGAGTGGCGGAGGTATATTCTGTCACGGGCGAATATGACCTTGTGGCCCTCCTGCGTTTCCAGAACTATGAGGATCTCGCCGAGGTCGTCACCACGCATATGCAGCGACTGCCAACGATTATCAAAACGCATACCCTGATGGCCTTTCAGTGCTACTCGCGGGCTGATCTGCAACAGGCGTGGGATATTGGCATAGAGTAACCTGAAAGACTCCTGACGCTCAAAGGCGAGCATTGTCGCGAGTGGTAGTATATTTGGGTAATGGGAGGTTAAGGCTGTGCCAGGGTCATTGCCGGCTATATAGCGTTTTAAGGAATCGCTCTATGTGATGCTCACCACCAGGCAACTGCTGCTGCGCGAATTTGAGGAGAGCGACTGGAAAGCTATCCTGCAATATCAATCCGCACCCGAATATCTCCGTTACTATCATGGAACTCAGAGAACGGAGCAGGAGGCGCGCGCCTACGTGAGAATGTTTATGGGGTGGAGCAAGGAGAAGCCGCGCAAAAAATATCAGTTCGCTCTCGTGCTACGTTCCGAAGCAAAGCTTATCGGCCATTGCGGCCTGCGCCTGGATATGCTCACGGCGGGAATTGCGGATATCGGCTACGACCTTGATCACCACTACCGTGAACGCGGCTATGTGATAGAGGCGCTTCATGCGCTGCTGGCGTTCGGCTTTGACAGGCTGGCCCTGCATCGTATCTGGGCTGCCTGCCTGGCCGATAATAGCGACGCGGCCCACACCTGGGAGCGGCTCGGCATGCGGCGCGAGGGGCGCCTGCGCGAGAACGAGAAGATCGGAGACCGCTGGTACGATACTCTGCTCTACTCTCTTCTTGATCGCGAGTGGCGGCATACCGGGTGAGGAATTGCTCCCGGCGTGCCCGATAGCATATTCTGGCCCCGGCGCTTGTTCCTGATAGATATCTATGATATATTCAGAATACTAAATGTGGAAGGGAGGGGTGTCAGGATGATAAATGAACCCCGCGAAGAGTATCACCCCTATGACCGCGCCTTGAAATCCCTGATGGGCGACCATGCCAGGCAGCTACTACCGGAACTGCTGCCGGGTTGCGAAGTGGAGGAGGAGGAAAACACCGAACTGAACCAGACCACGCTGCGCGCGGATCTGGTGTATAATGTCAGATACAAAGGGCAGGCCGCGCGTGCTGGATCTGGAACTGTAAACCCAACCGGAGAGCGCGATGGCCTATCGCATGCTGGTCTATCACGTTGCTTGATATGGCCGCTATCGCAAACCGGTGATCTCGCTGGTGCTCTACCCGTTTGAAACGACGATCCCGGAGCCGGTCTTTCAGGAACAGGCCGGCTTTGGGACGCAACTGGAGTTCCAGCACAGTGTGCTGCGGGTATGGGAACTGGAGGCGGAGCGCTACCTGCGCCGGCGAGTGGCATGCATGTATACGCTCATGCCGGCGATGAAGGGGGTGAGCGCCGCGATGCTGTTGCAGGTCATAGCCGAGAT